>Ga0228700_1000792_pt1 | contig 24658 bp, 23 predicted proteins | sample McNCre317_Aug_MG_FD_178019 | JGI IMG/M metagenome (GOLD analysis project Ga0228700, IMG submission 178019) | Freshwater microbial communities from McNutts Creek, Athens, Georgia, United States - 3-17_Aug_MG | ecosystem: Environmental > Aquatic > Freshwater > Creek | place: USA: Georgia...
CTAAAAGGTGGACGATGCCGGTGCAAAACTGGAAGCCCGTGCTCAATCGATTTACCATCCAGTTCGGGGAAAGGATGCCAGTCAATTAACACTCGCCCCGTTTACACAAAATTCGGGACACCCTCCATCGTGACTTACTCCAGATCAAGGTGGGGGTGCGAAACGAAATCTACCACCAAAACCCAACAAACACCCCCTCTCGCACCCCCAACCCCATCAGCAGGTCATTGAATCTCGTTGGACTAAAAACCGATATTCACAACAATAAACCATTGATTTACAAAAGAAAAAAGGCACCCAGCGGATTAAGCTGGATGCCTTTGGATACAAATATGGTGGAGCTGGCGGGATTTGAACCCGCGTCCACAAGCCTTTTTCGTACAGTTCTACATGTGTAGTCGTCTGATTTGAGTCTCGCCTGATACATCGCGCAGCGACACGCTATGTAGCAAACCAGCATCCTTAGATCTCACGCCACATCAAGGTGCCCGATGTGATGCCAGCCAATATGAGTTCCCTTGCAGTTAGGACACCTTGCGGCACCCTAACCCAGCCTATCGGCCAACTGTTGCAAGGCTCACCGGATTAAGCGGCGAGTGCGAAACGTTCGTCGTTTGCAGTTAGTTTGTTTTCTGCTGTTTTACGAGGATCAGAACCTCGACATGCCCTGCCACGCGTCCGAACCCATGTCGAAACCAGTGCAGCCCCAAGTCTTCTATTTTAGGCCTCTGCCAGCAATTGCAAGAGCTTATTTGGAGAATCTATGTGTAAATCTGCACCCCAACTGCTGACATCGGTCTTCTCACCCAAATAACCATAGGTGGCAGCCACGGTGGGCATGCCAGCGGCACGACCCGCGGCGATGTCGCGCTCGTCATCCCCCACATACAGACACACTTCCGGCGAAAGCTCTAAGCGACGCGCCGCTTCAAACAAAGGCTCGGGGTGCGGTTTGGGATGTGGCGTGGTGTCACCGCTCACAATCGCACCGGCGCTGGCAAACAAAGGCATGGCTTGTGTCAGCGGATCCGTGAAACGGGCCATTTTGTTGGTCACAACACCCCAAGGCATTTGGCGCAACTGAATGTGCTCAATCAAGTCTTCCACACCGTCAAACACATAGGTGCGCACGGTCATGGCTGCTTCGTAGTTGGCAAAAAACTCTTCGCGCATGGCCATGAAGTCTTGGTGCTCAGGCGTCATATCAAACGCCACACGCAGCATGCCACGTGCGCCAGCACCTGCCAAAGGCCGGTACAACTCATAAGGCAACGAGGGCATGCCGCGGTCGGTACGCATTTTGTCGGCCGCTGCCCCTAGGTCGGGGGCGCTGTCAATCAAGGTGCCATCCAAATCAAACAGCACCGCACGGATATTTTTGAGCATCACAAAGGCCTTTGCGTGGCAACCATGTAGTTGACGCTGGTGTCAGCACTCAACCAGTAGCGGCGCGTGAGCGGGTTGTACTCCAAGCCTCGGGTGTGTTGCCACTCAAGCCCTGCCTCGCGGCAATCACGCGCCAGCTCGCTTGGGCGAATGAACTTGGCATATTCGTGCGTACCGCGCGGCAGCATGTTCAACACATACTCTGCACCGACGATGGCGAACAAAAACGACTTGGCGTTGCGGTTGAGCGTAGAGAAAAATACGTGGCCACCAGGTTTGACCAACTGCGCACAGGCACGCACGATGGACGATGGATCGGGCACATGCTCCAACATTTCCATGCACGTGATCACATCAAAACTCGCGGGCTGCTCGGCAGCCAAGGCCTCGACGGCCACTTCGCGGTATTGCACGTTCGGTGTTTGAGCTTCTAAGGCATGTAATTGCGCCACTTTGAGTGACTTGGTAGCCAAATCAATGCCTAATGCTTGTGCACCTGCACGCGCCATGGCATCGGTCAAGATACCACCACCGCAGCCCACATCGAGTACTTTTTTGCCTGACAAGGGGGCGATGCCGTTGATCCAATCCAAACGCAAGGGGTTGATTTGGTGCAACGGGCGAAACTCGCTCTCGGTGTCCCACCAACGGTGGGCGAGGTCTGAAAATTTGGCCAATTCGGCCTGATCAACGTTGGTAGGAGTGGCTGAGGTTTGCATGGCGTGTATTGTCGTTCAAGCAAAAAGAAACCCCGCCGAGGCGGGGTTTCTTTTTTAGATCAGGTCAGATCAGTTCTTGCGGGTGCCCACAACTTCGATCTCAACGCGACGGTTCTTAGCACGACCTTCTTTGGTCTTGTTGTCAGCAACAGGTTGCTTTTCGCCTTTGCCTTCGGTGTAGATGCGGTTCTTCTCGATGCCTTTAGACACCAAGTAAGCCTTCACAGCTTCAGCGCGGCGCACAGACAATTTTTGGTTGTAAGCATCAGAGCCGATAGAGTCAGTGTGACCCACAGCGATGATGACTTCGAGGTTGATGCCTTTGACTTTAGACACCAAGTCGTCCAACTTAGCCTTGCCAGCTGGCTTGACCACAGACTTGTCGAAGTCAAAGAATGCGTCAGCAGCGTAAGTCACCTTAGAAGCGGCAGCAACCACGGGAGTTGCAGGCTTTGCAGCAACAGCACCGGCACAGCCAGGAGCGGCAGTAGCAGGTGTCCAGTTGGCATCGCGCCAGCAGTCACCAGAAGCGTTTTTCCACACGTCGCCAGAAGCATTACGCCAGTTGTCAACGTTTTGAGCCATAGCAGCAGTTGCCAAAGCAGCGGTAGCAACCAAAGCTGCCAAGTTCTTCAAGTTTTTCATGATTCACCTCTGAGGGATATATAAGCCGCAGACCACTCTGCGAATTCAGGCAATCTAGGCACTCTTACCTATGACGCTTATAAAGATTGTGCCATAACCAAAACGAGCTACTTCCCCTCACAACAAGGCTTAACAAATTAAGCTGAGCGTTGTTGCATGGCAGCCACAATTGGGGTGGCTGTTATCAGCCTAAAATGTTCGGTTTCCTGCTTTACGGCCTCTTTCATGACCCAGTTCGCCAAAGAAACCCTGCCCATCAGCCTAGAAGAGGAGATGCGCCGCAGCTACCTAGATTACGCCATGAGCGTGATTGTGGGCCGCGCCCTGCCCGATGCGCGTGACGGCTTGAAGCCAGTGCACCGCCGCGTCTTGTTCGCGATGCACGAGCTCAACAACGACTGGAACCGTCCTTACAAGAAGTCAGCCCGTATCGTGGGTGACGTGATCGGTAAATACCACCCGCACGGCGACAGCGCGGTGTACGACACCATCGTCCGTATGGCGCAAGACTTCTCGTTGCGTCACATGTTGGTGGACGGCCAAGGTAACTTTGGCTCGGTCGACGGCGACAACGCGGCGGCGATGCGTTACACGGAAATCCGTTTGTCGAAGATCGCGCATGAAATGCTCAGCGACATCGACAAAGAAACCGTCGATTTCGGCCCCAACTACGACGGCTCAGAAAAAGAGCCCTTGGTGCTACCCAGCCGCATTCCCAATTTGTTGGTCAACGGCTCCTCGGGTATTGCCGTGGGCATGGCCACCAACATCCCACCGCACAACTTGAACGAAGTGGTGGATGCCTGCTTGTTTATGCTGCGCAACCCAGACGCCAGCGTGGACGATTTGATGGAAATCATTCCCGCGCCTGACTTCCCAACTGCCGGCATCATTTATGGAATCACCGGCGTCAAAGACGCTTACCGCACAGGCCGTGGCCGTGTGGTGATGCGCGCCAAGTGCCACTTTGAAGACATCGACAAGGGCCAGCGCCAGTCCATCATCGTGGACGAGCTGCCTTATCAAGTGAACAAAAAGACCTTGCAAGAACGCATGGCCGAGTTGGTTCACGAAAAGAAAATCGAAGACATCAGCCACATCCAAGACGAATCCGACAAGTCGGGCATGCGTTTGGTGATTGAACTCAAGCGCGGCGCCGTGCCTGAGGTGGTGTTGAACAACCTCTACAAACAAACCCAGCTGCAAGACACCTTTGGCGTCAACATGGTGGCGTTGATTGACGGCCAACCCAAGCTGTGCAACCTGAAAGACTTGATTGAAGTCTTCTTGGGTCACCGCCGCGAAGTGGTGACACGCCGCACCATCTTTACCCTGCGCAAAGCCCGCGAACGCGGCCATGTGCTGGAAGGCTTGGCTGTGGCCTTGGCCAACATCGACGAATTCATCCGCATCATCCGCAACGCGCCCACGCCTCCCGTGGCCAAAGCTGAGTTGATGACCAAATCTTGGGACAGCCAGCTGGTGCGCGAAATGCTCACCCGCAGCCGTACAGATGGCGGCGTGATCAACGCCGACGACTACCGCCCCGATGGCTTGGAAAAAGAATTCGGCATGGGCAGCGACGGTCTGTACCGCTTGAGCGACACCCAAGCTCAAGAAATTTTGCAAATGCGTCTGCAACGTTTGACCGGTCTTGAGCAAGACAAGATCGTCAACGAATACAAAGACGTGATGGCCGAGATCGACGACTTGCTCGACATCTTGGCCAAGCCAGAGCGCGTATCCACCATCATTGGCGACGAGCTGACTGTGGTGAAAAACGAATTCGGCCAAAGCAAGCTAGGCGCACGCCGCAGCGAGATTGAGCACAGCGCGCAAGACCTGAGCACCGAAGACCTGATCACGCCCACCGACATGGTGGTCACGCTCAGCCACAGCGGCTACATCAAGAGCCAACCCCTGTCTGAATACCGCTCGCAAAAGCGCGGTGGCCGTGGCAAACAAGCTGCCGTCACCAAAGAAGACGACTGGATTGACCAACTCTTCATTGCCAACACGCATGACTATTTGCTGTGCTTCTCCAACCGTGGCCGTTTGTACTGGCTCAAGGTGTGGGAAGTGCCTGCGGGTTCACGCGGTTCACGCGGTCGCCCCATCGTCAACATGTTCCCGCTGCAAGAAGGCGAAAAAATCAACGTCGTCTTGGCCCTCACCGGCGAAGCACGCACCTTCCCTGAAGACCAATTTGTGTTCATGTCGACATCGATGGGCACAGTCAAGAAGACCTCACTCGACGAATTCAGCAACCCACGCAAGGGCGGCATCATTGCCGTCAACTTGGACGAGGGCGACTTCCTGATTGGCGCGGCTTTGACCGACGGCAAACACGATGTGATGTTGTTCAGCGACGGCGGCAAAGCCGTGCGCTTTGACGAAAACGATGTGCGCCCCTTGGGCCGCAGCGCGCGCGGTGTGCGCGGCATGATGATCGAAGAAGGCCAAAGCGTCATCGCCATGTTGGTGTCTGAACAAGAAGACCCAGCGGCTGTGACCGACGACACCGTGGCCCGCGCCAGCGTGCTGACCGCCACCGAAAACGGCTATGGCAAACGCACCAACATCAGCGAATACACCCGCCACGGCCGTGGCACCAAAGGCATGATTGCCATCCAGCAATCCGAGCGCAACGGCAAAGTCGTCGCGGCCACCTTGGTGCAAGCCGAAGACGAAATCATGCTCATCACCGACACCGGCGTGTTGGTGCGTACGCGTGTGGCCGAAATCCGCGAAATGGGCCGCGCCACACAAGGCGTGACGCTGATTGGTCTGGACGAAGGCGCCAAGCTCAGCGGCTTGCAACGCATTGTCGAAAACGATGCCAACGCAACCGACAGCGCAGAAGACAACGCCACCGGCGACGAGGCTTGATTCTCAGATGACGCGTCCGTTTAACTTTTCTGCAGGCCCAGCAGCCATGCCGCTGGAGGTGTTGCAGCAAGCCGCCGCCGAGATGACCAACTGGCACGGCAGCGGCATGGGCGTGATGGAAATGAGCCACCGTGGCAAAGAGTTCATCAGCATTTACGAACAGGCCGAAGCCGATGTGCGCGAGCTGTTGGCGGTGCCTGCTCACTTCAAAATCTTGTTCATGCAAGGCGGTGGTTTGGCAGAAAACGCCATCGTGCCTTTGAACCTTTCACGCGGCGAAACCGTCGATGTGGTGGTCACAGGCAGCTGGAGCGAGAAATCCTACAAAGAAGCCAGCAAATACTGCACCTCGCATCTGGCCGCATCCGGCGCTGACAGCCACTTCACCGCCATTCCAGCCGCTGCGCAATGGCAACTGAGCCAAGGCGCACAGTACGTCCACATCTGCACCAACGAAACCATTCACGGCGTGGAGTTTCACACCCTACCCGACCTCAAGGCCTTGGGCTCAGACGCGCCGCTGGTGATTGACTTCTCTTCGCACGTGCTCTCGCGCAGCGTCGATTGGGCACGAGTGGGCGTAGCCTTTGGTGGCGCGCAAAAGAACATTGGCCCTGCGGGCGTGACCTTGGTCATCGTGCGCGAAGACTTGCTGGGCCATGCGCTCAAAGCCTGCCCCAGCGCCTTCAACTACAAAACCGTGGCCGACAACGGCTCGATGTACAACACGCCACCGACGTACAGCATCTACATGGCGGGCTTGACCTTCCAGTGGCTCAAACGCCAAGGTGGCGTGGCGGCGATGGAGCAGCAAAACATCGCCAAGGCCAAGCTGTTGTACGACTTCCTGGACAACTCCAGCTTCTACAGCAACAAGGTCGCACACGACTGCCGTTCACGCATGAACGTCCCCTTCTTCTTGGCCGACGAATCGCGCAACGACGCATTTTTGGCTGGTGCCAAAGCCGCTGGCTTGTTGCAACTCAAAGGCCACAAGTCGGTCGGCGGCATGCGCGCCAGCATTTACAACGCCATGCCCATCGAAGGCGTGCAAGCGCTGGTGAACTACCTGCAAGCGTTTGAAAAAACACAGGCTTGATTGAGCATCTGAACGAGCAACCACCCATGAGCCAACAACCCGTTCAATCCGAAGCCCTCGCCGCCTTGCGCGTGCAAATCGATGCGCTTGACAAACAGCTGCTGCAACTGGTCAATGACCGCGCTAAGGTGGCCGAACAAGTCGGCGAGATCAAACGTGCCGAAGGCTCGCCCTTCTTCCGCCCTGACCGCGTAGCGCAAGTGATCGACAAGATCACCCAAGCCAACCCCGGCCCGCTGAAAAACGAACACGTCGCCTCCATCTGGCGCGAAATCATGTCGGCCTGCCTGGCGCTCGAAGCGCCGCAGCGCGTGGCCGTACTCGGCCCACAAGGCACGTTTTGCGAACAAGCCGCGATTGAGTTTTTTGGCAGCGCGGCCAACTTGATTTACTGCGCCAACTTCGACGAAGTCTTCCACGCCACCGCCGCAGGCACCGCCCAATACGGCGTGGTCGGCATGGAAAACTCCACCGAAGGCGTGGTGGCCCGCTCGCTCGATTTGTTCTTGCGCTCGCCTGTGCATGTGGTGGGCGAAGTCAGCTTGCTCGTGCGTCACAACCTGATGCGCCAAATCAACTCGGACACCGACATCGAAGTGGTCATGGCGCACCCCCAAGCACTGGCGCAATGCCAAGGCTGGCTGAGCCAACACCTGCCGTTGGCCGAGCGTCGTGCTGTATCCAGCAATGCCGAGGGCGCACGTCTGGCCGCCACCAACCCCAAGTGGGCGGCACTGGCCAGCGAACGCGCGGCCAGCCAGTTTGGTTTGCACATCGTGCACCACGCCATCCAAGACGAGGCGTACAACCGCACACGTTTTGCCATCATCAGCCTGCCGCAAACATTGGCCACGCCGCCTGCGTCTGGCAACGACTGCACCAGCCTCGTGGTGTCTGTGCCCAACCGCCCAGGCGCTGTGCACGACTTGTTGGTGCCGCTCAAAAACAATGGCGTGTCGATGACCCGCTTTGAGTCGCGCCCCGCCAAATCGGGGCAGTGGGAGTACTACTTCTACATCGACATCGCCGGCCACATCAGCCAGCCCCATGTGGCGGCCGCGCTGCAAGAGCTGCAAGGCTTGTGCGCGTTTTACAAAGTCTTGGGGTCTTACCCCATTTCTGAGTGATGCCCGAATGACGTTTCAGCGATTGGCCCTCATCGGCTGTGGCCTGATGGGCGGCTCGTTTGCGCTCGCCTTGCGCGAGGCTGGCCTTGTGCAATCCATCGTCGGCTTCAGCGCTTCCGACAAAACCCGCCAACGCGCGGTTGAACTCAAGATCATCGACCAAGCCGCCACCAGCGTGGCCGCTGCCGTGCAAGGCGCAGACTTGGTGCTGCTCGCTGTGCCCGTGGGCGCCATGCACGTCAGTTTTGCGGCCATGCGTGACGCCCTCGCCCCCAACGCCTTGTTGATGGATGTGGGTTCCACCAAATGCGATGTGATTGCTGCCGCACAAGCCACTTTGGGCGAACGCCTGAGCTGCTTTGTGCCTGCGCACCCCATCGCAGGCAAAGAACGGGCAGGCCTCGAGCACGCCGAAAGCACGCTCTACCAAGAGCGCCGCACCATCCTCACACCGCTGCCCAAAACGGGCATCCATCGCCTACAAGCCGCGCACGATGTGTGGACCACCATTGGCAGCCACGTGAGCACCATGACACCCGAAGCGCACGACGCCACGTTTGCCGCCGTGAGCCACTTGCCACACATGCTGGCATTCGCGGCAGTCAACGCGCTCATGGCGCAGCCACAAGGCGCTGCGTTTTTAGACATGGCAGGCCCCGGCTTTCGTGACTTCTCGCGTATTGCTGCCAGCGATGCCTCGGTGTGGCGCGACATCTTGAGCGCCAACCACGCCGAGGTACTCAGCCAAGTGGCTCACTTCCGCACCGCGCTCGACCAGTTTGAAAACGCCCTCAAGCAAGGCGACACCGCCGCGCTGCAACACCTGATTCAACTAGCCAGCGATGTCCGCTCGGCTTGGACACTGCAAGCGGGCAACGCTTGCAACACAGCTTCTGAAACACAACGCGCATGAAGATGAACGGCATCTGAGCCACGCGCGTTCTTTCACCTCTATCCACATGTTCTCTACCGCCTTCCTCGACCTCCCCCCGCTGCAAGGCGCCTCTGGCACCGTCACCCTGCCCGGCTCGAAAAGCATTTCCAACCGTGTGTTGCTGCTCTCAGCCCTGTGTGAAGGCACGACCGTGGTGCACGATCTGCTCGACTCCGATGACACCCGCGTCATGCTGGCCGCGCTGCGTCAACTCGGCTGCGGCGTGGACGTGCAAGGCACCACGGTCACCATCACCGGCTTGGGTGGTCGCGCCTGGCCCACGGAGGCGATTGAGTTTTTCATGGGCAACGCAGGCACGGCGATGCGCCCGCTCACAGCAGCACTGGCCGTGCACGGCGGCGACTTCACGCTCAAAGGCGTGCCGCGCATGCACGAGCGCCCGATTGGCGATTTGGTGGACGCGCTACGTGAACTCGGCTGCGCCATCGACTACCTCGGCAACGACGGCTTCCCCCCGCTGCGCGTACGCCAGCCTGCGCTGCAACTGGACAAGCCCATTCCCGTGCGTGGCGATGTGTCCAGCCAATTCCTCACCGCCTTGTTGATGGCCTTGCCTTTGGCCGCACTTGACCGCGCCATCACCATCGAGGTGGTGGGTGAACTCATCAGCAAGCCTTACATCGAAATCACACTCAACCTCTTGGCACGCTACGGCATTGCGGTCGAACGCCACGGCTGGGAACGCTTTGTCATTCCCGCAGGCAGCCGCTACCAATCGCCCGGCAGCATCCACGTCGAGGCTGATGCGTCGTCGGCGAGCTACTTCATTGCACTGGGGGCTATTGCCGATGGAAAAGGCATTCGCATTCAAGGCGTCGGCGCAGACTCCATTCAAGGCGACATTCGCTTCATGGACGCCGCCACGCAAATGGGCGCCAAAATCACCAGCGGTCCCAACTGGCTCGAAATCAACCGAGGCGCTTGGCCGCTCAAAGGCATCACCCTCGACTGCAACCACATCCCTGACGCGGCCATGACCTTAGCGGTGATGGCGCTCTATGCTGACAGCCCTACCACGCTGACCAACATCGCCAGCTGGCGTGTGAAAGAAACCGACCGCATCGTGGCCATGGCCACCGAATGCCGCAAGTTGGGTGCAACCGTTGAGGAAGGCCCAGACTGGATCACCGTTCACCCGCTGCCAAAAGACAAGTGGCAAGCCGCCAGCATCCACACCTACGACGACCACCGCGTGGCCATGTGCTTCTCGCTCGCCGCATTCAATGCTGCACAAATCCCTGTGCGCATCGAAGACCCCAAGTGCGTGGCCAAAACCTTCCCCGACTATTTCGAGGCGTTGTTCTCGGTGGCGCATGCACGCACCCAAGACATTCCCGTCATTTGCATCGATGGTCCCACCGCCTCAGGCAAAGGCACACTGGCCAGCCGCGTGGCCGCCCAATTGGGCTACCACTACTTGGACTCCGGCGCGCTATACCGCATCACCGCTTATGCGGCCTTGCAAGCGGGCCTCAGCCTCGAAGCCGCGGACGAAACCCGCATCGCCGACCTCGCCCGCACCTTGCCCGTGCGCTTTGAAGGCGACACCGTGTGGCTTGGCAGCGAGAACGTGAGCGACGCCATTCGCACCGAGCAAGCCGGCATGAACGCTTCTAAAGTATCTGTTTTACCAACCGTGCGTACCTCTTTAGTCTCTTTGCAGCACAGCTTTCAGCGCCTGCCCGGCCTTTTGGCCGATGGCCGTGACATGGGCACCGTCATCTTTCCCGATGCGCCTTTGAAGGTGTTTTTGACCGCCAGCGCCGCGCAACGCGCCGAACGCCGTCATAAGCAATTGATTTCAAAGGGAATTTCGACTACACTTGATATTCTTCGCGCCGATTTAGAGGCCCGTGACGCTCGCGATTCTTCGCGCAGCGTGGCACCTTTGAAACCGGCACAAGATGCTGTGTCACTGGACAACTCATCACTCTCGATTGAAGCCTCAGTCGATCAAGTGTTGAACTGGTGGCAAGCAAAGCAGCCCTTCTAAAGAGCTGCAAAACCTGGCCCGTTTGGCTCCTCTCGCGCTGCATGCGCACTGGCCAAACGGATCTAAAACTTAACCGTGGCTCACGCCACAAAACCACCGCTTATCGCAGGCCCATGTGGCGCAGCAATGGTGCTGCCCTCTTTCCCGCGATGAGACAAAGGAAATACATGTCTGAATCTTTTGCCGCCCTGTTTGAAGAATCCCTGAAGCGCGCCGAAATGCGCACAGGTGAAGTGATCACTGCTGAAGTGGTTCGTATTGAACACAACCACGTCGTCGTGAACGCTGGCCTCAAGTCTGAAGCTTATGTGCCAATCGAAGAATTCAAAAACGACAAGGGCGAGCTCGAAGTCCAAGCGGGTGACTTCGTCTCCGTCGCGATCGGTAGCGTTGAAAACGGCTACGGCGACACCATCCTGAGCCGCGACACTGCCAAGCGTTTGGCATCGTGGATGAGCTTGGAAAAAGCTCTGGAATCTGGCGAGTTTGTCACTGGTACCACCAGCGGCAAAGTCAAGGGTGGCTTGACCGTGTTGGTCAACGGCATCCGCGCCTTCTTGCCCGGTTCATTGATCGACACACGTCCGATCAAAGACTTGTCTCCCTACGAGAACAAGACCATGGAATTCAAGGTCATCAAGTTGGACCGCAAGCGCAACAACGTCGTGTTGTCACGCCGCGCTGTGGTGGAAGCTTCGATGGGCGAAGAGCGCGCCAAGTTGATGGAAACTTTGAAAGAAGGCTCCATCGTCAATGGCGTGGTCAAGAACATCACCGAATACGGTGCGTTCGTGGACTTGGGCGGCATCGACGGCCTGTTGCACATCACTGACATGGCATGGCGTCGCGTGCGTCACCCATCTGAGGTGGTCACTGCGGGTCAAGAAATCACTGCCAAGATCCTCAAGTTCGACACCGAGAAAAACCGCGTGTCCTTGGGCCTCAAGCAAATGGGCGACGATCCTTGGATGGGCGTCAACCGCCGCTACCCACAAAGCACTCGCTTGTTCGGCAAGATCACCAACATCGCCGACTACGGCGCGTTTGTGGAACTCGAGCCAGGCATCGAAGGCTTGGTGCACGTGTCTGAAATGGACTGGACCAACAAGAACGTGGCTCCTTCCAAGATCGTGTCATTGGGCGACGAAGTCGAAGTCATGGTCCTCGAGATCGACGAAGACAAGCGCCGCATCAGCTTGGGCATGAAGCAATGCAAGGCTAACCCTTGGCAAGACTTCGCTCAAAACACCAAGCGCGGCGACCGCGTGAAGGGCCCAATCAAGTCCATCACCGACTTCGGCGTGTTCGTGGGCTTGGCTGCTGGCATCGACGGTTTGGTTCACTTGTCTGACTTGTCTTGGAACGAAACCGGCGAAAACGCTGTGCGCGAATTCAAGAAGGGCCAAGAAGTTGAAGCCATCGTGTTGGCCGTGGACGTTGACCGCGAGCGCATCAGCTTGGGTATCAAACAACTCGACTCTGACCCATTCACCACTTTCGTGTCGATCAACGACAAAGGCCAAACCGTCACTGGTAAGGTCAAGACTGTGGACGCTAAGGGCGCTGAAATCGACCTCGGCGAAGACATCGTCGGCTACTTGCGCGTCAGCGAAATTTCACGTGACCGCGTGGAAGACGCCAGCCACGTGTTGAAAGTTGGCGACGAAGTGACCGCTGTGGTGGTGAACGTGGATCGCAAGACCCGCAACATCCAGTTGTCCATCAAAGCCAAAGACGCTGTGGATCAACAAGAAGCCATGGCTTCCTTGTCACAACAGTCCAAAGCCGACAACGCTGGCACGACCAGCTTGGGCGCTTTGTTGCGCGCTAAGCTCGACAACAACTGATGACCCGTTCAGACCTGGTCGAAGAACTGGCTGCCCGCTTTGGGCAGCTCACGCACCGCGACGCCGAGTTCGCTGTCAAGACGCTTCTTGACGCGATGAGCGACGCGCTGGTGCGCGGGCACCGCATTGAGTTGCGGGGCTTTGGCAGTTTTTCGATCAACCGTCGCCCGCCTCGCATGGGACGCAACCCGCGTTCCGGCGAAAGCGTGGCGATTCCTGAAAAACGTGTGCCACATTTCAAGCCAGGCAAAGCCCTGCGCGAAGCGGTGGACACACGCACCAAGGAATTGTTGGCGGGGTCTGAGCTCAAAGGTTGAGACACGGTTTTTCAAGCGGCCGCAAGGCTAAAATGGCCCTCGTCACAGAGGAGCCAACTTGAAAAACCTCATGTGGCTGCTTCAGTTGTTACTGAAGGCAGCCATTTTTTTTACCCTCTTCGCTTTTGCGCTGAACAACCAACACGATGCCGTGGTCCATTTCTTTTTTGGCACCACGTGGAGCGCGCCGTTGGTGTTGGTGCTGTTGACCGTCTTCGTCATGGGCGTGGCGGTCGGTGTCATTGGCATGGTGCCGCGCTGGTGGAAGCATCGACGCTTGGCACATTCGGTCAAGACCACACAGGCTGAGCCTGCACCGTCAGCCCCCTCTTCTGCGGACCCCACACATGGAATTTGACCTCAGCTGGATTTTGCTGGGCTTGCCCCTCGCCTTTGTGCTCGGCTGGGTGGCGTCGCGCATGGATTTGCGCCAGCTGCGTCTTGAAAACCGCCAAACCCCCAAAGCGTATTTCAAAGGTTTGAACCACTTGCTCAACGAGCAACAAGACCAAGCCATTGATGCCTTCATTGAGGCTGTGCAGCACGACCCCGACACCTCTGAGCTGCACTTTGCCTTGGGCAATTTGTTTCGCCGTCGTGGTGAATACGAGCGCGCGGTGCGCGTGCACCAGCACTTGTTGTCGCGCGGCGACCTGAGCCAAGCTGACCACAACCGCGCCCAGCACGCGCTGGCCTTGGATTACCTCAAAGCAGGCTTGCTAGACCGCGCCGAAGACGCCCTCAACAAACTCGAAGGCACCGCCCATCAAACCCAAGCCCACTTGGCTTTGCTGAGCATTTACGAACGCTCGCGTGACTGGGCCAAGGCATCGGTCATCGCTCAAAAGTTGGGCGACAGTGGCCAAGGCAGTTTTCAAGGCCGCTTGGCCCATTACCTGTGCGAAGAAGCAGAAAGCCTCGACGTGGCGCAACACGCCGACCAAGTCGTGGCACTGCTCCAACAAGCCACCGACGCCGCACCCAACAATGCACGCGCGCGCATCGCGCTGGCCAAAACGTATGAACAAACTGGCCGCGCCAGCGAGGCCTATGCAACGCTAGAAAACTTGGCGGCACAAGTGCCCGCCGCGCTGCCGTTGCTCGCGCCCAAACTCGCGACCTTGGCGCAAACCTTGAACTGCACACCCAAGGCCTTGACGCTGCTCGAAACCAGCTACGCCAAAACCGCATCGCTCGACGTGCTCAACGCCATCGTCACGCTGCGCAAAGCGCAAGGCGATGCCAGCACGGGCGGCTTGTTTGCCAAACACTTGGAGCGCGAGCCTTCGCTGGTCGCCGCCACCCAGTGGATTGCCAACGAAAAGTTTGAGCACGAAGAGTTTCACCCGCAAGTGCAACGCGCCCTTGAGCGCGCCGCCAAACCGCTACAACGCTACCGCTGCGCCGCCTGCGGCTTTGAAGCCAGCCAACACTTTTGGCAATGCCCAGGCTGCCAGGCTTGGGACAGCTACCCCGCCCGTCGCGTGGAAGAACTATGACCATCAACACCACCGTCACCCCACAACAACTCAGCCAAGCCCACGTCCTCGTCGTGGGCGATGTGATGCTCGATCGCTATTGGTATGGCGCTGTTGACCGCATCAGTCCCGAAGCCCCCGTGCCCGTGGTCCGCATCACGCGCGAAGAAAACCGTTTGGGCGGTTGCGCCAACGTGGCCTATAACGTGGTGAGCTTGGGCGCGCACTCCTCTTTGTTGTCTGTGGTGGGCGACGATGAAGCCAGCCACTTGCTCGAAGACTTGGTGGCTAAAACAGGCATCGCTCCCCACTTAGGCCGCGACAGCCAACTCAAAACCACGGTCAAGCTGCGCGTGATTGGCCGTCAACAACAGCTGCTGCGCGTGGACTTTGAGAACACGCCACAAAACGAAGTACTGGCCTCACAAACCGATCAGTTCATGCAGCTGCTGCCCGCCCACAACGTGGTGCTGTTCTCGGACTACGGCAAAGGCGGCTTGGCCCACGTGTCACAAATGATTGCAGCAGCACGCACGGCTGGCAAAGCCGTGTTGATTGACCCCAAGGGTTCTGACTACTCGCGCTATGCGGGTGCAACCTGCATCACGCCTAACCGTGCGGAGCTGGAGCAAGTCATTGGCAAATGGAGCAGCGAAGCTGAACTGGTGCAAAAAGCCCACGCGCTGCGACAAGCGCTCAAGCTCGACGCCCTGCTGCTCACCCGCAGTGAAGAAGGCATGACCTTGTTCGATGCACAAGGCGAACTGAGCGTGTCCGCCCAAGCACGCGAAGTGTTTGACGTCACAGGCGCTGGCGACACCGTGATTGCCACCTTGGCCACGCTCGTGGCTGCTGGATTGACATTGCGCGATGCCATGCCATTGGCCAACAAAGCAGGCGGCGTGGTAGTGGGCAAGTTTGGCACGGCCACCGTCAGCTACGAAGAATTGATGGCCTAAATACAGGGCGCATACAAAGGCACTTGTGCCATAGGAGAAATTATGAAAATCGTCGTCACAGGCGCCGCTGGTTTTATCGGCAGCAACATCATCAAGGGCTTGAATGCGCGCGGCATCACCAACATCATCGCGGTCGATGACCTCACCGAAGGCGACAAGTTTCGCAACATCGCCGATTTGAAGATCGCCGACTACCTCGACAAAGATGTGTTCTATGAACTCTTTGCTGAAAATGCCTTTGGCAAAGTCGAAGCCGTGTTCCACGAAGGCGCGTGTAGCGACACCATGGAGAGCGACGGCAAGTACATGATGGACAACAACTACACGCTCTCGTGTGGTTTGTTCAACGCTTGCCAACAAAGCGGCACACGTTTGCTCTACGCCTCATCTGCTGCCACGTACGGCGGCAGCGACACCTTTGTGGAATCGCCCGAGTACGAGCTGCCACTCAATGTGTATGGCTACTCCAAATTGTTGTTTGACCAACGCATGCGCTTGGAGTGCAACAACAACTTCAAGAAGTTCAAGCGCCAAGTTGTGGGCTTTCGCTACTTCAACGTGTACGGCCCGCGCGAGCAGCACAAGGGCCGCATGGCCAGCGTGGCGTTTCACCAGTTCAACCAATTCAACGCTGAAGGCAAAGTGAAGTTGTTTGGCGAATACGGCGGCTACGCCCAAGGTGCGCAAATGCGCGACTTCGTCTTCATCGACGACGTGGTGGCCGTGAACCTGTGGTTCTTGGACAACCCCGACAAGTCGGGCATCTTCAACCTCGGCTCTGGCCGCGCACAGCCCTTCAACGATGTGGCCTTGTCGGTGGTCAACGCCATGCGCGCCAAAAAAGGCGAAGCTGCGCTGGACTTAGCAGCCGCCGCCAAAGCAGGCTTGATCGAATACGTGCCCTTCCCCGATGCATTGCGCGGCAAATACCAGTGCTACACACAGGCTGACCTGACCAACCTGCGCGCCAGCGGTTGCGACCACCAATTTGCCGATGTGCAAAGCGGTGTCACGCAATACATGGCCACGCTGAGCAAATAAACAAACGATGAACACCTTGCAAAACAACTTCGGTTCTTGCGCGGTGTTCAAGGCGATGAGGGATGGCGCACGGTCCTTCTTCAATCGCCGTGTCTTAGGTGGCGCGATGGCGCTGATGCTCTGTCACGCGGCCCTAGCGCTAGAGATCAACCAAGCCAACGAAGCCGAACTCGACAGCCTCAAAGGCATGGGGCCCTCGTTGAGCGCCAAGGTATTGAACGCGCGCGCGCAAAGCCCCTTCAAAGACTGGCCCGATTTGATGCAGCGTGTGTCGGGCATCCGTCAAAACAAAGCGCAACAGTTTTCAGCGCAAGGCTTGGTCGTCAATGGCGAAGCATTCCGTGCGATGCCGCGTCCACCGGCTTCAAAACCTCGATAGCGTCTTCGCGCCAAAAGACGGACGCGGCGAAAAAACCTTCCCACACACAGCCGTTACAACCACGCCCACAGCAAGTGGTGGGCTCGGGTGGTGGTGCTCTGAGTGCGAGCCCTTGACTCGCCGCCAAGCGTTGCGCGTAGGCAAACATGGCATGCGCGCTGGGCGCATCGTGCAAGGGCATGGAGAGCAACACATCGACGGACATGCGGGCATCTTATCCACGAGAGCGGGCTGATTTGCGTAGCCCTTTGATCTCTGCCGTTCTACTCAGAAATAACCCTTGATTGACTGGATTTTTCTAAAAAAATTTATCAACCATCGGCAGCGCTAGTGTTTGGGCACAGAAATTTGGACAAAATCGAGCCCATGTACCTCGTGCCCACCCCTGCCGCCCGCTTGAGCCGTATCGCGCAAGCACGTCAACAAGTGATCGAACAAGGCACAGGACTCCAAGCACCCTTGGTCGAGAGCTGGATCGAGCGTTCATGGAAACGTTGCTTGGCCTTGGGGCACACGCCAGCGCAACAGGTGGTGTTTGAGGCGGTGAGTCGTGGCCAAATTCAACGCCTGCAAGAACACAACCAACCGTTGCTGCTGGCAGCCAAAGACGAGCTGGACCGTCTGAGCCGCGCCATCGCAGGCACACGTTACTTTGCGCTGCTCACCGATGCACAAGGCATGGTGATTGACACACGCGGCGAGGTGGACACCCGCGATGCCCGCGCCAGCCGCATTGCGCGTGTGGGCATCAACCTGTCCGAACAGCTCGCAGGCACCACCGCCATCGGTGCCGTGCTGGCCGAACAACAACCGATTTGGCTGCACCGAGGCGAACACTTTTTCAACGACAACAACGCTTACAGCTGCGCAGGCGCTCCGTTGTTTGGCCCCACGGGCGAATGCGTGGGCATGCTGGATTTGACTGGGGTCGATGTGCCCGAGCGCCCCGAGCTGCAACACTTGGCCGCGCAGTCGGCACGCAGCATTGAAAACAACTGGGTCAAACAATTGGCCCCCGCATTGCTGCTGCGCTTCAACTGGGCGGGCCTGTCCATCGGCAGTGACAGCGATGGTTTGATGGGCCTAGATGCGGATGGCCAAATTGTGTGCGCCAACCGTGCCGCACGCGCCATCACCGGATTGGGATTGCAACAGGCCGAACACGCAGGCGATGTGTTCGCCACCGCTTGGCAATCGCTGTTTGACTTGTCGCCTGAACAACGCTTAGAAGTTCCGCTGTGGAGCGGCCTGCAAGTGCAAGTTCAGCTCGACAACGGCCACCCCAACAGCGGCATTGCCACACAGCCAGCACCGATGCTCAAAGCCATCGAGTCAGACCTGATTCGCCGTGCCATGCAGCAAGCGCGTGGCAATGTGGCCGAAGCAGCGCGCCGCTTGGGCATCAGCCGCGCCACGCTGTATCGGAAAATTTCGCCTCAAAAATCAGGCGAAAAATAACTCAGTTACTTGTTGGCGTTGGCGAAGAACAGTTGTTCGCCACCAATCTTGTAACCGTTGATCGACGCTTGCCCTGCGGGCGACACCACCCAATCGACAAACTTTTGCGCCAAATCGACTTTGACATGCGGGTGCTTGGCGGGGTTGACCACCATCACGCCGTATTGGTTGAACAAACGGTTGTCGCCCTCGACCAACACTTGCAAGTCTTGGCGATTCTTGAAGTTCAGCCACGTGCCACGGTCCGTCAAGGCATACGCCCCTGTGGAGGATGCCATGTTCAACGCAGGCCCCATGCCGCAGCCACACTCTTTGTAGCCAGCGCCTTTGTTGTCCAACCCAGCCAGCTTCCAATAGCGCAACTCGGCGGCGTGTGTGCCGCTCTTGTCGCCGCGCGACACAAACCCGGCTTGTGCAGCCGTCACTTTTTGCAGGGCCGACACAATGTCTTTGCCGCGCACTTTGGCGGGGTCGTTGGCAGGGCCGACCAACACGAAGTCGTTGTACATCACAGGGTAGCGCTTCACGCCAAAGCCTTCGGCCACAAACTTTTCTTCGGCCGCTTGGTCGTGCACAAACAACACATCGGCATCACCGCGACGGCCTGTGTCTAAAGCTTGCCCTGTGCCCAAGGCCACCACCTTGATGTCAATGCCCGATGCTTGTTTGAACGCAGGCAAGAGATGGCTAAACAAGCCCGACTGCTCGGTCGAGGTGGTGGAGGCCATCACGATGCTGGGGGATTGCGCATGTGCAGCAGCGCCCAAGACCAAAGCAGCAACCAAGCTGGCCAACGAAAACAAATGTGTGCGACGGGTCATCCCAACTCTCCTTTTAAAAACAAATGGGCCTCGGGGTGGCTGTCACCCAAAGGTTGATTAAAAAATGCATCCACGGGCAGATCGGCCAACACGCGACCCGCCTCTAAATAAATCACACGGGTGGCCAAGCGTTTGACTTGGCCTAAGTTGTGGCTGCTAAACAGCAGACTTACCTGCGTGCTAGCGACCCAATCGGTCAACAAGCGTTCCACCTCGCGTTTGGCATGTGGATCGAGGCTGGAGGTGGGCTCATCCAACAACACAAAGTTCGGTTGTAAAGCCCACGCACGGGCCAAGGCCAAGCGCTGTTGCTGACCACCCGACAGGGTGCGTGCAGAGCGCTCTGCCATGTCTTGCAAGCCCACGCGTTCTAACGCGTGCATGGCCTTGGTATGCGCTTCACGCCAAGGCGTGCCTTGTAACCACAAGCCCCACACCACAAAGCGCAGCACCGAGGTGCGCAACATGTGCGGGCGTTGAAACACCATGGCCTGATGCACCTCAGCAGCCACCGACACATGCCCACCCGACACAGGGAGCAAACCATGCGCTACACGCAGCAATGTGCTTTTGCCGCTGCCATTAGCACCCACCAAGGCCACGCGTTCACCCGCGTGCAGTTGCAAGTTCACGCCGTGCAAGGCCATGTGGGTGTCGAACTGAACTGACACATCGCGCAACGTCAAGGCGGCACTCATGCCAACACCCCACGCACAGAATCAGCACCGGCACCATCCATGCGCTGCCGCCAACGACGCAAGCCCGAAATACACGCGTTGAGCAACAACACCACGCTCATCAACACCAAGCCCAGTGCCAAGGCCAAAGGCAAATCACCCTTGCTGGTTTCCAGCGCAATGGCGGTGGTCATCACACGCGTGAAGCCTTCGATGTTGCCGCCGACCACCATGACCGCGCCCACTTCAGAAATAGCGCGGCCAAACGCGGCAATCAACACGGTCAGCAAAGCGTAGCGCTCGTCCCACGCGAGCAACACACTGCGCAACCAAGGCCGTGCGCCCAAAGAGCGCAATTGCTCGCCGTGGCTGTGTTCCGCATCTTCCACACACTGGCGGGTCAGTGCGGTGACTACGGGCAGCACCAAAACGGCTTGCGCCAGCACCATCGCCTTAAGGCTAAACAGCCACCCCAAATACCCCAGAGGCCCCGTACGCGACAACAGCAAATAAACCAACAAACCCACCACCACCGAAGGCAAAGCCAAGAGCGTGTTGAGCACGGTCAACAACACATCGCGCCCCGCAAAACGCACCACACCCAACCAAGCCCCCAACACCAGCCCCAAGCTACACGCCAACCCCGTAGCCAACACACTCACCCACAGCGAGCGAGCGACGATGGACCAGAGCTGGGGATCGAGTTCGGTGAGGAGTTGTAGCGCAGTCGTCGCGGTATCGGTAAACGTCGTCATAAATCAATCGAAAGTTCAGTTATCGTAATGAGCTACCTAAAACCTCACCATATGTAACGCCGTGCATAGCGTCAGCCTTCACTACACCCTCAACCACCGCGACGACACCGCGGCCCCCTCTGCCGCAGAAGGCCCCTTGCTGCGCCACCCTTTGATGGAGTTGCTACAGGCCGTGGCCCAAGAAGGCTCTATTTCGGCAGCGGCGCGGCAACTCAATTTGTCGTACCGCCATGTGTGGGGCGAGCTCAAGCGCTGGGAGGAGGTGCTGGGCCACGAGCTCATCATTTGGGAAAAAGGTCAATCGGCCAAGCTCACCGAATTTGGCGACAAGCTCATGTGGGCCGAGCGCCAAACCCAAGCGCGCTTGGCACCGCAGCTGCAAGCCTTGCGCGCCGATTTGGAACGCACCTTCGCCGTCGCCTTCGACCCCGAGGCCCATGTGCTCACGCTGTACGCCAGCCACGACGATGCCCTGCCCCGCTTGCGCGAACAGGCTGCTAGCGCTGGCTTGCATTTAGACATTCGCTTTTGCGGCAGCGTTGACGCGATTCGCGCCCTGAACGAGGGCCGTTGCACGCTGGCGGGTTTTCACACACAAAACGCCCCCGCCGACACCTCGCACACGGCAAAGGCCTACAAAGATTTGTTGAAACCTGGCTTGCACAAAATCATTGGCTTTGCCACGCGCAGCCAAGGTCTCATCACCGCTGCTGGCAACCCCTTGCAATTGCACCGCTTGGCCGATGTCGCGCGCACCCAAGCGCGCTTTGTGCAACGCAGCCCCGGCACCGGCACGCGCGTGCTGTTGGATGACTTGTTGGCGCAAGCCCAACTGAGCACCCAAGACCTCAACAACTGGCCCGATGAAGAGCCCTCACACACGGCCTTGGCCGAAGCCATTGCCTCAGGCCGCTGCGATGTGGGCTTGGGCATCGAAAGCACAGCGCGTGCGCGCGGTCTCGGGTTTGTGCCGTTGGTGCAAGAACAATTTCATTTGGTGTGCCTCAAATCGGCCCTCGACACGCCCGCCACACAAGCCCTGCGCAGCCTGCTGCAAACGCCAGCTTGGCAAGACACATTGAACACTTTGCCCGGCTACCAAGCGCAAGGCAGCGGACACGTGCAATCGCTCAGCCAACAGCTGCCATGGTGGACCTTCAAGCAGGCCAAGAAAACCCGTCATCCCCAATAAGGGCTTGAACTTATTTCAAATGCCCCTTTAAATCTTCAAACTCAGACTGGCCTGAAAAGGGTTTGTCTTGGTACCATCGTGGGTTGGCAAAAAATGGAGGCACGCAGTGTCAAAACTTCTTAAATTTGCATTAGGCGTTGATCGCATCAGTGAGCAATTGGGTCACGTGGCCGCGTTCGGCGTCTTGGCTGCCGCCGTCATCTCGGCTGGCAATGCATTCATCCGCTACGGCTTTGACATCAGCTCAAACGGCTGGCTCGAAATCCAGTGGTACTTGTTCGCCGCTACCGTCATGTTGGGCGCGCCTTTGGTCTTGAAGCTCAACGAGCACGTGCGCGTTGACTTGCTCTACGGCAAGCTCACAGGCAATGGCCCTGTGTACGTGGACTTGTTTGGCTTAGTCCTGTTCTTGCTCCCCGTCATGGGCATGATGGCTTGGTTGAGCTTTCCGCTGTTCGTGAAGATGTTCGTCACCGGCGAAATGTCTAGCAACGCAGGCGGCCTCATCCGTTGGCCCGCCATGCTTCTTCTCCCCTTGGGCTTTGGCTGGATCTTCCTGCAAGGCGTGAGCGAAATCATCAAGCGCGTGGCTTACTTGCAAGGCAAGTTTGAAATGGACACGCACTACGAAAAGCCCGTGCAATAAGGACTCACGATCATGCAAATGGAAAACTTCGCACCCATCATGTTCGGCGGCCTTGTGCTGACGATGCTCATTGGCTTCCCCGTCGCCTTCTCATTGGCGTTCTTAGGTTTGGCTTGTGGCCTCTTCGCCATCAGCATGGACTGGTTCCCCGTGAGCTTCATGTCCAACTTGCCGTTGAACATTTTTGGCATTCTCAGCAACGACTTGTTGCTCGCCATCCCCTTCTTCACCTTCATGGGTGCCATTCTTGAAAAGTGTGGCCTCGCCGAAGACATGCTCGACTCCATGGGCCAACTCTTTGGCACCGTGCGCGGTGGCTTGGGTTACTCGGTCATCATCGTGGGCTTCATCTTGGGTGCCATCACCGGTACGGTGGCGGGCCAAGTGATTGCCATGGCTTTGATTTCATTGCCTGTGATGATTCGCTACGGCTACAACATGCGCTACGCCACAGGCGTGTTGGCAGCGTCAGGCACCATCACGCAGTTGGTGCCTCCCTCACTCGTGTTGGTGGTGATGGCTGACCAACTCGGTCGCTCTGTCGGCGACATGTACAAAGGCGCATGGGGCCCTTCCATGTTGCAAGTGGCCATCTTCGCGCTCTACACCTTTGCGCTGGGTTTGATCAAACCTGAACACGTGCCAGGCATCCCCAAAGAAGCCCGCACCGCCGATGGTTTCCACCTGTGGATGAAGTGCTTGCGCGGCATCATCCCTTCAGCCTTCTTGATCTTCGCGGTCTTGGGCTCGATGGGCGGCTTGCCCGGCATCAACACCGCCATTGCCACCCCCACCGAAGCCGGTGCCATGGGTTGCGTCGGCGCTTTGGTTCTGGCGGCCATGCACAAGCGCTTGGACAAAGACCTGATTTGGGAAGCCATGCACAGCACCATGCGCCTCACCGCCATGGTCGTGTTCATCTTGATCGGCTCACGCGTGTTCTCGATGGTGTTCCAAGGCGTGGACGGCGCCAAGTGGGTGGAGCACTTGCTCACCGGCTTGCCCGGCGGCCAAGTGGGCTTCCTCGTGGTGGTCAACATCTTCATCTTCTTCTTGGCGTTCTTCTTGGACTTCTTTGAAATCGCCTTCATCATCTTGCCTATGCTCGGCCCCGTGGCCGACAAGATGGGCATCGACATGGTGTGGTTCGGCGTGCTGCTGTGCGTGAACATGCAAACCAGCTTCATGCACCCCCCGTTTGGCTTTGCGCTGTTCTACTTGCGCGGCATTGCCGACACCTTGTTCAAAGAAGGTCGCATCGAAAAACCCGTCAAGTCCAACGACATCTACATGGGTGCCATTCCTTGGGTCATCATGCAGCTGGTGTTGGTCGTGATCGTGATCTTTGTGCCTGAGACCGTGACCATGTTCTTGGACAAAGAAGAAAAGGTCGACCTCGACAAAGTGGTCATCGAAATGCCCACCGAACAAGAAGCCCCAGAGGCCGAGCTCAAGCTAGAAGGCACCAAGCCCTCTGGCGAAAGCGCTGCCGAAGAGCAAAAACGCATGGAAGACTTGTTCAAAAAGTAAAGTCTCGACTTGCCACCAGCCCCTCCGGTACGCCTGAGGGGCTTTTTCTTGTCAGCACACACGCACGCGATTTATGTCTACCCCCGAAACCACCCCACCCACCACCGCTTTAGGCCCCACACCGTTTGTGTTTCACCCCGTCGCCGACGATGGCGTGGAAGGCCCCGCGTTCTCACGCTGGTTTCAGGCCATCACTTGGACCACCTTGGTGGGCTCGGGTTACTGGCTGTTCACCCTGTGGCAACAAGGCAAGTTTGGCGGGGACGCCGGCCTCAACGGCTTGCGCAATGCAGGCTGGTTTGTCTTGGGCTGGGCCCTGCTCGCTTGGACCACTTGGCACGTCATGCACAGCCGTGCACGCCTCGATGCCACAGGCATTCACCAAACTTGGATTTGGGACAAACACATGGCCTACGACGAGCTGGCCTATGCCAAGCTCATCCGCATACGTGGCCTCGAATGGTTCATGGCGCCTCGCTTTTATGTGCGCACCTTGATGGGCAAATTTGCCGTGTTTTATGTGAGCAGCCCACACGTGCAAGCCGAGTGTGAACGCTTGAGTGCGGAGCTGGCGGCGTTCAGAGAGTTTTAAAACACTTCACCCATAAAAAAACCACACCAAGGCGTGGTTTTTTGTTCGTGCAGAAAAACTGAATTACAGCTTTTGCTTTTGCATGAACGAGTCGAACTTGGCTTCCGTGAATTGGAACCACAAGTTTTGCTCTGTGCGGAACTTGGCGTAGTC
>Ga0228700_1000794_pt1 | contig 24596 bp, 31 predicted proteins | sample McNCre317_Aug_MG_FD_178019 | JGI IMG/M metagenome (GOLD analysis project Ga0228700, IMG submission 178019) | Freshwater microbial communities from McNutts Creek, Athens, Georgia, United States - 3-17_Aug_MG | ecosystem: Environmental > Aquatic > Freshwater > Creek | place: USA: Georgia...
CGGGACGTTCCCCTCAAGCGCCATGCCAATCACTCCAGGCTCAGTCTGCGCCTTGACCTGCGCGTCAACCGCGCTGCGCCCAAACGTCCTTGAGTTCGTTGCAACGCTTGCCCTGAGTTCAGCCGCACGGGCAAACCGACCAAGCTGTCCGTAAAAAGCGCGCGCTTGGTTTTGCCCTACTAACGCTTCCACCTTATGACGCGCAGCCGGGGAAGACAGTGCCTTGAGGACTTCGCGCAATTGGCGCGCGTCGATATTTGGGTCAGAAGCCATTCCCTTCACATTGGCGACAACCTCGTCAATGCTGTCCCGCATCCCATTCATTGCCGATCGACGCTCTGGCCCCGTCATTCCGGCCAACTCTTCAGTGACACGCTCGCGCGTCACCTTTGGGTTTAGGATGGTCGCGCCAAATTCCGTAGCCTGAACGCGCCGGATAGGGTCTGCTGCCGTATCAAGTGCAGTTCCGTATTCCGGAACCGCTTGCCGAAGTGACGCGCGAATATCTTGCGCTAGACCCCCAGCCGCCGCGCCAAGCGGGGTGTTGCCACCGAGTGCGCCGCCGCGCTCACCACGAGTTGCTGCCGAGTTCAGGGCGCGCGTTGCCCTGTCCAGAATGCGGACCATAGTCGGCTGTTCACCGCGCATGGCAATTTCGCTGTTAGCCTCTTCAATAGCCCACGGGGCTGATGCCTGAAGCCTCTGAATATCTTGTGCAAGTTGCTGACCGGCCGGTGTGTTGAAATCGATTGGCTGGTCATAAGCCGCGTCGTATGCGTTACCGCGTGCCGCTGCCGTTCCGTTCCTGATCGCCGCCTGCCGAGTCTCAACGCCAACTGGAGCGGTGCCGAATGTCTGGTCTAGAGACTGTGTGAGCCATTGGTTTGCTTGTGTTGCGCGCTGCTCAATGGCCTGTCGAGCCGCCGTCGAGCCGGGGCCACTGCGCTGCAACGCGGTGTCCAGCAAGTTCGTGGCTGACTGGCCCGCATCAGCAAGCATAGACTGCGGCCCCGCCTCCTGAATGCGCTGCGCTCCTGTCTGCGTCAGGGTATCATCGGTAGACAACTGCCGGATAAGTACATTCGCAGCCTGCCGACTAATGCCAAGCCTCTGAAGGGCTGCGTCTGATGTGAGATAGTTCATGACGCGCTTTGCGCCTGTCCCAACAGCGCCAGCGACATATGGCGTAGCCGCGCCAAGGACGCCACCAGCCACACCACCAATCGCAGCACTTCCAGCGCGGTTATCTCCTTCAGCGCGAGTAAATGCGTCAGCCGCCCCAACACCAGACCCAACTGCTCCAGCCCGAAGAGCCTGCGTTACTGTCGGCATCAAGCGCGTTGCGTTCGCGGCGCCACCGGCAACACCACCAACCCCAAGAGCGCCAAGCGTTCCTACTGTGCCGGCAATGCCGCCAGCAATCTGCGTTCCCGTGCTAAGGCCACCAAACTGCTTATCGTTGAATCGGTCGCGCGCGCGCTGATAGTCCAGGTTCTCTTGATAGTTCCCGCCGCCCAACGTATTCAGGGCCGCGCTCGCTTCGTCCAGTCCGCCGCCAATGATTGGGATACCGCGAGCAGCATCACGGACAAAGTTGTCCGCTGCATTCGCAATGCCGGTGATGCCACCAGCTTTGGAGCGGTCTGACTGCTCCTTGCTGACATACGCATCCGCAAGCTTGGAAAGCAGTTCAGGTTTCCCACCCGTCAATTGCGCGCCATGATACTGCGCCTTGATCTGGTCAAGGCTCATCTTGGCGTATGGGTCTTCTGGCTTATGCTGACCGGCTACCGCACTCACCAACTCCTCATGGGACGGCTCAACACCATCAGGGGTGGTGATTTCGTAGGTCTGTCCATCAGGCGAGGTGATGCGGTACTTGGGCATTATTTACCAACCTTCGTAACGGTCCACTTGCTTGGGTCGGTAGCAGGCGCGTCTGTTTTCCCGCCAGCAGCCTTTCGCTTGGCGTCATTTTCACTTTGCTGACGAACAGCCTCAATGTACGCTTTGCGGGCGTCTTCGGCGTCCTGCTTGTATTGAGGACCAGCCGCAACGGCCATGTTGTAGATGGCAAGTTTTCTGGCGACGTTCTTTTGGTCTAGGACAGCAGGCTTGTCACCATATGTCGGGACATATTGCTGGTCAGCATTGGAGAACTCTGATGATCCGATTGCAGCGCCAGATTCACGACGAAGCTGCGCGTTAATAAGGTCGCGCTTTGCTTGGTCTCCCTGCTGGTAGGTCTCTGAAACAAGCGCATTACCAATTCCAAGCGGGATAGGCGCAACAGTTGAGTTGTAACCGCTCATCAGCTCTTTTGCAACTTCAGGAGTGGATAGCCTTCCATCTGCCATGCGAAGACGGGAGAAGAACCCAGCCGCGTCTGTCTGTTCTTTCGTCAATGGCTTATTTGATGGGTCAGCGGGACCGCCTGGAATGAACTGAAGGCTAGGTTTCCCATCTTCCCCAATAACGTACTGATACCCATTAGGCACTTTTGTTGGAACGACCTGCGGCTTGTTCTGCAAGTCTCGTGTTGCTGCAAGAGAGTGCTGGGTAGAGGCGCGGGAGGCTGCAATAGCTGCACGCTTCGACTCAAGGTCAAGCATCTGCGCGGCCTGTCCCGTCTTGATCTTCAGGCCGGGAAGGTCGGCAATGGTGAAGCTTGCAACGTCTTCCGGCTTTAGCCCAAGATTTGGATTCGACAGCGCCCTCTGCTTTGCAACCTCAAGAGCCTGTGCGTCACCATCAGGAACGGACGCGAGGATGTCATTCAAGGCCGACAGCCTCTCCTGATGCAGTTTCATGTCGTTAAGCTGGAGGTTTTGCTGTCCTAGCTTGTCCTGCTGGATAGCACTCTGTTCCGTGCGCTTTTGCTGCTTCGCGTCGTAATAGCTTTTTAGGTAGTTATCGACGGGGCTTTCACCCTGAAACGGCTGAAGCGGGATTGAGTTGTCTTGAGGCATTAGCCGAAGGCTCCCCCGTTAAAAGCACCAAAGGCCTTTGAGGCGTCAGATGAGAACTGCCTGTAGCCGTTATACGGAGCCATGATGCTGTTCGCGTTCGCATTGCCTCTGTCGGTGAAGTACTGGCCACGCTGTGCCGCTGCGTTCGCACCAAACTGGCCCGTCTGAGCGGCAGAGCTAAGACCCATGTCCGTCATCCCACCAACGCGGGACAGGTAATTGTTGTAGTCCTGGAGGTACAGTTGCCCCGTGCGGTCCCCGATGGCCTGCGCCGTCGCGCCAGAGAACAATCCCCCACGGGCGGCACTCGATCCATCAACCGCCCTCTGCGTGTTCGTGACCATCTGAGATAGGAACGGGCTTTCGGTGTGCTGGCTCAATGCCGCAGCCTGCGCGTCCTTTCCATTCATGCCGAGAAGGCCCTGATACTGGCTAAGAGCATTTCCTCCAGCTTGACGATACGGAGCGAGGTCGGCGCGCGTCTGCTCATACTGCTGCTTGATTGTATTGTTCGCAGCATCAGCAGCCCGCTTCTGTGCGTCTGCCGCCTTCTGTGAGGAGAACGCCCCCAAGATTGAACTGACTAGCGACATTGCAATTCCTTTCTGTACCAATGTTCCGTTGGCTTGAAACCCCAACGTCTAAAGACTTCTCTTGCGCGCTCTGCTGACTGTGGAGCCGACAGCACGAAGGCTGAGCATCCCTTCTCCTTCGCCCACCGCTGCGCGTAGTTCAACAATTTCCGTCCGTGGCCCCGATAGCGAGGCTCGACCCAGAAAAAGATTTCCGCGCACATGAGTTGACCAGATAGAAGGTTCGCCCCGACAGAACCTAGAAAGCAGCCAGCGAACTCACCTTCATCCCGCAAGACCGCAGCCAATGCGTCCGTGCTGTCCATCGCATTAAGAACCACAGACCACAGATGATCCTCGCTGCACGCATCAGACGGATAGCCCGTCTTGGCGAACTCAACAGCCGCTTGAACAATGCGCTCGATGTCCCGTGAAACAGCCTCCGAGACAATCAAGTCTTAATCACGAAGTTAGCCAGCACAGGAAGCGCTGTGCTGCCCAATGCTGCGTAAAGGTCAGGATAGGTCGTGGACGAGAATGAAGACCCGTCGCACAGCAGGAACCCATCGGGGACAGTAGTGGCAAAGTTCCGCACCGCAACGCCGGTCGGGACCAGATAAATCTGGTAGTCGAGAAGCGCTGTCAGGAAGCCGACAATCTCCCGGTCATCCTGATGAAGCTTTGACGGGATGTTGGGGCGCTTGCGGCGGGCCATTACAGGGCCGGCTTCTGACCGATAGCCATCTTGATCAGGTCGTATAACCTGCCCTTGTAGCCAGGGCTTCCAACCTCGGCTGGCATCACGGCGTTGTTGATGCGCTCCTTATCCAACATCATGCCAATGTTGTTTGATGCGTTCTTCAGGGACTGCTCACGCCCCATCGGTGAGGTTCGACCACGGCGCAACAAGTCCTGCTGCTGCAGCCGCTGCATCATGGCCTCATATTCACCCGGGGCCATTGGCTGTATTTGCACCCTGTTTGGGCTCCCATACGGCATGATGGACTCATTGGTGATGTAGGCTTCCGGCAATTTCTGCCCCGCCAAGTCCTCCGGGAGAACGCCTCCTCCGTTGGCATCACGCCTGCGCTGGAGTTCCATCTGCATCCAGTGCTGCGTGCGCGGGTCTTTTTGCTGGGCGAGAACCGACAGAAGCGTTTGTCCGACAGGACCGCCCTTGCCAGCGTTGTACTGGGAGAGGAGGTCTTGCAATGCGTTTTTCTTTTCGGCCATCAGTGCGCCCCTGTCGATACATCAGCGTGCGCGGTCAGGAAGACAACATCAACGCTGTCGCTCACGCGAAACTTGATGATGCGCTGCCGGAAACTGCCCATTGCGTGCCACACTGCCCGCCATGTGTTCTCGCCGATTGGACCCATGCCCGCGTTTCGAGCGTCCGACCATGTCTTGCCGCCGTCATCTGAATGGCTTTCCATGACAATCGGGGCTGTCCCATCCACAAGACCGACACCGGATTCAATCTGTAGTTCCAGCCTCGGCATGAACATCCGTCGCCCGCTGTCGTTGATTTGCGGCGTCGTGACCTCTCGAACGATACCCGTCCCGTTCTCGGTCAGCGTGTCAGCCTGGAGTTCGTACAGATTGCCGTCTGAAGCCCCCACGATCTGCTTGGAGCCGTTCAGCGTGTACGTGTTGGCATCCCAGCCCCCGAGAGGCTCGGCACCCATGCTCCACGTCCCTGACTTCCGGTAGGACCAGAGGTTGGTGCTTACGTCCCAAGCCAGTGTCCATTCATTCGGAGCCGTGAGGATGTAGAAGAGATGTCCCCGTTGCTGGTACGAAAACGCACGCAGCGTAGTCAGGTCTGACACCGTCTCAAGATAGCCGTCAACCTGTGGCGTGCTGATCTTGCGGGGCGAGTATCCTTCCGCCCGATAGACCGACACGCCTCCCGCCCGACCATCACGCCCGACCCATGTAAGCGCGTTGTCCACGGTAACTGCCGAGTCCCGTGAAACGCAGCCAATGGATGCGGAGGCCGTCGCAGTACGTGCGAAGGCATCTGCACCGGCATCCCCAGTCGGCCCCCAAAACTCAGTCGTTGCCGTGCCTAGCAGGGCTATTTCATTGCCTACCTTTCGCACCGCAACCAGCTTATCGCTTTCCGCTTCAGCCGTGGCAAAGTCCAATGCGCTGTAGGTGGACGTGTTCGTCAGCTTCCACCGGAACCGGCCTGAGTTGCGAACCGCCACGATGGAGTAAGAGGCAACAGATGCGGTGCTGATGGCCTGCTCGAAACTCCCGCCCGTTTCCTCGGACAGAACACCGGAGGGCGTGTCGTAAGAGTAGGTCTTGAGGTCGGCGACGATCTGAATCTGATTACCGTTGTAGGACAGGTCGCAGGCCAGACCGCCTTCAATCTCACCGATATCGGTTGTTACCCCGCCCGATGTGACGCTGTAGAGCCTCGTCCCTGCCACCACGTAATGCACATCGGAGGCCGTAATCTGCCCACGAATGGTTGAACCGATGGAGGCGAACAGTGCCTTTCCCGGAGTGCCATAAAGCGCAACGTCCGTGCGCCCCTCCCCAGCGACAGGCTCCGAGTACATATTGACCATGGAGACCATCCCAGGCGCAGTGCTGCGGCCTCGGCCAAACGACTTGCCAAGTGGGATGTTTATCCGGCCCATTACGTGGCTCTGGAGACCAGCCATTCATTGGGCTGGCGCGTTGGGAAATAGTCGAATGTCCTGATATGGCAATTCCCTTGCACGCCGCCAACCGTGGCGCTTCCAAGTTCAAGCTTTGTGATGGTCGGGATCGTTGCCGTCGCGTCTGTTGTCACCGCCGCGCCATTGAAAGAGTACGCAAGGTCGTTGGATGCGAATGCTATTGCGGCCTTGTAGTTGGTCGAGTTGACGAATGTCCCGTCCAGCGGGCCCTGCTGGGCAGACGTGTTCAGCATCGTGTATCGCGCCGTATCCCCCGCAGCCGTGCGAAGGACCGCGATGCGGTTGGCACCCGTCGCGTCATTGAAATCGAACACGGTCTGGGCGTTTGTTGCGTCCTGCCCCGGGCTTGCCCTGCCCGCTACAACTACAGTCCCCGAAGTCGCAGAGAACTCAGTCGAGAGTGTGCGGATGCAGCTATCTGCAGTGCGGGCCACGCTCACTGTGGTGGTGGGGATGTAGGAGGATGGGAAAGTTCCAGCCTCAAACTGGAACCCGTAGAGGTAAAACCCCTTCGTGACGTCCCCCGTGTAACTCGTTGACACCCCATCAATGGAATGGTTGAGGAATACAGTGGCAGAGGCAGAGATTGTGGCGGCTGCCGTCACAGAGCAGCGGAACCAGCCGTTTGCATAGCTTTCTATCCGAGAAGAGGTTGCGCCCGCTCCCGTTGAAACAACAACCGCAGACGTCAAGTCAAAGAAAGCGTGAGCATTTGCAGCAAATCCGCCTGTACCAAGGGCAATTTGGAAATACCTTCGCCCGATGTCCTTCAGCCAAAGACTGCAAGTGTAAGTAGTTCCAGAGACAACCGTGATGTCCTGCGTTGGCCTATGCGGCGCGTTGTTGGCGCTTTCAAGGCTCTGATCCGCGTTGGATGTACCGTCAGGAGATACCGTCTGGTTGGCCGTGACCGTGACTTCAGACTTTACCCATGTTGCATTATCAAACGTCTGTGACTGTAGCCCAATGTTCGTCCTGCTCGCTTCCATCAGAAGCCCAAGCACCTCCCCGCCTGAACCGTATTCAATGCGAGGCGTATTCGTGGCAGAGGCTATGAGAAGCCCGCTGGGGCCACGGTACATTGATTGGTTCCCGCCCGTGAACGTGAACGCGCTTGTGAGCGTGGTGACAGTCGGCGCAGCCCCCGCAGCCTTGATGACCACTTGGCCGGTTGACGCTCGGAAACTAATCCCGTCATGGACGCCAGGAGCGCCATAAGCACCCTCAAACGAATGCCGAGAGTGGGGCCTGACGTGGGGTCTGACGTGAGCGTGCAAGCGGCTCATAGGCTATTTCTGCCCCAAACGATATGTGACCGTGCCTGACGTGTAAGCCGTGCAGTTCAGGCGATACTGGACGTCAATCTCTGGCTCATCCACGAGGACAGCAACCTCAGTCGAGTTCAGCGACCATGAGGCGACTGTGCCGAGAGCATCCGAAGACACGTCAATCCACGATGAACCGCTGTCCGTGGACCGCTCAAGTTTCACCGTGGCAACGCCTGAACTCAGGTTGACCGAGAAGGTCCCGGGCATGGGAAAGAATGCAGATGACTGGCCCGTAGCGGCAAATGTGCCAGTGACAGGCTGTGCTTGGGATGGAAATGGCATGATATCTCCTAGAAGTAGACGCTTTTGACGGGCTCTTTTGCAGAGCGTTGCGACACATGCCGCTCAAGGGCGCGGAAGCCAATGTCGCCTAGCAGGTAAGGTGCTGACGAGTTTGGGCCGCGTCCGAAAATCTCAGCGCACTGACCGGCGACAATCTGCGCGTATGGAAGAGCCGCAGCATCCGGGATGGCGTCATCGAGCCAGTAGCACAAGGATTCCTCAATCAGCCATACGCGCACCTTGGAGGCTCGACGGCTGATCTTGTCGGACGTATCCGCGTCAAGGCTCTCAACGCCGATCAGCCCGAGTTCTTCGGCGACCAGCGTGTACAGTTCATTATTGGTGATGCTCATTCAGCCGCATCCGTGATGATTTCAGCGTCTTCCGCCTCAACCACCGGCTTGGGCTTGCGTCCCGGCTTCTTCTTCTCGCGCAGGACTTCGTGCACGTCGTCTTCCAGTTTCTGGAAATGCTGATGGCTGGATAGCTTCATGACCGCATGGTCAAAAGCCGCCTTGGATGGGAAGTCAGCGACAGTCAGCGTCTTGGGGACCTCCTGGATGAACTTCTGCCCGAAGATGGTCACAGCCGCTGGGAGTTCCGTCTCGTCAAACTCAAAGCCGCCAACGTATAAGAATGTCGCCATGTGTTGCCCTTGAATGGAAAAGGGGGCGGCACCATCGCCACCCCCTCACTATGCTTACGAAGCCGATCCTTCGAAACGGCCCCAGATGGACAGGTAGATGCTGCCCGTGGTGCCGGTCGCAGGACCGGTCGGAATCGTGCCGACAATCAGCGTGTCATCCGTGTTGATGAAGTGCAGGCCCGCAACTGCCGAAGCAACCGAAGCCGTGCCCGCCTGACCAACTGTCGCTGCCGAGAAGTAGCGCGTCGCACTACCAGCGTCACCGACGTTGATGGTCACCGTTGGCGAGCCGTTGGTGTCAATGTCGGTCGATTCCAGAGTGGCCCCGAGAACTCGGAACCCCTTCGGAACTGTGCCGAAATTGAAGATGTCGCCGTTCGCCGCGTTAGCCGTCAGCACGACTTCCCAATAGAAACCGATCATGTTTCCCGGGAAAGCGCCAACCATCGACTTGGGAGAGTTAGCGTACTGCTTTGAGTTGTAAGTAGCCATGTGATGTCTCTCCTATTAGTCAGCAACGCCAGAGCAATAGACAGTCACAATCCCCTGCTGTTTCGAAGCAGAGGACGTGCCCGTCCCGAAGTGCAGCTTGGCAATGCCACGCAGCTCTTCAATCGCAACACCCGGACGGAACATGTAGTCGTCAACCATGTCCGTGCGCGGCGTCGGTTCCTGACCCCAAGCAACCGCCATGGCCTGCTGGCCACAGAGGAAGTTAGGCTCAACCGGAATCGAAGACGCACCCGCAGTCGAGAAGATCGTGTTCGACGCTGTAACCAGCGTGCTGATCTCTTCAATCTGGCGGAAGATGATGCCGTCATAGATCAAGTCCCCGTCCTGGAAGAGCGGGTTGTTGTCCATGGCGCTGCCTTCACGAGCCCGCGTGTCGCGGTTCGCTGCAAGCATCGAGGAGTCCAACTTGAGGTCACGGAACGAACGCGCGCCGCAGAACATCACGAAGTACTCACGACCATCTTCAAGACGGAACGGACGAATCGCCGGTGAAGCAGCCTTGGCCATACGCTTTGCGAGCGATGCCGTGGCGACCGTCAGCTTGTCGTTCGTGCTGTCTACCGTGGCGAGGCCCGTAGCGTGGGTCGCGCTATAGTTCGACGTGGCGTTACCAAACAGGATGCGATCCTGATTGGCGGCGCACCACGTGTTGTAGTTCGCAGCCGTTGCACCCGTCACAACCACGTTTCCGTCCGAGTCCAGAATATCGCTGGATGGCAGGCTTGAGGTCGTAACAGTCGGACCCGCCATGTACTTGATCATGTCGGCGCGAAGCGTGTCCGAAGACCACAGCTTCAGCATGTCCTTACCGGCGTTCAGCAGGTTGATTTCCGTCTTGAACTGAGTGGACTTCGGCACCTTTACGGCGTTGCGAACCCAATCAACGGAAACGGCGCAGTTGTAGTTGCCAAGCTGCTCTTCTTTACCGGCGAGGACACCAGAGCCACGAACACCAGCCGCGCTCAACTTCGTGATGAGCGGGATGTTGATCGTCTTGCCAGCCTCTTCGGCCAGTTCGTACTTGGTAACGATGATGGAGGACGACTTGCGTCCCATGTACGGAAGGAAGCCCGATTCACGGACGTATTCCTTCAGGTAGTCGGTGCTCCATACCTGCTTTTCCAGAGCAGATGAGAGTGTAGTTTCTGCCATTGTCTAAGTCCTTATGACTTAAACACCCCTTCAAAGGCCGCGCCTGGACCCATCGGGACACGCGGGGCTGTTCCCCCGGCGCTTCTCGCTGTGGCCAAACTCGGTTTCGGTAGAGGTGTCTGTGTGGGGGAAGGTGCTGCCCCAACAGACGCGGCTTGATGCTGTTGATCCGCTTTTACGTACCCGTTCTGCGCGGCCCATTTCTCGGCCCAGCTTTCGGGGTCATCATCGCCAATCTTTGCCAGCCTCAAGGTGCGCTGATGTTGCTGCACCACGAAGTCGTAAGGATCGACTTGACGTTGGACGGTTTGCCAAAGGTGCGGGTTGTTTTGCAGTTCTCCTGCAAGCCACTCTTCCGCAGCCTTTACCTTGTCAGCACCGTGATGGCGCATGGCCATTGAGTGACTGACGGACGTGATTGCATCCCAGCGCGCTTTCTCAAGTCGCTGGTTGATTGAGGCTTCAAAACCCTCCGGATCCGTTATCGGATCGATGGGTGCAGGCGGAGGCGCACGTCGTGCATCTTCCAACTGCTTGCGGTAAGTCTCGAGTTCTCGCTCGTACTTCTGCCGCTTGTCGCGCTCATCAAGAAGTGCGGCCATCGGAATATATCCGGGTGGGGGCTGTACATTCCCCGTGCTCGGCTGTCCGTTGGATGCTTCTTGTTCCTGAACGGGAGGAGTTGCCCCCTGCGGTTCAGGTGCAGGCGGCGGCTCTGAAGCCAATGGCTCAGGCGCGGGCTGCGTGTCTGATTTTGACGCAAATCGTCCAGTCTCGTCTCTGGGTTGATCCAGAAACGACAGCTTGTCGTCCTCGTTCATGTCTATCCTGTAAGCGACCGGTAAAGCCCGTCGTCAGCTATGCGCGCCCTTTGGGGATGGCGGCTCCCAAGGCCCCTGTTACGAGAACAGAAGCAGCATTTCGTCTTCCTCGTCCTCTTCGCGGGCTAACTTGGCCTGCTCTCGGATCAAGGCGTAAAACTGGTTGATCTCCTCCAGAGCCACAGCGAGTTTCGCTTGGGCCTCCTGGCGGTCGATGTTCAGAAGCGCAAGGGCTTGCAAGGCTGCGACCTTCGCCGCCTCCTGCTGCTCCTGTACGTCTTCTGGTGCGTTAGCTAGTGGAGCGGAAAGCGTCTCAGCGAGGAACTCGCGAACGTCTTCCAGTTTGTGGCGGCGCTTGTTACGGCGCTTGTAGTAGTACGGGTCGAAGCCGCCTTTTGAGCGGGCTTCCTCGATGACAACCGGAGTTGATGCCTGCAAGCCAATTTGAAAGGCGTTGACCTGTACGAAATTGGCTTGGAACATCTCACTTCTTGCAGACGAGGTTCGCGATTATATCTTGCGCGGCCTCTTTGTAGTTCGCCAGTGCGAACTGCTGGTATTCCTGGTTACGTGTCAGGAGCGACTGGTGCAGGCTGTAACCCCACGTACACTCGAAGTCGCAGGAATAGCCGTCTGGATTCCACTCAACGTCACTGTGCGGGGCCTGCGCCTTGCGCCAGTCCTTCGACAGGTAATAGAAGCCCATTTCGCTGAACGGCTCGCAATGCGTCGGGTCGCCATAAAAGCGGTTGCTTGCCCAATGCGGGAAAACCAGAGAGGCTTTCGCCCCCGGCATCATCACGCGGTGGAGTTCATTGAAGAACCGCACCCGCTCCCATTTGCCGTTCAGGTTCGTCAGGTGTTCGAGGAAGTGGCTTGAGTGCGCCTCATCGACTGAGTTGTCTTCGAATGGCCACCGCTCCCCGCCGATGCGGAAGACGTGGTCAACACCAGGCATTGCATACTGATCAACCCCAACGAAGCCCTGCTTCTTGTTGGTGCCACAGCCGATATCAAGCTTGATAGGCGTCTTCAAGGCTGGGGCGGATGCTTCTTCGATCTTCTTGGCCTTTGCCATTCAATGTTCCTAGGTTGAGGGCTTCAGCGACCTCTTCAGGAGTCGCGACCGTCAAGTCAAACTGCCGTCTCTGTATGAAGTAGTCCTTGCCGTCGAACGTGACCGTTACTGTCACCACATCGTATCCGGCGGGCCGAATTTGCCCTCAAGGTCGTAGTGCCCCACCATGACATCGCAATCCACGGCACAGCGGTATCCGTACTTGCGCGCCTCACCCCAGAACGCGAGGTCTTGAGTTCCAACGCCCTGCACGCTCGCCTTGGTCTGGAAGAATGGCCTTGGAAGCCGCTCATCCTTGAACATCGACAAGCGCCACAGGTGGAACCCCATTGAGTTCCCGTAGCACTCCATCAACTCGCCCTGACGTGGCGTCATGGGACGGTAGTTGACTTGCGGGTCGTTCACGTCGCCCCAGATGTGTGCGCAACCCCCGGGTCCCTTGCACCAGTACAGCCCACCGATGCAGGCGTACTCTGGATGCTCGTCCATCTGCTTCAGAAGCTTCAGCACACCATCAGGCGGAGGGCAGTTGTCGCTCTCCACCGTCAGGATGTATTCCCACTGGCTCAAGTCTGGATGGGCCAAGATATTCGTGATGGCCTGCGAGTAGGCATCCCCGACCTCGCAGCCCGTGACCAGCATCTTGTAGACGCCTTGGTTTGGCGGGTAGATCAGGTTTTCATGGCTCAGTGCCACCTTGGCCGCGATGTAGCGGTCAGATGGGACAATCTTGATGATGCGCTGCTTCTTCCAGCTTGTCCCCTGGATGACCTCACCCCGGGCTAACTTGCCGTTGTGATGGCCTGCAAAGTCATAGCTTACGATCTGCGCCGCTTGTGTCACACAACACCATATTGTTGTTTCAGCCCGTCAATCAGAGTCTGATACAGGGTCTGGATGACTGCAAGGTCTTCCGGTGAAGACATCCCGAATGTGTTCACATTTTCCTGTTTGACGAAAACCTTTTGCCCGCTCTCGTCGCTGAACTCGATGTTCACAATTGCGAGGATTTCGGTCAGTTCGTTGGCTTCATTGGTGGAGGGTCTGAGGCTGTCAAGCCAGACTTTGGAAGCCGTGAGCGTTGCCATGTTACCCCCTGAACAAAAGAGCAAAGTTGGCCTGAGAGCGTGACGAGCCGGTCATGGTCATCTGCGAATAACTGATCGTCGCCGGGATGCCCGTTGATGCAGCAGAGAACACGCCCGCAGGAATGAATGAGTTGTTGGTATTGCCGGTCGCCGCTGAGTAATCAGCGACCATCGCGTAGGATGCCGAATGCGTCGGGTTGCCAAGGATTGACACCGTTCTTGCCAAGGCAGTCGTTGCCGTCCCGGATGAAAACGTGTTCGTCACCCAGTTCAGCGCAACAAAGTATTGCCCCGGAGTCATGGACAGGTTGATGGGGCACGATACCGGCCTCACGCCTGAACCGTTCAACTGCGTCTGCCCTGCAGTGTTCGAGGCTATCGTGTAGGTCGTTTGCGTTGACCCGGATGATAGGCTCATCAGCCTTGAGTTCGCGGAGTCGTTGGTCAGCACCATGACGTAGATTGACCACTGCTGGCCGTAGGTGTTGGCAGTGGCTGACGAAGCAAGCGACTGGTAGACTGGCAATTCAACCCTCGTAGCCGTGAGGCCGTAAGGGATTTGGAACATATTGACCGACACAGATGCGTTTGTAGGCGGCACCAGGAACGTGAGGTTGTTCCCGTCAGGCCCCCAATAGCTGGACATCATGCCGCCAACACCGAGCACGGTGATTGTGGCGTTGCTTCCCGCTCCACCCGTCGATTGACTCAAAGTGATGCCATTCGAACCGGCGAATACGACGTTGCCGGTGCTGACCGTGCCCGTGCTGCCAGCCGTGTTGCCCAAGTTGGACACGCCGATGTTGGGGCCGGTCTGGTTTACCGTGCCGCCGCCAACACCTGAAAGCGAAAGGTTAACGCCAGCGCTGTTGACAGTCATCGAGCCGGATACGTTTGCACCTGCGAATGTGGTGCCAGTCCCGGCATAGCCGCGAGCGTCAAGAGATAGACCGCTGCTGTTGACGGTCCATGTCACGTTGCTCTGTGCAGTGTTCAGGCCAATCGCGTCCGTCGACGCACGAGCCGTGGTAATCGCGTTCGTGACGAACACCGGGAAGCCCATGCTAAGGCCAGCCGTGTTTTGCGTCCCAACCACCGCAGTTCCGGCAGTCGTCGTCGATGTAAAGCCTGTCCCAGCATACCCGCCAGCATTCAGGCTCAACCCACTAGAATTGACCGTCCAAGTGACATTCGTCTGGGCGGTGTTAAGCCCAATCCCGTCGTTGCTCGCCCTGCCTGTCGTAATGGCATTGTGGCTGGCAGTAATGGCGCTTCCAGCACTCGTGCCGAAGCTGATGCCGTTCAGGTTCGAGAAACTCAGCGTCTGGAAGGCAAATCCACCATTCGCAGCAGTGATATTCTGGTTGCTTTGAGTAGATAGGTAGTCAGTCCTGACCGTCGCCGTAATGACGGAACTGTTCGCCATCCCGAAGGTGACGCCCCCGCCATCATTGAATAGCACCGTGCCGGTCGTATTCGCAGTCTGCGTGCCAGCTGCGAGGATATTAACCCCATCTCCTGCCCCGCCAGCCCCAGCACTCAGGCTTAATTGAAGCCCGTTGCTGTTCTGCGTGATCGACCCGGAGATATTCGCCCCGTTAAAGGTCGTGCCCGTACCAGCATACCCCCTGGCGTCAAGGCTCAAGCCCGCGCTGTTGGCTGTCCAAGTGACGTTGGACTGAGCCGTAGCAAGCCCTATGGCGTCGTTACTGGCCCTAGCCGTGGTCAGGTAGTTGGTGCGAACAGTCGCCGTGACAGTCGAGCCATTCAGCCCGAAGCTAACCCCACCACCATCCGCAAACACGAAGTTGGTGAGGTTGTTGCTCGTCGTGCCTGCCGACACGTTAATGGAGCCGCCACCACCCCCAGCAGCCGCGCTGATGTTGATGGTGGCAGCGTTCGCCCCCTGAATCCCCGAGAGCGTGACGTTGTTTGAGCCACCAAACACGATGTTGGTGCCCGAGATGGTCGATACGCCTGCGGTGTTGCCGCCAAGCGTCACGACCTGATTGTGCGCGCTGTTCCAGTCTGAAGGCTTGACCACGTCAGAGGCGGCAACGGTCGCAGTCGTCGCGCCGAACCACACGGTCATTGTGCCGGTAGCGTCTGCAACTCCGTTGCTGAAAACGTGGCTGACAGCCATCCTAGTTCATCTTGCCCATGTCAATTTCGACACGCTTCTCGCCGGTCAATGGGTCTTTAATCAGCTTGCGAGGGGCTGAGAGCGACTTGAGGGCCTCGCCCATCTTGTCCAGCGCCTTGGCGATCGCCGTCATGTGCGGGGCTTCAGCCGTGGCCTTCTTGACCTCGCCTTCCTGAACCCGCTGCGCGTCCGTTTCCTTCTCACGCTGCTGGAAGGAGAAGTCCATCTCTTTCTGCTGACCCGCGTGATGCAGGTCCATAGCCTTGCGCTGTGCCTCAACCTCAAGTGCATTGCGCTGCTTGACCGCGTCGGCCTCTAGCGACTGCTGGAGCTTCACCCCGTCAATCTGGGCCTGCGCCTGGAGGATTTGCATGGAGTTCTCGAACTTCTGTTGCTCGAGAGCCTGTGCACGCTGTGTCTTCGCCTGATCGGCCTGGTCCTGACGCTGCAATTCCTCTGCGTGAGCCTGTGCATCGATCTGCGTCATGGCCTGCTTCGACTGAAGCTGTACCTGTGCCTTGGCCTGCTCGGCTGCTGCCGCTGCCTGCTCTGGTCCCGGCTGGCCTTGAACCGCCTTCTTGGCCTCTTCCATCTTGTCGAGGAGAAGGCGCTTCTTCGGGAGGCTTGAGGCTTCGATGAGGACTTCAGGCGGGATCGGAATGCCACCCTGCACGAGTTCGGCCAACTTCTGGAATTGTTCTTCCTGAATGACTGCCGTGTCAGGCGTGGAGTCGATGATGATGTCCACGTCCATTTTAGCCGGCTGGTTACGCGGTGGCTGGCTCGGGTCAATGACCGGCTGACCGTCTGGCCCAATCATCGGATGGCCCGGGTTGTTGGGGTCCATCATCAGGGCCGGTTCATTCATCATGATGAACTTTGGCGCGTTCTCGTCATCTGTGACGCGGATGTACTTCTGGTCGGTCCAGAACTGCTTGACGCCTTCCCAGAGCGCCCGATAGACGCGGAGAACCCAGTCATCAAAGGCAGCGAGGATAGGTGACTGTTCCGTCATGCCCGCTTGCTGCTCGGCAAGGATGGCCCTGCCCGACTGGCTTGCACCACCACGCCCCACAATCCCCGGCGTGGGAGATTGGCGGCGCATCTCTTCCTTGGCATCACGCAGCAACTCAAGGTGAGCCTGTGCGAATTGCTTCTCGCCCAACTCCTCGACCTGACCCTCACGAAGCTGGAGGATGCCGTCCGGCTTGGCCCATTCGCGGCGGATGTCATCGACATCCATCGCTCCAGGATCAACGCGGAGTTTGCCCACGTTCAGGATGTGAACTGCCTTGGAGCGCGCCTTGTTGATGGCGTCCTGCGGCCCAATCATGTCGCGAATGACGCCGTAGCGGACGTTATCGCGGGTCACATATGCCGATTGGGCGATGGTGCATTTCTTGGGACGGCCATTGCTGTCCAGATACTTGGACGGTCCAGACTCAAGGATAGCATTCGCCACGAACACGCACTTGTGCCAATCCGCGCCCCTGCGGTGGTACATCTCGAAGCACATGACACGGCGGGTTTTACGATCAGCCCATGACCAAGCGCGGTTGGGCCGGTCCTTGAACGTCTCGTTGACCATCGGCGTGGTGTCGATGCTCGCCCTGATTTCCTTCTCCTTGTCGGGATACAGGTCAATCAGGTCGCTCTCGTCCATCCACTTGGCGATGCCGTCATACGACACGTCGCTGAAGTCGGCTTCCCGGCTGTAGGGGTCGTAGAAGTACTCTTCAGGCTTGACGCGGGTGACTTGCAGTTCGCCCTGCTCGTCCAGTTCGACCACGCAAGCAGCAGTGCCCCAGATGAGAAGGTCCTTCAGGGCCTCGCGCTTCTTGGACTGAAGTCGTGTGATGTCTGCGCAGTAGCGCATGGAGTCGGTCGCTACTTCCGCCGCATCCTGATCCTTCGGGGTACGTCCCCAAGCCTTCGGGTCGGTCTTGCCGCGCTCGACTATGCCGATGATAGCGTTGACGGCTGGCTTCACATGGTTGAACACCAATGCGGGCTGACCACGGGCCTCAAGCGTTCTGCGCTCCTCGTCGGACCAGTGCTTGCCGTCGTAATAGTCTTGAGAGGCTTGGGAAGCGATGCGCGCGTCTTCCAGCAAGTCCATAGACGCAACGGCTTTTCGGCGCAGGTTATCCAAGTGCTTGTCCTGCTCGGATGGTCCTGTCTGCTTTGCCATTACGCTGTTTTCCAACTTCCTTGTGTCGATTGCCTACGATGTCGTGTGTAAGCGTCGTTGGGACGCTTGGTCGGGTCACTCTTGGTCATGAGCGCAGGCCATGCCTCGTCAACCGCGCGGCCAATCAAGCTGCAACAGTCAACCGCATCATCATGTTTGCCTGCGGGGAAGCGGATAAGCTGATCCACCACGTCACCAGCCCAAGGTGTCTTGGGGAATGCCACCTTGCCATTCGCCGCTAGTGCTTGGAATGCTCGTGCTCTCGTCGCCTTGTCATGGATGCTCGCCACCCACTCAACGGACGTGAACACCTTGCGCTCGTTCATGCGGCGGGTCAGGAGGCTTTCAATGGCTCTCCGAATGACACCGCCTTCAGCGAATACGGTAAACGGCTTGTGCTTGGCCACGAGGTCAAGCAGTCGCTCGATCCAGACCGACGCATCAGTCTGGCCTCGCCACCAATCGATTGCATATAGGGTCGAGTCTGAACCAACGCCCCATACTGCAAACTCAGTCCAGTCACCGCCCGCATCCGTAACCGCGAAGTCGCATGTGATGAAAAGGTTGACACGTGGCTTGTCGTCATAGGTCTTGAACCATTCCCTGCGGAAGAACGTGCCTTCATCTGGCTGCGGGTCTTGCTGGAACAGACTGGACCAGAACCGGGGAAGCGAGTTCGCCCGGATGCGCTCTAAAGCCTCTAGTGGGTAAGCATCGGGCCAGAGCGCCGCCCCGGTATCTGATATCGCGGGAAGGCAAACCACTTCCCATTTGTCGCCACCAGCTTGCTGCTGCTCTAGCAAATAGCCTGATAGGTCATCTTCGTGCATTCGGTGGTTGATGAGGACAATCGCCCCACCGGGCTGCAATCGGTTATAGACGCTGCCCTGATACCACTCCTTGACGGCCTTGCGCTCTAACTCAGATTGAGCGTCGGCCATTGAACCGAATGGGTCATCGATGATGAACTCATCCGCACCACGGCCCAAAATCGACGACCCGACGCCAACTGAGTAGAAGATGCCACCGTGTTTAGTGTGCCATCTGCCAGCGGCCTGACTATCCTCGGCAAGTGTGACCGCAGGGAAAATACGGCTGTACTCTTCTGACCGGATGATGTTTCGCACTTCACGGCCAACGTCATTAGCAAACGACTCCGAAGCAGAAGCCGCGATGATCTGCCGGTGCGGATTTCGACCAAGGCACCAGGCAGGATAACGCCGACTGGCCAACTCCGTTTTGCCGTGTCTGGGCGGTAGGAGAAGCATGAGACGGTCGATTTCACGACGCTCAATCCTCTCCAGCTGCTCGGCTATGATGCGGTGATGTTGTGCAGTGCGGTAGCGTTCGTAGGTGTATTCGGTAAACTCAGTGAGGCTTGCCCTTGCCTGCCTTCGCTTCAACAGTTCCTTCGCTGCCTCCACGACCTGCGATGATGGCTGCAAGGTCTGCGTCGGTGAGTTCTGAGATGCTGAGTTCACGGGTGGTTTTCACATCCAGGCTTTGCGGGGCTTTGCCGTCAATGCGGTCTGCAATCTCCTTGAATGCAGCCAAATCCCCCTCTACTGCTTTCTCAACAACAGCAGCGGCAGCTAATGCCAGTTTCCTGCGGCCTTGCGGGTCGCCTTCCTGTACTCGGTTCACAGCAACCATGAGCGCATCACGGATTAGCTTGTCTTTGCCCTGACCTGAGTTTGAGTTGCCTGCCATTATCGGGGTGCTATCTACTTGATTCAGTTGTAGTTATCCGCAGACCGGCCATTCGCCAATCGCGGGATGATGCAGATGCGCAGGACATCCGTGTCACCACTGGACAAGGTCGCGGAAATATCCACGTAACCGAAGCCTGAGAGCCGCTGGATGATGCGGGTGGTGGTGTTTGATGTGTTGGTGACTGTGGTGCCAGTCGCGGTGCGCGTAACCGATGAGATGGTCGCGCCGTCCAGGTAGGCTGTGTAGTCAAGCGTGTAGGTGAGAGCGTCGTCCTCGTCCTGATAGGCTTGGAACTCTTGAGGCGTGACTACACTTAGGCCCCTCGCTGAGTGTCTGCCGTTTTGTGCGAGGACGATTGTGCGGTCAGCCATTTAGCAGCCGCCCTTGCCCTTCTTTTTGCCTTTAGCCATTGCCTGTTCCTTACATGAAAAAAGCCCCACGCTGCCGCAGGGCTACCAAGTTTCGGGAGGAGGAAAAAGCGGAACCGAACGCAGTTCGGGCGCTAACCTTTTTATAACTTAGAGGTCGGATTCAGCGCAAGTGATAATTTCATCACTTCGGCCATAACTTGCCGATATGTGGTGTCTTTGATGCGTATCGCCTGTCTCTTGCCTCAACGATGCGCTCGGCCTTCTGCACCAACTGCTTGACTCGAGTTCCGCTGCTCCCGATTACCCTGCCGATGTGAGCGTAGGAATATCCACATGCGTGCAGGTAGACCGCAATGAACATATGGCCGTCCCAATATGGACGAAGGTACTCGTGGGACTTTCCCTTCGACCATTCTGGTGGCTTCTTAGGCCAGCTCATTTCGCTAACCCGTAATGCCTAGCCAATCCATTCCCTAGCTTGCACAGCACATCAATCGCTTCTGATGGGTTGCCTCCGATATGCTCCATCCACCACCGACCAGCAGCCTTACCGTCGAGGATGACAGCGTCAAGGAACAGGGCGGCGTCTGTACGCAGTTTGGTGACGAACTTTATGGCGTTCGCCCTCCTGGCTTGGGCTGCAAGCCTTATGTCGCTCAACTCTGACATCCCGCCACGGACTGACTGCTGATAACCCCCAATGCAGGCCGGGAGCAGACCGGAGTTGTACCCATCGCTGCCCCAAATGCCGAAGGCGTCAGCGTGGACTTGCAGGATATGGCCTCGGCGCAGCAGCCAATCAGGTTGACTCTGCTCTACCCTGATCCTCTTGGTTGAGCGGTCCTCTGGGTTGGGCTGCTCTACGACCCAGAAAGCCTGCCTGCGGGCTTCTGGGGTGCCGTAGTCGCCGCCTTCTGACTCAATGCGCTTCGGCATGGTCTTCACCGTTTGGCACAATCACCGTAGCCGACACGCTGGAAAGTTTGGGGGCCTTCATCTCCCGCTTCTTGCGCTCCTTGACGGGTCCGATCTTGAGGGCAGACGGGGCTGTGGCCTTGGAAATCAGGGCGTGAATGTCTGCTGCTAGCTGGTAGCGGGTCTTGGTGGTGTCGTTGAGCAAGTTGAGAATATCTTCGAATGTCATGTTCTAGCTCCTCGGGGTTGAAGTCGAACGCGGGGCAGTAAGCGAGGGTCACTCCTCGCAGTCCTTCAAGTTGCAATTGGTTTTTCTGCATGTTGGTGAACAGGTCGGAAGGCCACGGGAGCGACGGACCACGCAGGTGCGAAGCAGGGCTGACGAGACGGTCATGTCCTGGCTGGCCCTGACTTCGCTCTCTTCGCCAATTCGGATTTCGTCGGACTTGTTCCAGCCGTACTGCTGCTTCCACTTCAGGACTTCAGCCGCTCGCCTTGCGATGTCATCCGCCGTCAGGTCTGCCCTCTTAGGCTCAGTGAATGGCTTCTGACCGCCAGCAGGGCCGACGCCAACGGCATCCTCCCAGCTCTCCCGCTCCTCGCGGCACAGGGCCACAATCTCGGCCAGTGACGGCCACCATTTCAGCGTCCGCAGCGCCTTGGTCACAGACCGCGCCAAGGTCTTGGAGCCAAATGGACGGAGGGCGTTGAACCACTCCTTCGCCATGAGGGCGGCGGACTCCTGCGTCCTGCCCTTCGGCTCGCCGTAAACAACAGCCAGGCGCTGCAATTGCTCGCCTAGGACGGTCGGCGTGATCGGCTCACCCGTCGCGGCTTTCAGCTTCTCGAAGCCGGTCAGTGATTGCCCCGAAGACGCCGAGCGGGTGGACACTTGACCCATGCTGTCCTGTTCCATTTTGCTTGCCTTTCGAGCTAACGGCCCAATTCACAAAAGTCTGACGCCAATCCTTTTTCAGCGGCTTTGGACAATCAGTGCTTGACCAGTAGTGGCCGAACTTCGCCACCTCGTGCCGCATGTCGATTGCTCCAAGACCTGCCCGACTGCGAGCCTCGATGGCCGCGTCAATCCATTCGTCAGGCACCACGTTGTCGGGATGCCAGCGGGTTCCCTTCGATTTCTCAGAAATGGCTTTGGAGGGGTTTGCTTGGGTTTCGGCGTCGCGAATTTCTTCGCGCGCTTCCCCTCCTTGGTCCTTGGTCCCTTCCTTGGTCCTTGGTCCTTGGTCCTGAACTACTTTTCGCGAGGACTCCGGGAATACTCGCGAGCCTTCCACGAATTGCGGAAACTTGGACGCGGATGGCTTGTCAATTCGTTGGTGTTCCGCCCATTTCTGCACTTTGATGTACGTTGAACCATCGGCCTCATAACGGACGATGCACCCTTCCCGCTCAAGCTCGTCAACCCACCCGTCGATAAGGCCAGGAGCGTCATCGTCGTATGGAAAAAGAAGGCTCGCGAGCATTCGCGAGGCCCCGCGAGTAATCCCGGAATCGTCGCAGATCGTCCAAAGCTGGACGAACAGAAGGCGCGCATCACGCGACACGCGGCCCATGCTTTCGCTCTGGGGGAACTCCGGCTTGATGGTGCGTATACGAGCCATTCGGCTGATTTCCTTACTGTGTCACTGACTCTAGAAAGTCTTGATTCAGAGGCTCTAACCCAACGTGCTATGGACTCTGATGTTTTCCACAGATCACGCTGTGCGTATGACTTGGAACTTGCCCTCACTCGTCGGGATGCAATGGCACTGAAGGCCATAGGCCCGCATATGCTTCATTGCGCTGACTGCACCCTTCTTGCTCGGCTTGATGACCCAGCCACCGACAGGAAGGTTCAGGAGCCTTGAGCGTGGATGAGGTGCAACGATGACGCGACGGTCACGAACCTTGAACTCCAGCCGGTTGAACTGGCAGCGGCTTTCCATTTCATGCGCTGTAGGGGCTCGGCGGTTTGTGGCGATGGGGTCGCCCATGAGGTATGGGGTTAGGTCTCTCATGGCCGACCACCACTAAACAGGCGGCTGATGAATGAGGGGACTTTGAGGGTGGCAAAAACCTCACCCTTCAATTGACAGAATTCCCTGATCGCCATCATCCGAAGCGTTGCTTCTGATGCGCTATCGGCCTCAATCACAATTGAATGCCAAGCCCCGCGAAACCGATATTCGAATAAAAACTTCTTCATGTTTCGAGTATCTCCACGTTGTACAGGGCGCGGACGAGCTTGCTCTTGAGGCGGTACAGGGGCGTCTTGAACCCCTTGCAGTCCTCGACAATTTGCTTGGCCTTGCCGAAATATCTGAAGTCCGCAACGTAGGTGCAGACCTTCACGCCGTTTATGGTGATGTCGTATCGCGGCTGGAGTTCCAGGCGGCTTATCTCGCCTGCACGTTCCAGCAGCTTGAGTTCCTGATAACGCTTGGCCTCCTTCTTGGAAGCGAAGCGGATGCCATCAACCTCTGTGGGGACGGCTTTGAACTTGGAATAAGGTGCCCCGACGCGCATCGCAGTGCTGGGGAGCCGCGCGTCGGGGTCTGATGACCCGGAACTCGAAGTCTGGGGGACCTTCCGGGTCATGTTCTTAACCCGCTGCCTTGGCGGGGCCGGCTTGCGGAATGACCGCGCTCTCCGGCAGGCGGACAACGTGGCCAACCGGGGTCTCGTTCGTGATAAGTGCTTCCCGTGACGGAATCTTGCCGTACTCAGCGAACAGGGCAAACACGTCCGCGTCGTATTTAGCGCGGGCCTTGGACACGAGGTCTTCAGCCTCTTTCTTTGCCGCCGCAATCTTGGCGTTCATCGTGTCAGTGGCTGACGAAACCGTCTTGTTCATGACGGCTTCCAACGTGACCGCCTTCTGGTCGAATGCCGCGCGCTGGTCAGGTGCGAGATTGAAGCTCAGTTCAATCAGACCGTTCTGGTGGGACAAGCGATGACGCCGACCCTTGACCTCGGTCACGCGACCTTCGCCCCGGATCGGAGCATCGGCCTTGTCGGTAAACAGATTAAAGATGTTCATGATGTACTCCCGTTTCGGTGTTGTGTTCCCCACCGCTATTCCCTGTCGTGAGGCGGATGGTTCTGATCTGCCTCCCCTCCCACGTCAGGAATCCTTTGTTGGCCAAGCCCGTGATTGCTCTGAGGGCAACCTGGCTTCCCTTGCCGTCCAGTGCGGCCTGCATCTCCTTGAGAAGCGGCGCGTAATGGTGCTTGCGGAAATGCACCTCAAGGAACGTGAGGAGCTGTGTTTCGCGATAGGCGAGCGGGCGGCGCTTCATTGGCCGAGCCTCGCCATTGCATTGTAAACAGCGGACTCTGGAACCTTCAGCATCCGCGCGATTTCCATCGTGTCAGCGCCTGCTGAGAACAGTTCTGAACACTTCACCGCAAAGTCTTGGGACCTGCGGTCGGTCGAAACGCTAAATGACTCGCTACCCACAGGTGTTTGGTTATCGGTTGAATGCGTCTTGAGTTGTTCGCTTGGTGCGCGCTTCATGGTTGAACATCCGCCGCCTGCGCTGACTTGAAGAAGTCATTCGCGGTAACAGCGCCCCCAGTGGCCTGATGCAGACGGGTAATCGTGGTCCAACTTGGTAACGGCGTTTCACCGTTCAACAATCGCGAGATTGTTGGCTGGGACACGTTCGAGAGCTTTGCCAGCTCGGCCTGAGTGATGCCCTGACGGGCTAACCATGTTTCGAGTTTCATAGGGCGCAAGTTACATGGGGCGCATACTTTGCGCAAGGGGGGCTTGCGAGCAAAATGATGGGATGAGCAAAAGAGTCTTCATCAGGGAATGGCGGAAGTATCGGGGATTAACCCTGATGCAGCTCTCCCACCGCGTCGGGATCACCCAGCCATCCCTCTCACGCATCGAGACGGGCAAGCAGCCCTATTCCCAACCCATCCTAGAGGCCCTAGCGGAAGCGCTGGCCTGCGAGCCTTCTGACTTAATTGGCCGTCTGCCTGGCGCTCCAAACGAATTGACCGTGCTGATTAACAAGGTCCCTGCCGATGCAGTCGATGCTGTGACCGCCATGATCAAGGCCGTCATCAAGGCCGCTTAGGCCGCTCTTCTCGCTACCCCCCCCTACTGC
>Ga0228700_1000797_pt1 | contig 24516 bp, 36 predicted proteins | sample McNCre317_Aug_MG_FD_178019 | JGI IMG/M metagenome (GOLD analysis project Ga0228700, IMG submission 178019) | Freshwater microbial communities from McNutts Creek, Athens, Georgia, United States - 3-17_Aug_MG | ecosystem: Environmental > Aquatic > Freshwater > Creek | place: USA: Georgia...
TCGCTGCCATGCCTGCGGACAACGCGGGGCCGTCTGCCCGGCTGACTACCCAGCCGAAAGGATACAGCAGCTTCGCCTGATCTGGCCGAATCGTTGACCATGGGTTTCCCGGAGCTGGCGGGAAGGCTACCGCGGGGAAGCCAGCAACGACCAGCGGCGAGGTAACGGCCGTGCCAATCAGCCTGGCCGGATTGTTGGCGGAGCTTTCGCTGTAAGAATCCGCCCCGACATAGGTGACCTCAAAGCCCAATGCAGGGACGAATACGTCCACCGTGGGCCAGCTCCCGTCGGCATTCGGCCCCGGCACTCCGGCTACCTTGACGTTGCTGCCGCCGTGGGAGGCGGAACCGGGGATCGTCCGGGCATAGTGCCTCTTCTTCTTCACGCCCAGTCCGCGCAGTGTTAGTGTGTAGAGCCCGGTCTGGATCGGTTCGGTTTCCAGAGCGCTCACGATAAAACCCTGTGCGCCGGGAAACGCTGACCCCTCCTCAAATCCCCCGAGTTCTGCTGTATCGCCGGTGCACAAGTAGACCCGGCTGCATTCGTCCCACTGGGGCAAGTCCGGTGTGCTGTAGCGTACGCCGGACATCGGCTGGTTGGCATTGGTTCGCAGGCGGATCATTGGCTTGGGGCGCGGGTATTCTTGAGAGAATTTTTGATGTCACTCACCTCGGTCAGGAGCTTCTTCAGCACGGCATCCCGCCGTTGCTGGCCCTGATCTGCCGCTTCCGCTTTTCTTTGCCCTCCCGCCGCTTCGCCTTCTTTGGCTACCCGCTCCTGTGCCCGACCCGTGTGGGCGTCCAGTGCCGCGCCACTGGGGGCACGGCCGTAGAGCCAACCGCTGTTTAACCCGCTGAATTGGTTGCGCATTCCGCCATCTCCGTGTGCCGCCCGGAATTGCGCGGTATTTTGCCTTTTCGATGGGGGCCGCGGGGCCGCCGCGGGGGCAAAGCTGAAGCTCTGCGGGCCATCCGAGAAACCATCATTCAGCATCATATTGTGATGCCCTGCTGTTTGATTACTCTTTGGCTTCTCTGGCTTCGCTACAGGCAATGTGTATTCGCCGCCACTGACCTTGGTTAATTCAAGAGAGCTCGGGGACGCCGCCGCAAACATACCCTTTCCCGCCGCCCCCTGTCTAACTCGGGTGTCTGCCGCCTCGACCGCTGCATCCTTCGCCCCAAATTTTTGTGTCAGATCCGCGTTTAGTTTTTTCCGCATCTCCGCATCTTCTACTGGGGCTTTGCTCCGGCTCTCAACGCCCCCCCATATGCGGGTGGCTTTGTCCCGAGCCTCTGCCGCCGCTGCATTCACCGAGGCGGAGCCCCACTGCGCGCCGGGCTTGGCGGCGGCGGTGCCTTTCCACTCGAACTCTGCAAGCCCTGCCTCTTCGAGGCCCGCCTTGACATAATCAATCGTCCCGCCGGTCAACTTCTGAGCAATATAATCCCCAGCTCTCTCCAATCCCTCAAGGATTGCTGCGCTGAACTCCAGCGCTGCCGCCTTAAGCTGAGACCCGAGCACATCTCCAACTATGCCTTCTTTGATTACCTGAAGTCCGGTCTGAATTCCCGAGCCTATGCTTTCCCCGATCTGCTTTGCCAGCCCCTGCTGCCCGTCCAATTGGCGGGTCAATTCATCCATCACTGGCTTCAGTCCCTCGTTGAGTCCCTTGCCGAGAGTCGTCATGAGCCCGTTCCAGCTATCTCCCAGCGTGCTCAGCTTTCCTTCAAAGGTTCCCGCAATCTCGGACATCATGCCGCCAAACTTCCCGCCGTTTTCCGTCAGGCTGCGGAATGCCTCCTGTAGCATGGGAAAGGTGACGTTCCCTTCGCTGGCCAGCTGCTTGATGGCCGCTTCATTCCGTCCCGTCTGCTTGGCAAACTCCTGGAGCACGGGGATACCCCGTCCCAGCAGTTGGTTAATGTCCTCGGCATACAAGGTGCCAGCTACCCGTGCTTTGCCATAGATTTGCGCCAGTCCACCAATGTCGGATTGTGTGCCGCTGGCAATATCGCCTATGCGCTTGAGCGTATCCGGGATGGTTTGGGCGTCTTCTCCAAAAGCTGCCAGGCTACGCGCCGCGCCAGCCAGTTCTGGGAATTCAAACGGTGTCGAATTCGCCAGCGTGCGAATCTTGCCAAGCAATGTTTCCGCCTTCTGTCCGTCTCCGAGAAGAACGCGGAAGGCAACGGCGGTGCTTTCTGCGCTGCCCGCCAGTTTTGCCGGCAGACTCAGCCCGCTCATAATCCCTGTGATGGCACGCATCTGATCCGGCAGTTTCCACAGCGCGCTCCCGACGCCACTGAATGCCGAGGCCATTGCCGCGCCCGCACTGATCATCGCGGTTTTCGCGCTGTCGGTGGCGTTCATCACGCGCCGCATGCCGGAGATGAAGGCTTTGGCGTCCAGGCCGATGCTGTAGCTTATTCCGGGCATGGCTTGGTGGCAGCGATAAAGGCTTGGAGTTCAGCGGAGGGACCAGCGGGTTGTTTGCCGTGGCGTTCGAGGGCGGCGGGCATCAGGGCCAGCGCCGCGGGCAGTGGCCAGCGCAGCCATGCCTCGGCACGGCTGGCCCCATATTCTGCCATGAGAAATTCCATCACAGTTATGGCGAATCCGGCGTGGCTGCCGCTGGTAATTCGGAGGCTCCCGGGGTTTCCGTCAGTACCGTTCCCGGAGTGGTCAGTACTGGCGCCTGAGGGTTTACCGAGTCGAGCAACCCGCATTGTTCGAGCACAAACCTGTAGAGCTTGCCCAGAAGCTCCCATCGTGCTTTTTGTGGCAGGACGGCGTCACTCCACCGCATCGCCGCCAACAGCAATGGACCTTCGCCGCTGCGGGCTTCCTTGTATGCGATCTCGGGCTGCGCAAAGGCATAGACCTGCATCAGCATGATCTCCACAGGCAGCATGAATTCCGGGGGAGAGGCCCCCATTCCTTTCTGCTGCCACTTTTCCATTTCAGCAGTGTGCAGCCGCTCAGCACGGGAAACCAGCGCATCAACCCACGGCTGCATCAGCCGGAGCGCGCAATAGGTCGCCATAGGATAATGGTGCATCACGACGCCTTCGATCATGCTGGTCTCCGGCTGGGTCACAGCATCAATGTGCGCAGGCACCCCGCCATCGGAGCGCACTTGGGCGGCTGCGGCCATACCTTGTTGCATGGCCAGCAGTTTAGCAAAAACGGCAGGATCAGCGACGCCGGGTTGTGGTTGTGGAGGTGGTTTCATAGGTTGGAAAAATCAGTCGTGCAGGCCGTCATACTTCGTCGCCGCGATGCTCATACTCGCTGCCGCTCCGTTACTCCAGTTCACCCGGCGGCTCAGCACGATAGCCGTGATCAGATCGCCATCAGCGGTAAGCCACGCCACCTCATCGCCACGGCGAGGGTAAGGCGGCTGGGTAAAAATGGCCGTGCACACCAGCTCAGTGCGTTCGAGCCCCAGCACTACCCCTGCGGCGTTGCCGTCTTCATGGGGCAGCACCTGTAAATCACCGGTTTCCGTTTCTTGCGCCTCCTGGAGCCAGCCCCATTCCAGCGCCCGGCCCCCGCAACCCCACTGCATCAGCGTGCGTGTGCGGTCCTCATTCCACACATCTTCGTTGCCCCAGAGAATGAACGTTGCCGCGGCGTCCGTCGCTGGAAGCGCCGGGCTCAGGATCACTGGTTCGGCACTGCCGCCAAGCGTGATCTCTGCCGTCGCCGTCGCGATCGGCTGCACTGCACCGCTGAAGATCAGCTCCGTGCCCGCAGCCCCAGTCAGCTTCAGCGGCTCTGCGCCGAAGATCAGCAGGGCAGCAGCTCCGGTTTGGATTTCAGACATAGCGCAGGGCGGGGCTTAAATTTCCTGCGTTCCCAGGGACATCACGAGCCCGCCCGCCTCGATCTGGAAGAAGCTCCCCGCCCCTACCACCCGTCCGTTGCCAGGCAGAGGCCGGGCAAATTTGGGCGCCCCATTGCTCGTGGAGCTGAGGCCCACATACTTCACCCGGCCATACGCTCCTGTGGCCCCGCCACTGGCGGGCCAGCGCAGTGCGCTCACGTTGCGGCGCGCCCGTTTGCCGGGCACCGTTGCGGACTCCCAATGGCTGCCGTCATTCGCCACGCTGATTCGGCTGTAGCCAGTCCCGGACGTGCTCACTTCGCTGCCGCCGTTGAATGGATTGTCCAGCCACAGGCTGAGGTACCACGAAGCCGGGATGCTCAGCGTGTCGCCGTTGAGAATGCGGGCGAGAATGCCCGCGGCATAGGTGCCATCTACCAGGCCGCCGCCGCTGAGTTCCAGCCGCAGACTGCCCGCGGGAAAGGTCAGGGTTTCCCCCAACAGCACCGCTCGATCTTCCGGCAATTTCAGGGCCAGATCGGGAGTGCCGGCGCCACCCGCAGTGATGGCGAGGTAACGCGCCGTTGCCCAGTTGGCAGTGGCTGTCGGGTAATCGAAGTCTGCACTATTCACCATCGCCACGCCGCCATTGATCGCGGTGGCAGCCGTCCACAGCAGATCGTTCGTGTCATACTCGAACGGAGCATAGGCACTGCCGCTCAGCCCCGCGCCACTATCAAACGGATTGCCGTCGTAGAGATCGGCGTCGCGGTCTATCGGCGTCACGGCCCATGTGCCACCGCCAAAGAGCGCAGTGAGAATCGTGTCCCCGTAGGAGTCGGCGATCAGCATAGTGTCCTCCGGAAAAAGTAATCAGATCAGTCCCAGACGGCGATACTGGTGCCCAGAGAGCCGTCCTGTTCGACGTTGTAGCTCCAGAACACTCCGCTGGCCAGCATGGCCTTGTCGTGGATGGCCTCGATGTCGAGCATTCGCCAGCCACTCTGTTCCCACTTGATGGAGAAATCCTGAATGATGAGCAACACCCCGGCCAGTGCGCCATCCGTATCATCGGGTATGAGCACACCGAGGGGATAGCCCTGCTTGGGGCGTGGGGCATCCACAGGGAATAGAATCGAAAATTTCCCCTCCCAGCCGGGGTCTACAATGCCGCGCGCAAGAGTCGCGCCGCCCGCGCCTTTGACCTGAACCTTGTCGCCTTTCGTATTGATGGTGCCGTTGACTATAATGCCGTAGTCATCCTGACCGAGCGCGGCCGTGCCATACAGGTAGCGGCTGCCAGTGGGGCTGCTGCCGCCCTGCCATGCCTGCTGTGCGCCGGTGAGGATCATCGTGTCCGTATCTGCTGTGAAATCGAAGGGCATAAGAGTGGGAGGTGGAGATGGGTTAGTTGCCGCTGCTCAGGGCAAGGTTGATGCGTTTGACGTTGTTAGGCTCGCGGAAGGCGAAGGGCAGAGCCCAGCGGACTTCCCGCGCGGGATGCTGAAGAAGGATGGATGGATCAGGCGGGCGGTAGGGACCGGCTCCGGTCAGGACGAATCGTCCGATCTCCGGATGCGTGGGAGTCTGCGGCTCAGTCCAGTCCGCAGGCCAGTCGGGATCTCCGGGCATCTGAAACACGATGGCGAGCAAGGCCCGGCGGGCCTTTTCTTCGGCGTTCAGGAGCTTCACCGCAGCATCGAGTTCATCGCGGCCCAGACCGCGAGGGATCTGCACCGTGATCTTGCCGGTCAGTGTGCCCGCCAGTCCGCGAAGCTCCGGGCTGTTCGGCACGTAGTCTGTTACCTGCATCACGGCTCTTACGCCGTCCGGCTGTTCTCCCAGGTATTGCAGTGCCGTCCATTCATCATCCGATACACTGACCGTCCAGCCCGTGCCGAACATCTCGGCGAGAGCGGGCTTGAGCACAGTGAGCAGCGAGGCGGCAGTCATGGCTTAGGCTTCCTGCGGTTCGGGGGCCGTTCCCGGTGCGCTGTCGGCGACGGGAGTGCAAGCCCCGGCGAGTGCTTGCAGGGCCGCCTCGACAGCGGCGGGGTCGAGCCCTCTCGCCGTGCATTCCGCGGACTTGCCGCGAATCCGTTGCAGTGCTGCCGCGACCATCCGTGCGGTCGCTGCGTAGCTGGGGAGGTTATGCAATGCCGCCTTCAGAAAGCGGCGGTCTGCGTCAAATTGATCTTGCTCTGTCATGGCTTGGAGTGGTTAGACGGGCATGCGGCCCGGTAGTTGGCTGGCCACAATGCCCGGGCCTTTGACGGCCAGTGGCCCGCGGCCTGCGGGGGGAGTGGCGGGGGGCGGGCTTCCGGCATCCAGGAGGATTTTCCCGGCTCCTATGTTTTTCAGATGGGCTCGGATCGTAGCCGCTTCATCTTTCATGGGGTTGCTGTCGCCGTTGAGACCGCGGCGGCTGAAGAGCGCATACAGGCTTAGCGTTCGCGCTGCCGTCTTGACAGTGGGCTGCACCGGCTCCGCAAAGGGGTAAGCATAGCGCGGTGCCAGCAGTCCATTGATCTCATCCGCCACGCTGTCTGCCAGCATTTCCCACACATCATCCGGGTCACTGCTGCCACCGTCCGAGAGGGCCGCCGTGATGTCCTCCAAAGGCATCCGGCCTGTCAGTTCTTCGCGGGTGATGTAAGCCGTCGCCATACTGTTTTAGCCTTCAGCCTTTAGACTTTCCATTCCACTGTCAGGCGCGGGCGGGCTCTGGTCGAATTCCACACCCGCGCCCCCAGAGGAGGATTGGTTATGCCGCATCAGCTCCGGTCGAGCCGTAGCAGGCCTGCCGATTGATGATGTCAATGTTCCCGCGCCAGTAGATTTGGCTCATGTAGCGGTTCGTTTGCATCACGGTTCCGTCCTGCGGGTTCGTCTGCATGTAGAAGGCGGGCGCGACCTCGTTTTGCACAACCCCGGGCTTTTCGACTGAGGTGTCGAACAGGAACCAGTGATGCGCGTAGTCGCCCACGAGCTGCCCCCACACCACCAGTTTGCAGATCCCGGCGTTTACGTTGTCGTCGCCGCCATCCACGCGCGTGGCACCTACGCACTTTTGCGCGGTCTTGCGGTATTTTGGCCCCACGACCAGAATGGTATTCTCCGGTGAAGTGCCGTAGCCCAGCGGGTTTTTCTCGGTATCACTCTGACTTTGCAGTGTCTCCAGCGCGGAGTCAAAGTTCGCGGTGCTGAACTTCTTCGTCATCGCGTTATAGAAGGTCTCACTCTTTGCAGAGCCCTTTTTGGCATCGCTGCCGCTCGCGTAGAAGATCTGGTTGGTTCCGCTGAACCCGCCAGTCAGGCGGGAGCGGAGAAGCTTCTCTTGAGTTAAGGCCACAGCCTTGCCCGCTCCGGTGAACTGCCGGTTATAGACCTGAGCCTGTCGCCGTTCGAGCTTCGCGCGATGCAGCATGATGAGGCGGCTGAACTCTTTGTTGTCCACCGTCTTGGAAATGCTGTCCAGATTCTGCGCCCGCTGCATTCCGGTATCGGTGATTTCCTCCAGCAGCAGCACGCCAGTATCAATGTCATACTGCATGTTGGCGAAGCCTTCAGAGTTCTCCGGATCGCAGACCAGAGACACCAGCATGCCGCCAGCCGCTTGCGCTGCCGCGAGGCCGTTGCCGAATTTTCGTGAGTAGCCTTTTGAGAGGCCGTTGAGGTAACCTTGAGAGAGAATGAGTGACATGGCGTGGGATCAGTTGGGAGTGGGTAAAGGCGGGCCGCCGGTTGGCTCCTTGCCAATGTGTCCCCGGCGGCCCTTCTTGGGCGGTGTATATTCGTTAGGCGCGGCGGGTGGTATCCACGATGCATTTGCCCGTGGTCGGGTCGAACCCGAGGAAGATGCCCACAGCGAAGCCGTTCGTTCCGGCTGCGTTCTTGACCGTCATATCGTCTTCGCAGTAGGCGGGCTTCCCGACATAGGCGGCGGTCAGGGCTGCCGAGGCGCTATTTTCGAAGGAAAACACGCCTTGCCCCACATCTACGGTGAGAGACCCGGAGGCCGGTTGTTCGACGGTTTTGCGGGCCACACCGAGAAAGGTCACAGAGGCCGTGGGGGTGGCAGGCAGGGCTTTGCCGCTGCTGTTTGCCATCACGAGAGTCCCTGCGTAGATGGTAGTTGCGGAGGCGTTATACACCGGCACGGCCTGAAAGGCATTGCTGGTGTAGCGTGAGCAATCGTATGCGGAGGATGCGGCCATAGTGATTAGTTCCGGGTGTTAGGTTGGGGGGGGGCTCACTTCATTTCGGCAATCTCGGCTTCACTGAAGCCTTGATCCCGGAGGGCTTGAATCTCCTGAGGATCGCGCCGCCCGGCGAGGCCCGGTGTGCGGCTCAACTTCGCAGGCACCATACTGGAGATCGGCACCGCGCCTTCGGGCAGGGATTCAAGATAGGCTTTCGCCGATCCCTTCTCCTCATTCTCCAGCGCCAGCAGTTGTTTCGCGGAGAGCATTATAAGTTTTCCAAGGCCGCAGGCCTCTTCGATCATCGCCTGCATCTCTGCCAGCTTTGTGGCCTGCTTGGTTTCCGAGCGCAGGGTTTCGACATCGGCGGAGAGCTTGGTAAGTTTTGCGCTCAATTCGGCCATTGCCGCAGCATCGCCCGGTTTGGATGCCAGTTTCGCCTTCGCTTCTTCCGCGGCAGCGGCCAGTTGTTCGGCGGTCGGATTTTCCGGGCAAGTGATGCCAAGAAGTGCGTAGAGTGAGCAGAGCAGTTCAGTTTCGGGATTCATGTGAGGCTGTGAGGCTGTAGGTGTGGGCGTTTGGAGCAGGGATTTAGAAAGTGTGGCTACGCGGGCGTTGAGTTTTTGCAGTCCGGCCCGCAGCGAATCCGCGATGGTCGCCCCATCGGCAGCGCCATGGCGGCAGTGGGCATAGCTGTGCAGCCCGATCACCTCGCGCGTCGCCTCATCATAGATCGGCGCGGCGCTCAGATCGCCGTAGGGGTCTGGCACTTCCGTGCTGCCCTTGAGCCACTCGACCCGGGCCGCCAGCAGGCCGATGCCGCGGCGCACTTCCGGAGTTCCCTTGGAGGCAAAGGGCATGGGGTGATCCTCAGGATTCTCGGGCACACTGGCGTGCTCGAAGTCGCCATAGACCTCCTCGCGACGCAGAAGCCGCTGATTCGCCGTCAGGCAGGCCAGCGTGCGTTCATTCACAATGAACAGACCTTCCGCCGTCTCGTTGCGACCCCACTTGAGCAGCAGCAGCTCCGTCGGCTTGCCAACCAGAGCCGCGCCGCTGCTGCGGCACAGGCCTACCGCGACTGGCGCGGTGGCTGGTTTGACTGGAGTTAATTTCGCTTTGCTGGGCACGCGGGACCTCTACTCCGGCCTCCGGATTCCGCAGGACACCCGCGCTCTGCGCGCACTCTCTTCTACCTCAACCCCTCGCGACTGCCTTCCTCCGTCAGCCCGAGCTTCGCACGAAGGATCGTCCGGATCAAGCGATCTGCCTGCGGCGTTGGCTGGCCATTAGCGTCGAACGGCAGGTAAGGCCGCGCCGGAATATCGCTCCCGGGGTGCCTCACCATCTTCAGCACTACCGGCTTCCCTCCAAGTGACGAGATCCCGAAGAGCTTGTATCCCGCGCTCTTAAAGGCCAGTGCCTTGCCGTTCTTGGGGAATATATCGTGCGGCTTTGTTTTGCCCCCGAGCTGGTGAATGCGTGCATACAGCGCATCGCTGCCGATGCTCACATGCTCCGGCGAGACACTGGTCACCGTCACGCTTTGCCTCAGCCGCGTGCTGTCCTGCAATGTGCTCGGGGTGCCGTCCTTTTTCGCCGGCCATGCTGTAGGCCGCAGGGCCGGGTTGGTATTGAAGGCCCGTTTGGCCATGCTTTTCAGGCCCTCGCCCACAGCCGCCATCGCCTCGCGGCGCGGCCCGGCATCCATGCCCCGCAGCTTTTGCAGCAGCTCAGGCATCAGCGTATCGCGGGCGGTGACAGAGATGGTCATTGCTGAAAAAATAGCCTAGCGCAAACAGGCCATCGCCTCGCCCTCTTCCGTGACCGTGGCTCCCAGCCATTCCATGCTTTCACGCGTTGGCTGAGGCGGCAGCGTCCGAAACACGTGTGGGGGACTTCCGGAAACCCTTACGTTGTCAGGCATGGCCTCGCAGGTGTATTCATACTCCACAGTGGAGCCGTCCGGAAATGTTGCAGTCATCGTCTTCATGGCTTTTGAACCATGGTAATCATCAACCGCAGGATGTCCAGCGCCACCCGGCCATGCTTGCCGCCCAGTGCGTCGCTCAGCATCGCTGCGCCCGCCAGCATTTCCATATGTACTGGCCCGATCTCTTTGCCGTCCCTTTGCGCTGCATATGGGTCGAAGTATTTACCTTTCTCCCCACCGCGCGCCTCCCACTCCTTGAGCAGAGCCTGCCGCCATTGTGCTCCCTTCCAGGGATGCGACAACAGCCAGTGGGTCATCTCGTGGAAAATCAGCTTTCTCAACAACGTCTCAGACTGTGTGAGTCTGTGAGCTTTGTTGAGTCTCACCGTTCTCCCGTTATAGCTTCCAGCCTCCCCGCGGTCCTCTGCCGCCGCCGGATCATCATACCATTCCACCACCACAGTATTCAGCTCACGAGCGTAGTCGGAAGGCACGAATTTCAGGAAATCCGCTGCCGCCGCATAAATCACGGCGTCTGGCTGAGACCCGCTCCCCGTGATGCCCTGAATCACCTCCGGCATGGCCTGATCGCCGCGTTCCAGAGCGAAGAGCAGCGCCTGAGCATTCGCGTACGATCTGCCCACTGTCTCGGCATTCACTCCCGCTGACTGCATGGCCTCTGCCAGAGATCTCCGGGGAGCCCGTGGAGCCTCGCGCTCCACATGGGCCGCCCATACAGTTCTCCCATCCTCCATCGTGCAATGTTGAGCCCAGCCCTTCCACGCCTCCCACACCGGCGCATCATACCGCGCCTCGATGTCCGACAGCTTCATGCCCACATCCCCGGCGCGGAATTCGAATTCGCTCTCTCCGCGTTCCTTTGGCGTGCGCACGTCGAACATGACGGCAGCGCCGCGCTTGTGCCCGCCGCGTGAATCGGGGCGTCCGGTAAAGAGATACCCGGTCTCCAGCCGGGCCAGCGCTTCGGCATCCAGCACGCGCACATTCTCCGGCAGAGTGCTGCCTGACAAATCCTCCGCGCCCATCTCCTCGGCCTCTTCCCGGGTAATGGCTACCTTCTCACACCGGCAGCCCCACTCCCAAGGTCCGGTATGCGTTTCCCAAAACGGGTGATTCGTGGGCAGCACTTTGCCGTGCAGCGCCGCGTGCGTATCCCGCTCCCGTCCATCCATGGTGCATACATACTGGCAAAATGGAAACACGTCTTCGTGAGCCTTAATGGCCCGGTGATTCCCCGCGCTGTATGCCTGAAAGCCATGCAGCCTCAGCAGCAGCTCAGCCCGGGCCTGTGCCGCCGCCTCAGTGTCAAACCATGGCCCCATGTCCGCCGCGATCTCCTTCTTGATCGTATCCCAGTCGCCTCCCAGCGGCAGATCCGCGATGCGGTCGCGGATGGTTTGCAGCGTGTCCATGCATTCGATCCCGGCGATGGTGAACGCGTGCAGTTGCAACTCCGGCAGCATTTGCTGGAATACTTCCCGCGTGACGATAGACTTTCCCGCGATCAGCGCGGATACCTGCTGGTTGGGTTGAATTAGGGCCATGGCGTTAGTCTTCAAATCCTTTCTCTGTCATCACTGCGGCGCGGCTTTTGAGCAGCGTTGCCGCCGCCCTCACCTCCTCAGCCGTCACCGGCTCGTGTTTCTGACCCACCTTGCGGTAGTCCACTGCTGGCCCGGACGGCATGGAGGGAATGCGGCTTGGGGCCGGGGCCTTCACCCTGCTGCGGAACAACATCAGATCCTCCTCGAACCGGTCCAGCGCAGTGAAGTTGCTGAATTTGAGTGCCCCGCGGTTCCGCTCCTGTCTCGCGATGCCCTTGAGCAGATGCTTCAGCAGATCGCTCACATCGTCGGCGCGGTAGCCGGCCTGATGCAGCTGCATCCATGCATATTCCCGCTGCATATTCCAGGGGAGCGGCATCCCGCTGCCCTCGCAGTAGGCGCGGTGCATGGCCCGGCATTCGGTCTGGGCTGGCGTTTCGTTAGTCGGCATGGTGAAGGTCCGGGTATTTGACTTTGAGCGATGCCCAGCAGCCCGGGCAGTAAAGAGCTTTCAGAGTGGCGGGCTCGCCACACTGGAGGCAGCGCGGGCGGCTCAGATCGCGCGCATTCGTGGCGAAGGCATCCGTGTTGCTCTTGCCGATTTTCCGGGCGTGAATGATTAGAGTTTTTCTCGTGTCCATCATGGTTGAGCGCTGAGATATTCCGTGATCGCGCGGAAGTCGGGATCGGCGGCCCGCAAGTCCTCTGCCCGTTGCAACAGGTGCCGTGCCGTGCCGTGGTCTGTGCGGCCCAGCAGCGCGGCGATGCTCTCAAACGACATTACCGGCTCGTTTTGCCGCAAGGCCCATACGACCGCCGCCCTCGCCTGAGTCTGACGGGCAAACCTCCGGGCATCCGTCATAGCCTCCGGCGACAGCCGGAAAGCTTTGGCCGCCAGCGCTACCAGCCGCTCGCCCCGGCTGCGCATTGGCCTGCTGCCGTTGCGGGTGAAGCTGCGCACGGGCAACTCCGTAACCCACATCAGTAAGCTGCCGCGGTTTGTCATCTGCACTGTCATTTCAGTTCTCCAGCTTGAATTGTTCTTCGCTGCCATTGCCCAGCGCGCGCTGTCCATCGCCGGAGAGTTTGCGCTTCCAGTCATTCTCCGGAAGGCGGTTCAACGCCTGTTGAGCCGCGGCAAATTCATCGTCTGTCATTCTGCGGCCTGACTTGCCAGAGTCCGGCACATCCAAGCCATAGCGGGCGGCCATCGCTACCAGCAGCGCTTCGCGTTCAAGGCTTATTCCGTCCAGCCTTTTTTTGAACCGGCGTTCATTCTCCCGCTGCACTCGGCGCGCCTCCGCTTTCACAAACTTTCGCCGCTCTTCTATTTTCGCCAGCTCCTGTTGTAGTATGGCCATGTAATGCCGGGTGGCATCCACAATGTCCATCTCTTGAGCGATGGTCACACTGAGCGTCCATTCCTCCAATCCTCGACCGGCTTTCCTGCGTCCCCGCAGCTTCAGCGGATTTTGTTTCAGCAGCCAGCAGGCGATGCGCAGCCAAAGTTTTTGCGCCAGATTTTCAGTGCTGACAATAAAGGGCACATCCCGCGGCGCATCGCCATTCATCTGAGCCTCTGTCAGCCCCGCTTTGCGGAGACGCTCTGCCAAAAGACGGCCTGCGGTTTCCCTCTCCTGAGCGGAGGCGGCGGGATCATCCCTCATCGCTTTGAGGCTTTGTAGTGTGTTCCAGTTCGATTCGGAGTTCATATTTAAGCGGCGGGCTCTGCCGCGAAGGGAAATTCAAATTGCTCAGCTTCCTCATAGTCATCGGCGGCATCGGGGATGCCGTCTTCATCCTCATGCATGTCATCCTCGCCAGCCTCCACGCGGGCAACCCCTGGCTTACTGCCACCAATGCGGCGCGGGCGCAGGCCGCTGGCATGGACCTCATCATAGGCATCTTTGAGCTGCTGCCAGCGCTCGGGCGTCCAAAAGCTGGTCTCGGCGCTCGCACTGCAATCGCGCATGAACTGCCGCAGGCTGCCAATGTCGAGCCATGTGACGTTGCCCATGACTTCCCCTCGTACAAAGCCCGCCTTCATCCACACTCGGATGGTGAACCAGCTCACATCCAGCTTGAGGCGTTCCCCGATGTCTTTCGTGAGGCGAATGCGCGGGCTCCAGGAATCCCAGACGGGAATCACGGTGCCATCGGCGGCGAGCTTCAATTCCACCACTCCGACCTTGGGCAAGGCATCGCGCGGGATCTGCGCGGTGACATACCGGGGCGACCCATCCGCATTGCGGCCCGCCAGCAGCTTCACCGGCACAGGGGCCGCGCCGCCGCTCTGCGGCAGCTCTGCCTTCAAGGTTTTGATTTCGCCGGGTGCCGTGTTCATGTTAGAACGGTTCGTTTTCTTCATGCTCACCCTGCCATTGCGGCTTGGGCAAAGACTGCGGGGTTTGTGCGGCTATGGCGCCCAGTCGGTTGCGGCGCTGGCTCTTGTTGCGCGTCTCCGGGCTGCCCTTGCCGGTTTTGGCACTCACGCGATTCCTGATGGTGTAAACCAACTGCCAGAGTTGCTTACGGTTGAGGGTCTTCTGCCCGGGGAACTTGTTTGCGGCGATGGCCAGTAGATAGTTAGGATGCAACCCGGCTTTCGTCATGGCCTCGTTCAATTGCTTGAGCGCGAACCCCGCCTGCTTGCTGTCCGCCCGCAGATCGCCGCACTTATCGAAGCCCGTCTCCATCGCGGCGGTAAATGCCGGGGCGGCATCGCCGCAGAGCATGAGGAAGTGTGCCTCGATGTCCTTATAATGGGCACGCGTCGCCTGGCTGATGGCGCGGATGCGCCCGGCAGGATGCTCGCGCGTGGCAAACCCGATCTGGCTGTGCCGCCAGTCATTCTGCGCCTCTGTGGCGGTGGCATAGACCTCGCGCAGTCCGGGATCTGCGGCCAGTGCGACCTTCCATGCCCGGGCGGCCAGAGCGCCCAGCGCCTGACGCTCTTTGGAGCCAAGGAGCTGGGTGGTGGTTGTTGGGTAATGGTGACCGCCTCTCCCCCTCTCCCCGTCCCTCTGTCCCTCTGTCTGCAAAGAAGGAGAGACAGAGAGCGCGGGAGAAGAAGAGACTTGCTCTGGGATTGGCGCTCCCCCGATCCCGGGCACAAAGGCCCGATGCGGCGCGGCCATGCCGCCGGGGAGCGGCAGAGCCGCCGCCGGGCGCGGCGCTGCCGCGGGCCGCGGACGTTCACCGGGCTGGCGCAGTTGGTAGAATCGTGGCGCGTTCATGGCTAGGCTGGCAACAGGAGTTTCATACCGCGCATGGCATACCGGGGCATGGCGGGGAGTGCCGCGTGACCTTTGAACTTGATGCCGTCTTCGATCTGCTCTGGCCCGCAGGGTGCCTGCGGAGGCACGTCTCCCGCCCGCTCATACCATACATCGTTGTAGCACAGTTCGGCTGCGGGCTCGGAGGGGAAGGTAAGCACCTGTCCATCGGCAGTGCCTCCATAAAGTTGGATCAGGAAGGGCATGGCGATCAGGCGGCTGGTTTCTTAAACAGGCTGCTGAGCCATCTCTTGAGGCCATGCAGCACCGCCGGTTGTGCCGTCGCTTCCGGATCAACTGCCTGCTGGAAGTCTTCGACGGTCACGATTTCCTTGCTCTCACGGCTGGCGCTGCCATCGGCTTTCGCTGCCTTCTTGAGCGCTGCGCTCAGGCTGTCGAGGGCCGCGATCTCGGCGGGGTAGTCATAGGACACGCTCTCTCCGAGGGAGATCACGGCAGCGGGCACCTTGATCAGCTTGTGCGTCTGTATGAGCGCCAGCATGGAGGCTTCGAGGTTCTTCTTGATGTCAGCAGCGGCTTTCGCCGCGCGGCTGGCAGTCAGCCAGGCCTCCACAAGGGCGGCTGCTTCAGGAGAGAGCGGAGTCAAGTCTTCGGCAAGGGGAGCGGTAATTTTGGGTTTGGCGGGCATGGTATTATAATAGGTGGGGTTGTTCGGGGGATATAGTGTCGCAAAATCGGGTGTATCGGCGGCTGATGCGAAACACATACTGGCTACGGCATTTTTGCTCGAATAACCTCTTCAGCACATTGGACGGCAGATAAAAAAGAAAGCCCAGTTCGTTCATACCAAGCCCTCCCCGTTAGTGTCGCTAAACAGCAGGTTCGCGATGGGCACAGCCCCGGCAACGCTCAGATCCTCCGGGGAGTCCCACACGAGAATGCCTTCATCGCTGATCTGCACGAGTCTGCGGCCCTGAATCACCAGCTCGGCATAGTCGGGGCCGCTACCGCCGGGCACATTGCGGAAGGCCCAGACGGGCTGGAGCTTCCAGGCATTGCGGGGGGTGGCACATTCCGGCGCAAGGCTGGGCAGGGGCGCTTGGATAGCCAGCTCCCCCCGGGCATCGTCCACATAAATGCGTGTCGCCTTGATGGCGAGCTTGTGGCCATTGCGCAACTCCAGGAAGGCCATCGGCCAGCAGCCTGGGTTATAGTCATAGCGCATCGCCGCCACCACCGGCTCCCAAGAAGGCAGCGGAAGGGCCAGCCAGGCATCGTAAAAGTCGCGAGGCACGGGCACCTTCAGCGGCTCGCGAAAATCGAACAGCGGACGCGGCCTGTTGAAAACGTATTCTGGGGCGATTTGCGGGGGGGGTGCCCCGTTTTGGCTGTATCCACCCTCGGAATCGCTTCCGGCGCGTTCTACCCCCTCCGCGGCATTCCGCGGCGGGGTTTTTTTGGCCTGATCCGGCATCAAAAAAGCACTCATAGTAAAAATGGGCGGTTTTTAGGGGTTAGGCGGCCTGCGGATAGGGGGCGTCAGGCCCCTGTGCCGGGAGGGTGGAATGGAGCCGCTTGGAGAGGCCGGCAGTGTTCTTGAGCACCGCTGCTACGGCTGCGGTGATTTCGGCGGGAGCCGCGGTCTCTTCTTTGCCGCGCACTTGCGCCTGCATGGCGGCGGCTTTGGCTACCTTGCGCACGAAGGCCCACAGGCCGTGTTCCCGGGCGTGCAGCACCACCGCCGCAAAGGCCGCATCCCATTGCTCTGACCCCGGCTGCTTTTCCGTGGGCGGCTTAAGGCTCAGCCGTTGGGCCAAATACCGCTCCACGTTCTCGGCATCCGGCGCTGGCAGGGCAAGACGAAGATCCATACGGTTGTGGATAATCTGCCGCAGGATGGCCCAGCTCTTCGCCTGCACTTGCGTCCAGACGCTGGACGCCGCGGCCAGTGCCACCCAGCCCGGAGTATGATTGATGATGCCCTTCACGAGGTTATGTACATCGGCACCGGCTTCGTGATATTCATCTATGAGCAAGAGAACGGGCCGGGCCTTCAGGCGGCTGTAGATCATCGTGAGGCGGTCTCCGGCACTTACCGGCATATCCTCCTCCGTAATGCCCAGCGCCGTCAGGATAGCCCCCGCCGCGCCCCGCAGCGTCTGCCAGCGGGGATCAGCCGCCACATAGACCGCGCCATCTATCTTGAGGGCCGCATAGCGCAGGCCCTCTGTCTTGCCTCCGCCGCCTTCGCTTTCGATCAGGAGAACGCGGTCGTTATTCGTATTGAGCTTGATACTCTGGCAGGCCTCCAGAATGGCGGCAGTGGGGGCGAGATCGGCGAGGATGTCCTCTTTGTTCACCCTCAGGTCAAAGCGGTCGCACTCCACTCGCGCGGCTTCATACCTCGCAAGGTGGTTCTCGGCTTTCAGCTCCGTGAAATCCTGCGCAAGGATGCGTGCGAAGGTCTTATCGTTGATGCCGCTGATGTTGCGGCAGAGCTGGTTGCGGCTCCATCCCCGGGCTTTGCGCCAGCGTTCAATATCATGAGCCAGTTCGGCCAGACGGCTCTCCGGGTTCGCAGTAGATGCACTCATATTGGGTTCCTCCCGAGAATGGTTAGGCTTTGAGTTTGAGTAAGTATTTCCCGAAGTAGTCACGGACAGACTTGCCGGGCATCGGGCGGTTCCAAAACGTGCCGCTGCACACCTCGCAGTTACAGGCGACTTCAAAATCCAGCCCCCATGTGTCTATGAGTTCCGCCAATTTTTTCTGCGTCAACTCTCCCCCGGCCTGACGCATGGCCGCCGCCTTCATGTCTCCGGGGATCAGGCGAATCTCCGCGTTCCGGTCTCGGAAACGGACGGTATCCGATGCCTTCACTCGTCCTCGCTCCCAATCCGCTTCCCGCGGATTCGGCCCGGCAAGCCGACCCGACTTGCAGGGCGTGCAATTACACCGCCACTGGTATGGCAGAGCATTGGCGTCAATATAGGCGGCCAGTTCCTCCTGAGTCATCTCACCGGGATCTTTCTCCGCGGCCTCCGCGGCCTCCTGTTTCAATAGCGCCATGCCCACGTAGCGCAGCCTGCCTGTTGCCGGGCCGGGGCCGTAGATGTGCACTTCCGCCGTTTCCGGCGCGCTCTGGTAGAACCGGGCGATCCCGTTGCACTCGGAGGGCATATCGTCCGGAGGAAGGATCAACATCCAAGTGCGCCGCTGTCCATCCATCTCTCGCTCGAACTGTCCTGACTTGAGGTGTACCATCACGACTTCGGGAGTTGAGAGCAATGCCGTCTTAACCTTAGCCTTCTGCGCAGCACCTCCCCCCGGAGGCTTAGGCGGCGTAACGCCCGGCTTCCTCTCAAAAGACAGCGTCGTTTTACGCACCGTGGTGGTGGTGTGCTGGGTAAAGATCAGGCGGGCGGGCGGCTGGCCTTCAGTCGGGGCCGGGATGGGCTCAATGGGAGGCAGGGCGGCGACAGTGTTTCCAAAGAGGAATGCGGATACGTTATTCATGGTTCGCTGGGTATGTTGGTTTTGGTGGAATCAGGACTGAAGGATTGAGATCAGGCCGGTGAGCATGGCGCAGTAGAAGAATTGCTGAGCCTCGGGCGACGCGGCCCCGATGGCTTCGAATGCGCCCGCAAAGGCTTCGGCCGGATGATCCTGCACATCCGAAGCCGCATAGGCCGCCCGGGTGATTATTTTGCCTGGCGCATTGCCAGAGGCCTCATTGGAGATCATCGCGTTGATCATCTCGCTGAGTTCGGTGAGGTGTTGTTTTGGGTTCATGTTTCGCTGGGTATTTTGTTGTTAGGTCGCTGCCAGTTGTTTGGAGTCCTCCGCCATGCGGGCAGCGAGCGCGCGGCGGTGGAGAGTGACGAGGTCGGGGGCTGGAGCCGAGGCCGGGGCGCGGCGCGGGGCCGGGGTTTCCGCGGGCTCTTCGCGGGCCGGTTGCGGGGCGGTTGCGGCGTCTTCGCGCGGGACCATCGGCCCGGCGTGATGGGCGCGCCCGGCGGCGTCGGTGAAGCGACTGCGCCGCGAGAGACTGGCAGCCGCGCCCTGCGGAAAGACGGCGCGGAACTCGCTGCGCAGGGCGGCGGCGGCCATGCGCTGGGGATCGTAGTCGGAAGCGACGGCACTGAGGTTCTCTTGAGGCACATCGGCCCAGTGGGCGGCGAGGCCCAGCGGCTCCAGCAGGCGGAAGCCCTCGCGGTTCACCCGGCGGCCATGCTCCACACTGCGACCTTCCTTCAGCTCTGCATTGAAAAGGTGGCAGCCAGCGCCCGGATTCGCCGGATCGAACGCGGCAAACACTCGATGCCCATAGTCCAGCGTGGGCAAGCCCGGCGTACCATGCACGAGGAACCGGAAACTCACCGGCCAATGCTCGACTTTGCATTCATACACGCCATTCCTCACCGCCCCGGCGGCCTTCACCGGGAGCAGCCTCCATGCTTCCGACGGGGGCACCGCCCGGCGCTGAGGCGCGCCCCATGCCTCGGCGGGCGTCGTGGGCACATTGCCCAGCGCGCGGCGCGTTTGTGGCGTGGCGTGGTACTCCGCAATCGCCTCGGCATGGGCATTCTGCGCCTCGACCATCGTCCAGAACTTGCGCAGGGCCTCTGCGTTGCCTTCGATGGCCTGGCGATAGAGCCGCGCCGTGTAGAAGAACTCGCCGCGCACATTGCCCAGCCCGGTGAATCGCGCCCGGCAGAGCTGCTGATAGAGCTTAAATGCACCCTCGATCTCGCTCTTGCCCCGAGGGCTGAATTTCTGGCGGCAGCGGAAGAGCACGCCGTCGAGCGCGCCGAACACCATGTCCGCAGGCAGCATCCACGACGGCTTGGGCTTGAGGCCGTAGAGGTAATTGTTATCCCACACGCCCCGCTCGAATCTCCACATGAGCGGCAGCCCGGCGGTGGCGATCACATCGCGCACATGACTGGCGATGTCCTCGACCCGGTAGGCATCCTTGCGGCGGCCAATGAGCGTCTCGCCTAACACCGCATGGCTGTAGAGGTCGCAGGTAATGAGCGCCTGTCTGCCAACGCTCTCCCTGCCCTGCGCAGCATCCCAGTAACGGAACGGCTCGTTGTGGCTCATGTCATCGGAGCTGAAGATGTGGCCGGCAGCGACATGATGCATCTCGCCGTCTTCATCCACCCAGATCATGGCGCGCCGGGCGCTGGCCTTTACGGTCAGCGGGGCATGGCCGCCGTTGAGTGCCGTGCTGATGTTCCGGCTCACCTGCATCGCGCGACGCACGGTGATGGGGTAGCTGCGCTTCCCGCTCACAAGGATGCGGCGCAGTCCCTCTATCGTCTCTGGCCTCGCCGGGGCCAGCTCTGGATGGAGCCGCTGCGCTACCGGGGCGGCGCTGTCATCCAGCCATGCCTTGAGCCCGGACTCCTGATTCTTCTTGAGCGCGCACCATGCGGTGAGTCCGCTGGCTTCCTCCTGAGTTAGCTCCAATGCCGCCGGGCGGCCTGTGCTCTTGCCATCATGCAGCGCCGCCAGTCCGCCCGTGCTCTCCTTTGCGGCCCAGCGGTAATACGTGCCCCGCGGCACGCCATGCCGCAGGCAGCATTCCTGAGCGTCTCCGCCCGCCGCGATGCACGCGCGGATCAATTCGAGTTTCTGAGCTTTCTGCACGGCGGTCATTTTCCGGGGTTAGAGGCTTTTGATGACGGACTCGAAGAAGGCGCGGGCTCCGTTGTCGGCGCCAAGCCATTCAATCCACGCCCCCTGTGCCAGCTCCTGTTGCTCGGGCGTCCACTGCGGCAGTTCTTTGAACTGCGTCTTAAAGGTGCCGAGCGTTTTGGTGAAGCCCGTCAGGCTGGAGGCCGGGCGCTTCGGCGGCGGGGCATTCTCTGACTTCGGGCTGCCAGCCAGCCCGGCGATCACTCCGCCAAGCCCGCAGCCCGCGGCAATCTGCGCCTCCACGGCGGCTCGCGCCTTCTTTGACTTCGCCACCAGCTTATACAGCTTGCAGGCCTGATCTATGCTGTCTGCCGATACGCCTACTTGCGCGGCCAGAGCGGTGCGGGTTAGGCATTCCGATTTATCGGAATCCCCCCCCGGGCGGCTCTCCACCACTTCCGGCGTGACACACACCGCCAGCCATGCGATCTGCCCCTTGGACTGCCGGCGGCGATGCGCATTCTGACGCAGGATGATCTCGCGGGCCTGACTCTCCGGCACTTCAATCAGCGGAGCCTCTGTGTGCCCGTGTCTGAGCGCGTAGTGCCGGCGGTGCCGTCCATCACAGATCAGCCAGCGGTCTCCCCGGCGCACTCCATACAGTGCCTCGCGGATGCCATCCTGCCGAATGCTTTCCTCCAGCGCACTTTCCTCCATTTCCTTTTCTTCCAGCTCTGCCTTATCGGCGTCCCGGTTTTTGCGGAGGTAATCAATGGCATCTTCCAGCATGGCTGCCTGTTCCAGCAGCGGGTGGATATCGGTCTTTGACAGGGCTATGTTAATTACTTTGTTCATTCGTCGAATGGTTAGGTTGCAGGTTGTGTTTTCACTTTGCGGGGGCGGGCGGCGGCAGCCTCCTTGCGGGCCTTGCGCAGTGCCCAGCGGGCAAGCGCCAGACGGCTCTTCAGGTTGCGCACCTGCGCACGGCGCGCGTCCAGCTCAGTGGTATGCAGCTCTCTGGTGAAGGCCCACGTCTCTATGTGGTCCCCGGACACATACAGAGTCCGTAGCACCTTGTGCATGCCGCCGCCGGCATCTGTAACATAGGTGCTTGGGTACACCACATCCGAATCCACATGCCACAGTTGTTGACCGGTGGTGAAGCTCATGACCGCGCTCCTTTCTGTTTGGATTTAGTTGCACGGCGGGGGTTGCAGCGGCGGGGGGCGGCGATGCCAAACTTTCTGCGAAGCTTTGTCATCTCGGCATGCAGCCGCATGAATTCGCTGCGCAGCATTTCCGGCGCCATTGGCGATTCCGCATCTTCAGCTATGTGCGCACTGAGCCGACCTTCTATCAGAGCCAGCAGTATGGCTGTTTCATAAGTCGGACGTGTGGTGTGCCATTCGAGGAATGAAATCGCCGCCCCGGACAGCGCCGGGCGCGGAAGGCTTTTCAGCAGTTCCGCGGCTAGACCCGCTTGGAGGCTGTGCTTTAACAGAATGTTGGATGTTGTGTTCATGCGTTGCGAAACTCGAAGGCAAAAAAAGACTAACCAACTTTGCTCAGGTGGCGAGCCTTCCACTCATTGAGCGCGGCCAATGCTGACGGGCTCTGGCGCTTCCCTCTCGCCAGCTGACTAATATAACTGCGTGAAAGTCCAAGGTCCGACGCTGCAAACTTTTGCCAGCTTGGAGCCGGACCGGGCGGGCGTCGGAGGTGAATAAACTTCTTGCGCAAACGTTTCATTTGGTTTCGTATCTTGTGGACCCACCTTGGCACACAACCTTTCACAACGCAAGAACAATTTTTATGAATCGCGAAACTTTCCCCCTCTGGCTTCAGGAGCGCATGACTGAACGAAGCTGGACTCAGGCCGATCTGGCGCGTCACATGCGGACAAACAGCAGTACGGTGAAGCGTTGGCTGGACGGCTCCATACCTCACGCTAAAACCCTGTCTGAGCTGCAATCCCTGCTCAAGCCTCTCCAGTCGCATTTGAAGGAAGAGCCTATCGAATACATTGTTAGGCGTGATCTCGCAGAGGTGTTTTCCCTAACCATTTCCAAGAATCCGGCGCTGGCGCTGGAGTTCTGTATGGACTTCATCACTCAGGCCCGCGGCGGCGATGCGTCTGCGCTGGAAAAAGCAGAGATGCTGCTTAAACTCTTTGCTGAACATCTCCAAACCCAAGCTGCCTGCAAAAAATGAACCCTCGCTACTATTTACGCCTCAACGGTTGTGAGGAAACCGGGCCGCATGATGCACTGGAAATTGCCGAGGCGGTGCGCTGCGGGGCGCTGCCGCTGCATTGTCAGGCCCGGCGGGAAGGAGAGCACGCATGGCACACCGCTTCATGGCTGTGTGACCAGGATGGATTCGTCTGGCGCGAGGCAGCACGCCCGGCCCCGCCAGTGCAGCCGGCTCCTCTGCCGCCTCAACCGCAGCCGGTGTATGTGCCTGTCCCCGGCCCCGCTCAAATCATGATGCAGCCGCGCGGCAGCGGATGTCTGCCAGCCTTTGCCGGAGGTCTTACCGGATGCGCGCTGCTGTCCGTGCTGGCGTTGGCCTTTTCCATCTTCGTATTCAAGTCGTGTGTGGAGTCGCTGTCTCGCTCTGCGAAGGAAGCACCCCCACTCCCCCCGCCTGCCACAAAATGAAACTCATGCCCATTCTCCTCGAAACCCTCAACTCCGACCACACGGGCTGGCAGCCAGTGAGGACGCTGGCAACAGTGGCGGAAGCCGAGAAGTTGCGCACGCTGCTCAATGGCGCGCATACCATGCGCATCGCGCGCCCGCTGCTCTGTGCTGATCTGTGGCGGGTGGAATATTTGTCCCATCCCCACAGCCTCTATTGGAAGCAGTTCTGGTCAGGACCGGCCTGCGAAGCGCAGGAAGCGCTGGCGGCTGCAGAACTGAAAGGCCCAGCACGCATGGAACCGGTTGCCGCGGCCTCGCCCTCACTCCCTCAGGATGCCGCTGCGGATATACAGGCCAGCGCCGCGCCTCTCTTTGGCGGGTTGCTGGTATTAGGCGGAGCCGGCGGGCTGATCTATTCCCTGACCATGGCCACGACGCTGAATGGCGTGGCCAATCTGGACGGCCAGCATAAGCAAATGGTGGCACTTATCATCAGCGGGCTGGCGATCCTCTGCGGGCTGTTGATCGCGCTGCTCACTGGCAAAACTCCCCGGGCATGATACGACACCGGTTACTGAGCAGCAAAGCAATGCCGCGATCTGCGAAGTCAGGCGTGACGCTGGACGCTGCATTCTGGAAGGCGCTGCTGTTTTGGGGCGGGCTGGCGTGGCTGGCGGGCGAAGCATTGACAAGACTGCTGTGTTGAGGTAAAGCATGGGCCGCGGGGTCGCGCAGCCCGGCAGCGCGCAAGGCTCATAACCTTGAGGCCGCTGGTTCGAATCCAGCCTCCGCAACCATTTCTCCAAGCCCCCGCCGGTTTTGCGCCGCGGGGGCTTTTTTGTGCCGGTGCGTGGAGAGCGCGGGTGTCCTGCGGAATTCGGGAGCCGGGTTAGAGGTCCGGCACATGACGCCCGCCGCATCCTTCGATTTTTCCTCAGCCGCTCCGCTCTTTGCCGGGGCCGTCGCTTCCGACCATGTAATGGAAGGCACCGGCATCACCGCGGGGACGGCAGTGTTGATCATTCTGGGCGGCGGCGCTTTTCTGCTGAGCATCGTGGTGAACGTGATGAAGCTGCGCAGCTATTCGCGAACCGACCGAAAGACGGAAGCCAAAGCGGAAGCCGCAGACCTCGCCAGCAAAGAGGAGCTGAAGGAGGCGAAGCGCGAACTGAGGGAAGCTCAGCGGGAATTCAGACAGGAAATTACCAGCGCTCTTCAGGGCCTTACCAAAGAATTTCACGCCGCCCATGCCGACATGAAGAGCCACATCGGCAAACTCGCGGGCATGGCGGCGGCACATCACCCTAACACATCGCCCAACTGATTATGGAGCCGTCCGAGATCCGCAGCTTAGTGCTCATCTGGCTGTATGAGCGCGCCAGCTTTACCAGTCTGCCGCAGGCAGAAACAGCCATCCTCAACGGGCTCAAACGTGAAGGCTCCGCGCTCGAACTTCCGCAACTTCG
>Ga0228700_1000799_pt1 | contig 24512 bp, 29 predicted proteins | sample McNCre317_Aug_MG_FD_178019 | JGI IMG/M metagenome (GOLD analysis project Ga0228700, IMG submission 178019) | Freshwater microbial communities from McNutts Creek, Athens, Georgia, United States - 3-17_Aug_MG | ecosystem: Environmental > Aquatic > Freshwater > Creek | place: USA: Georgia...
GATTGGAGGAGCGGCTCTTTCTCGGCGAGCAAAGCCGAGAGTCCGTCAACGTCGGCGATGGTCGGCGCCGCCTCTTTCGCTATCGGGCTCTCTATTCGAGAAGACCCGTCGGCATACTGAAGTGTTACCGTCGTGGAAGTCGAGCACGTAGCGTAGAGCCTGAAAAACACGCGATGCGAGCGCGATGCAACTGCCCTCTCGGAAGACGTAGCTAGCTTTTGGGTAACCGCAAACGTGGTGTTGGTGAAGGTGTCCGTGGTCCAATTGAACCACTGGGCATATCCGCCAGACCCATCCGTGTCCCAGACCTCTACCCTGATTGCTGCACCGTTGGCGTTGACTTTGGCGTTCAGTTTCGCCAGCCACGCCCCTCCTGGCCACAACATTCGGTTTTCGTAGTCCGATGTTTCACCCGCGAAGAATTCAGCGATGAGCCCATCGCTCCCGGTTGAGCACACGGCAGAAGACGTTGCGGCGGTGCTCGGCGAAAACGTTCCCCATCGGTAGAAAACCGGCCCCTCGCTGGTGTGCAGGAAGTACGTCCCGAGCGGGTCGAAGTCGATTGTCCCATTTGCAGCCACGATGCCCGTGCTTGTTCCCGTCGCCGTGTACTTTGGAATCTGACCAGAAGATCCAGGGACAGATGGCTGCGCGCCTACGTCGGCCGCGGTGATGGTCTTGGCCGAGATGGTCCCGTCAGTGCTGGACTGGTAGAGGAATTTGTTGACGCCTCCGCCGGGGAGAGTCTTGACCGCGAGACCTCCGGCAATGGTCAAAGTACCAGCGCTCAGCCTCATTTCCTCGGCGTATCCCGATCCGTCGTAGGCGGCGTGGCCCCATGTGAAAAGCTGTAGGCCAGTTGGGACCTGGAACCGGAGCGGCTCACCAGAGAACACGCCGATCCCTGATTTGTTGTAACTCCCGTCGTCGTACACAGAGAGCTTCAGATATCCGTAATTTGGCCCGGTGTTCAGCTCAAGCGGGAAGAAGAACTTGACGTCGTCTTGGTACGCGAGCGAATCACCCCACCCGCCGGCAGTCTTCTTGGTGAGGTGGTTCAGCGTGCCGGTGATGTTCGTCACGCCCCATTCTGTTCCGGTGCCCGTGCCAGATCCCGTGACGATGACCTGCGGGACATCGCCAGGTACCGCGCCTTCGGGCAGCGTCTTGATGGTCCGCCAGTACGCCCCCCGCTGGTCGGTGCCCGTGGGCATTTGCAGGACAGCTCCGGGGGCTGGGTTCTTCCCAAGCTGCTCGGGGAATACCGTTCCCACGTCGTCATCGATGACAGCCGGATCTCCCACCGCTGCCCAAACGAGCGGGACGGCAGAGACGACGGACACGATGATCGCGACGATGTGCCACGGTCTGATTCTTAGTTCTCGCTCTCTCATGAAGTAGGCTTCCTTCCCTGCTTGTAGAACCCGAGGTGCCACGCCCCGCCGATCAGCATCAGGTCGGCCTGCCCTTCGGGGTAGAACCTGATGGTCGACGACTTCGGATCGCTGAGCCCGCCGAAGTTCCCAAAGCTCATCCCGAGGAAGTCACCGGATGGGCTTTGGCCCTGGACGAGGTATCCACCGCCCACGAAGTACAACCGGTGCGACCGACAAAATCCGCCGGGCCACTGCGACGAATCTATGCGTTCGATGGTAACCTCGGTGGTCAGAATCGTGGTGTCGGCCGTCGGGTCGGGTGTGAGGTTGCCGCCCGAGAACGAAAGCGGGACAGACGCGAAGTCCTCGACGGACCGCCTGGGGTGGCACGACCTAGCAGCGGCTGCGACTTGCTCGGGGGTGAACTTGCGGCTTGCCGCCGTCAAAAGCTGGTGGTCGAGCGTGCCGTAACTTGCCGTTTCCACCGTGGTCTGCACGCGGGTCGTGTGGCCGGCATCGTTGTAGACCAGTCGGATCGTCACCTCGTTGGCGCTGTTGCTGTAGCCGTAGAAACAGGCGCTCAGAACATCCGACGGGTTGACCGCGAGGTCGGCGGGGATGGTCCCCTGGCACCTGTAGATGGTCGGTGACGTTGCGTGAATCGGCGGGCTGTTGGCGTAGGCGAAGTTGTGGTCGATGCCGAGGTTGGTGGAAAGAAGAGCGCGAATCTGCACCGTCGCCGCGGGGTCGTCGGAAACCACATAGGCCAGAAGTTCCCAGTTGACCACGCCCTTCTTGATCGTGCTGACCCCGAGGGTGTCAAACATCTCGAACACCGGAATCGCAAAGAGCGTTCCGCCGCTGGTTCCGCCCGGGATGGTCACAGAGGTTTCGCGCGTGGTCGTGCCGGCAAGGTGTACCTGGGTTCCGGTGAAAAGGTTGTACGTTGTGGTGCTGGCGTAGTCGGGGCGGTAGGCCAGGGTCTTGTCGGGCAGGCTCAGGATCTCCCAGTACCAATCCTCAAACTGAGCCCCATCGCCATCGACCTTGAACATGGACCCGACTTGCAGATCGTCCGCGGTGGGATGCAGGACCGCCTTGGTCGAACCGTCGCCGATGGTCTGCACCGTGCACATGCCGCCGTGCCAGACGTTGTCTGAGGCCCCCTGCCACATGGCCAGCCAAACGCGTTGGCCTTGCGATAGCGCGAAGGTCTGCGTCCCGTCTGGGGCAAGGCCATAGAGCTGGCCCACGGCCTTGTGCTCGTAGTCTCCGCTCTCCAAGACGTTGAAGAGTTCTGACTGCCCGGGGTCAAGCCCGCCCATGCCCTCCAGGGATTTGACGAAGCTCTTCACGGGGTCGAATAGGTCGCTGGCCTGAATGGATCCGGTGTAGAGCCACGACCCTTGCCCGGCCGGCGGCGTGACCGGGGCAGCGTTGAACCGAACCCGCTGGATCCCGGTCACTGGGTCAAAGTAGAGCTCGGGCGTGATGCTGGCGCTCGGTCCGGTCTTCTCTATCAGGCCGCCGGGCGCCGTCGGGTCGACGTTGCTGGCAAGCACCAGGTGGTCATCGCTTCCCGGGCTGGGGCCCGAGCCACCACCGGCCCTGCACGCCTCCAGAATCTCCTGCAGCTCGCGCTGTAGGTTCTCGCGCTCTTCCGGTGACGCCCGCTCGTAGTAGGCTCCCCATTCGTACCAGAAGCGCGCCGTGGCCAAGCGCATGGCCTCGAGCACTTCCTTGGCCACTGGCAGGCCGATCGGGGTGTAGCTCACGCGCCCCTCACCTGCGGCGAGAGAAAGCCGCCCGAGGCAGCGGCCTGAGCCTGGAACGCCGTCAACGCCGCGATGGCCTGGGCCACGCCTGGCCCCAGCGGTCCAAACGGGCCGACCGGGGAGCACAGCGGGGCCAGCAGCGAGAACGCCTGCTGCAGCCCCGCGAAGAGTTTGTCCTCGGCCGCCCGGTAGCTGGTGCCGTGGATGAAAGCCTCGGTGGCGGTGCGGCTTCCGAGGTTGAGCTGGTCCGCCACCAGCGACACCCGAACCGCATGGGTATCCCGATTCCACAGCGCCGCGAACGGCTTGTTCGGCTGGCCATCGTCCCACCCGATCAGCAGGTAGGAGCCGATCTCCACCTGGACCCGCAGGCCGGGCACGCCGTGCCGCAGGGGAATCTTCATCATGTCGGGCAGCCGAGGATCCTCGGGCCGCACGTCCACAAAGTCAGCGTCGCCGTTCTGGGCCAGCACCTTGGCCCGGTACATCGAGGCATAAAGCCCCATGGGGTCCTGGGCCGCTTGCATGCTTCCCCAGGCCGAAGCCGTGCGGTCAGTGTCGGCATCGTCGGCCGCCGCGAACATGACCGCAGTTCGGTCATTGGCCAGGTCGTGCTGGACGGTGTCCACGCGCCGGCCGTCGAGCAAGGTTCCGGGCAGCAGCGTGGGCAAGTCCGTGCCCACCACCGACGCCGCGTTGGCCCCGTCGAGCGTGATAGTCCGCGAGTCGATGCCCGAGTCGGGCCAGGCTTCGACGCCGATCCAAACGGTGCCATCGGCCAGGACGCGCCAGTTTGCGCCATTGCCCACCACCGCGCAGATCGCCGCCAGCATCGAGCCCGTGGGCGCGTCCATGGTATCCCAGGCTTCCAGCTCGGTCCCGAGGATGTCCGCGCTTGACGTGGTCGACAGCTTCTCGCCCGAGTCCCGCAGCAGGTCGGCCACAATGTGGCGCACGAGGGGCCGGTGGTAGTGCTTGGGACGGGCGTTCTCGCCGATCCCGCCAGCGCCGCCCACCAGCCGCACGTCGGTCATGCCGCCCACCAGCTCGGCCTTATGCACGGCTGCGGGCATCTCAATCCCGCCAAGTACCATGGTCAGGTGGTCGGGCAGCTCGTCGCGCTCGTCGACCTTCAGGTCGGCAACCCAGATCCCCGTGCGCGGAAGCACGATGTGACCCCCGGTGACGTTGCGGGTTTGGTCGGCGGAGAGCTTGAGCGTGATCATGGCTCAAGGGCCTTTGCGCTACTGCCGGGGGGCTTGGGCTTGCGCGCGTCCTTCTGTTCGATCGCCTTGTCGAAGGCGTTGGCCCCGCGGCTCGTTTCCTTCGTGCCCTTGGTCTTCTTGACCGCCGAGGGCTTGACCGCCGGCTCGGGCACGTATTCCATGCACTCGATGGTCATCCGACGGGCCCCGACGATCTCGCAGGCCACGAGGGGCGTGGGCTTTTGGATCACCACGTAGAAGATGCCCATCATGTTCAGGGCAGGGTTGACGATGGCCAGCGATCGCTGCTCGCCGATGATCTCGCCCTGGTCCTTTTCGACGGCCCTGACCTTGCCCTTGGCATCGCGCTGCACGTCCTGGGCATGGACCTTGAAGGGCTTCCGCCAGATACCGGGAAACACGTCCTGCAGGATGCGGAACTGCATCGGGGTCCATAGGGTTCCGGTCAGCGTGACGCCGGCCGGGAGGTAGCCGCGGGTGATGACCGCCGCGCCGTCGTAGCCGAGGGGCTTCTGCACGTCGAGCTTGATCGCCGGGGTCGCGGTGGCGGTCCAGATGCCGGGCAGCTTCCACTCGCCGAGCTGCACACAGTCCCAGGCGTTGGCCGCGTAGTCCTCGCCATCGACGCCGTGGGTGTTGCCCTGGGAGTCGACGCAGCCAGGATCCCAAAACGGCTCGTAGAACGCGCCAGCCTCGACCAGCGGGGAGTCCACGAGGCTTTCCAGGTCGATGGGCTGTCCTGCCCCAACGTCGTGGGTCTTGCCCATGAGGGCGTCCAGTTGCTTGTCTTTCGTGGACGCCATCTATCGCTTCCTCTTGGCACTCGCGGTGCCTTGGTGGAGTCCAGTCTTTTCAAGGGCCGCGGTCATGCCCTCCTGGGTGCCAGCCTTGACCGCCTCGCCCACTTCCTTGGGGGAGCCGGTGCCGCCGTTGACGTGCACGTGCACCTCGGCCTTGGCCTCAACTTTGGTGGAGTTGCCACCGCCGGCATCAGATGACCCGAAAGGCCGAAGAGGAGCCGCGCCGATCTGGAAGTCGACCACCGGCTTCTGGGTTGAACGCTCCACGGTGTTGATCGCAAGATCCGCCTGAGATTCGATCTCATCATCGCGAAGTTGTTTCGCCTCGGCGATCTTAAACAGGCGCTCGTTTAGCTCGCCCTTCTGGGCATGCTCGTCGAACTCTTTGCCCTTGGATGGGTTCAAGAGATCGAACACCTCACCCCCAAGCTTGTCCCCAATTTCTGGGAGCTTTGCGATAGCCTCCGTAACCTTCAGGGCCGCCGCGGCGACTTTGCTCAGCGGATCAATCCATGCGCCGAGCGACGACGCCACCCCGCCGATGCTCTTGGTGACCGCGCCCCAGTCGGTGTCCTCGATGAACGTCCCGACGGTGTCCATCAACCGCCCAAGTCCCTCGACCATCTTGCCGCCCTTCTCGCCGCTCGGGTCGAACGACTCCAGCAGCTTGTCGAAGGACTTTTCTATCTTGTCCATGCCCGGGCTGTCGGACACGGCCTTCATGATCTTCCGCGGCCACTCGCGCCAGTGGGTCAGCTTGGCGTCCAGGCCCTTGCCAGCGGAGACGCCGGCCTCTCCCAGGTTCTTGCCCGTCTTGCGCTCAAGCGCGCGAAGGACGGCTTCATACGCCTTGGCCGCCGGGATCGCCCCTTCTTCCAGCCCCTTCTTGACCGCGCCGGGCGACATGCCCAAAGCATCGGCCAGATCACCCACGACGTCCTTCTCACTGAGTCGCAGTCCGCGCAGGGCTCGCGCGTCCACCTTGCCCGTCATCTTCATCCGGGCCAGCGACGACATGGCCTCTTCGGCGCCCGCCATCTTGTCGGGGGCCATCGACGCGGCGTCTGCCATGGCCGCCATAGCATCCTTCCACTCCCGCCCGCGATACCCAGCGTTCAGCAGCTCACGCCCCCACGACTGCGTCTTGTCGTCGTTGAACTCGCTCAGCTCCCCCCACTTTTCCATATAGGCTAGCGCCTCGTCGGCTGCCGCTTTTCCGCCGAGCAGGTTCATCATGGACATGGATTCGCGCCGCTCGTCGGCCGCCACGTTGACCGTCTGCTTGATGACGTCGCCGACTTTGCGAATCCCATCCACTGCCATCTGAGCGCCCATCTCCAGCCCCTTGGCCCAGAGCTGACCGGCCACGGTGGCGTTAAAGATGTTGGACTTGAGCGCGCTGAACTCCTGCGCTCCCTGCGCAACCGCACGGTTTGCCTTGTCGGCAGCTTGCGCGGTCTTGTCCAATACGACATCGGGAGACGGCCCGCTGGTGCGGTTCTGCAGGTCGATTAGAAACTTGATGCCGTCACCCACAGATCACCCATTGCTGTGAGCCTTGGCAAACGCCACGGCAACCTTGGCGCACACGTCGAGATTGCTCAAAGCCTCGGCCAAGTGCAGACCGCCGGCATCGGCTGCTGACGACTCCTCCCCGCGGGCCCATGCAGTCAGGCACTCGGCCATCTGCACGAGGTTCCCGCGGGTACGCTTCCAGGCGTCTACAGCCGTTTGACTTTTTTTGCCTTGATGAGCCCGCCGAACTCGGCCAGCTCTCCCCCGAGCACTTCCACGAAGCCAGGCTGACGCTCGATGATCTTCTGGAACTCGTCAGGGGGCGGGTAGATGCAGCAGGGGACGACGAGAAGTTGCAGCGCCCGAGCCTTGACCTGGGCGTTGTTTTCGAGGGTCGCGGTTCGATACCGGAACCACTCGCCATCGGTCGGGCGGCGGAATCCAAAAGTGACGCCGATCTTTTCATCGTCATCCTCGTCGGGCATCGTGACCGTCAAAGGCCTGTAGGACAGGCCGGCGGCAGCCTTCGCCGCCAGGATTCCGGCCGTGTCTTTGTCGAGCCGCTGTTTTTCTTCGGGGGTCAGGTTCTGCTGTTCTTGGTCCATGGGCTACCTCTCCAGGGATGTTGGTCCGACCTACATGGCCGGTATTGCGATGCCTTCAGGCGTGAGCTGGAAGAACCCCGGCGAGAACTTTCCGCGGCCCCACGAGATCGCCATGATGTCGAGTTCAAACGTGACCGTGAGCGGGTCGGTGCCCTCCTGGCCGCCGGCCTCGGGGCTGTGAATGCGAACGCCCAGCAGCTTGTCACACACGGTCTGCAACGGATTGCTCGGCTCGCGGTACGAGACGGTGATGGGGAACGCCTGCTCGGCAAACCCGATCTTTCCGCCGGCAGCCGCGGCGGCCACCACGTCGACCATGATCTGGTCCCAGCCCGAGCGGTACACCTCCCACGTGCCGGTGGGCGCGGTCTGCCCACGGGTACGGCCGATCGGGCGGGAGCTGGTCCCGTAGATTTTCCCAATCTGCAGGGGGTCGCGGTACTTGAGCGACTTGGTGGCTACGACGTTCTTAATCCCGGCGATCTCGATCTCGACGGATGACCAGGAAAAGGCAAAGCCCGCAATGTCGGGATAGCCGAGGATATCGGAGAAGGACATGGGTGCTCCTTTAAGCGGCGAGCCGCGGGTTGACGAATCCGATCACGAGGTCAAGCTGCTTGCCGTAGCCCTTGGGCACGATGGACATCGCGAAGGACAGCGTGGAGTCGGACAACAGGTTGTTCTCAGGGTCGAGGCTGACCGTGACGCCAGAGATTTCATCCTTGGCGCTGCCAGGGGTTCCGGTCATCGCCGCCTTGATCTGGTCCTCAAGGTCGCCCGTGAGTTTCAGCGAGTCGGTTTGGTCGAGGTGGCCGGTCGCGGGGTCGATGCGCCAATCCCCGTTGAGTTTGCCGGTGAGGTACTGTTGGCCGATCACGGCCGCCCTGTTGGCCACTCGCACCCGTTGGATCTCGCTGAAGTCGCTGGTGGGCACGTCCATCGTGTTCCCGTTGGTCACGTAGTAGCCGGCAAAGCCCTGCAGGGTCCGCAGGGTCACGAAGCGCGAGCCGTCGAAGGTGTCGGCCACGGGGCTGCCTCCATACGCCGAGTATATGGCCTGCACGCCGGGGAGAGAGCCGTTGCCGTTGTCGACGAAGCCCGGGTGCGTGCTGTACTTGGTGGAAGCAAGGCGCGTGGTGTACGGCCAAGCCGCATTGCGCTTCATGAGCAGGCCGGTATCGCTCGAAGAAACGTCAGCGTCTCCGATGCAGACCTGCAGCTTGCCGTTGCTGCTGACCAGGTTCGCGAAGGCCGACTGAACCGTGGCGTCGGCCTCGACGGTCGGGCACTCGCTCACGCCCCAGATGTAGCGTAGGTATTCGGTCTCCGCGCCCTGCAGTTCACTGGACAACATGGTCGCCAGCGTGAGAGCAGCAGCCGCGCTCGCGGGCGTTCCCACGATGTGAATGCCCTCGAACTCGTAGGCGCTTTTCAGCGCAACTTCGATCGCCGCCTGGGCATCCGACGAGGTGAAGGCCGGCGGGGTCGTGGTGGCGATGTACGTGTCGCCCGAGACATAGGCCGCGTCCGAGAAAGCCAGCACAATGCCGGTCTCGGGGACCACGAACGATGCCGCGGTGGCGTAGGTGCGCGAGGTGTTCTCGCCGCCGTCCAACGAGTAGTTGAACTCGGCAGTCCCGCGGGCTCCGTCCTTCATGATCGTGACCTGCAACTGGTAGGCGTCCACCGGGCTCGACACCTGGGTGACGGTCGCAGAACCGCCAGAGGTGACGGTCACGACGCCGGCCGTGCTCACGGTGTAGACATCGTTGAGCCGATACGTGGCCGCCGCGAAGGTGAGCGTGGTGAACGTGCCGGGCACGCGGTAGGGGAAGCTGGTGGCCGTGCTGGTGACGGTCGAGCCGTAAGCCCCACCGCCCACGCTGAACTGAAACTGTGCCGTCCCGAGCGTTCCGCCGGTCACGCACTTGGCGAGGATTTGCTCATCGGGGCCGGACGAGGCGGTGATGACACCGGCGCCGGTGCCCTGATGGGTAATCGCGCTGATGGATCCGGCCGAGCTGATGGGCACGGGGACAAACAGCACCGTCCCGCCGCTGCGCCGGGTGTGGTTGATTGTGCAGTCGCAGCCGGGGCCGCCTTTCAAGAGGCGCTTGGCGACGGTACTGCTCGAGCAAACCTGAATCACGCCGGGCTCGCCGAGGAGTGACAGCCCGATCTTGACCGACGACTTGCCGGCGCCACTGGTGACGATGCCGAGCCCGCCGTTGCGGAACCTAACGCTTGCTTTTGGGAGTGCCATGGGGTGGGGTCTCCTTGCTATCGGGCATCGACGGCGGACAGCGCCGCCACGGCCTCGTTGTAGGTGGTTTCGGAAATCTCAGAATCCAGGGACCAGCGGTGATGCAGGCACACGGCCTGAACCTTCCAGCTCTGGCGGTTGAACTTCACCGGGCGCATGCGATCGCCCGCGAACGTCTCGGGCAGGTGTCCCGCCTTGGTGGCCCACACGCGAACCGCTGCCACGGGGGGCTTGTCGTCGGTTTCGATCTGCTGCTCAGACATGGGGGGCGAACTCCGTGCGAACGGTGGCCTTGGTGATGTGCGCCGTGGGATTGTCCTCGCGAATGAGCGGGACCCTCACCTCGACGACCAATTCCAGCGACATCCCGATTCCGGTACGACCGCTGTTGAACCAGGTGGCCGAGCCGATCGCGTAGGATTGCGGTGTGCTGGTCCGGTGGATGATGTTCATCAGTTTGGACATCAGGGTTTCGGTGAGCCGTGTGCCTTGGTAGGCCATGCCGCTCTCGGTGAACGTGCCCTCGGGCGGGACGCCGCCGAACAGCACGAACGACACCGGGACAGAGCGCACCAGCAGCATCCCGGGAGAACCGGGCGCACCCTGGCGCTGGGGCGGCATGAAACTCTCGGTGAGCGGGCACCAGTGGATACCAGGCGGCGACGTGTCGGCCGCGTCGTCCTCGGGCCCGTAGACCGTGACCGGCAGGCCGTAGCCCGCGAAATTCTGGTTGGTGGCCACCAGCTCGTCGAGCCAGCGCCTCACCACGTCGCCCACGTGGGCCACCTGGTCGGTGCGCGCGATCGTCATTGCCGCGCCCCCTTCTCAACCCAGCGGCGCATCAGCCCGACCGTCTCCCGCTGGATCATCTTGTTCCAGCTTGCCGGCATGCCCATCTCGGGAGAGGGCAGCATCATGCGCTGAGGGATGGTGATTCCCTCGGCAAAGGTGCGGCTGTAGCGCCCGGCCTGCACCTGTTGCCCGACTCGGTGCGCGCGCTTGGCTTGGGCCATGGACGCGAATCTGTTGTTCACCCGATAGGTGACGTTGCCGTAGCTGGCGAGTCGCGAGTGGGGCGCAATGTGGGCGCCGTTCTGGTGGACGCTGGCGTAGCCCGTCGGGATGGCCACGCCGCCCGATCGCCCCTGCTGAATCGATGCGGTGGAGTTCCGCATGCGGGAGGTACCAATCAGGATCTTCTGCCCGCGCACCTTCTTTCCCTTGGCAATGGCCGCGAGGCGGGCCCGCTTGTCTCGGGTGCGCTCGCGGGCCAGCGGCTTCCACTCTCGCCCGTAGGGGTCGGCCTGCTTGCGAAAGCAGTCCATCGTGAGCTTGACCCCGCCGGCCGAAACCAGTTGAGCCAGGCGAGGCACGTGGGCACCGAGGCGCAGGCTTTCAAAGTCGCGGCGCATGCGGGCCAGTGCACCCTTGTCGTAGGTCACGCCTGCCACGTCAGTTCCTCCCCTGGAAAGCGCCGCCGCGGCCGAAGCCAGAGGAGGAGTATCCCCGCCCAGAATAGGAAGACACCTGGGCGGTGCCACCGTTCTGGGCGAGGCCTGGGAGAGCGGACGGAGCGGAGTCGGTGACGTTGGGCGAGAACTTGCCCGAAGAGATGTCCCGCAGATTCGCGATCGAATCGTCGTACATCTTCTCAAGCTGCTCGTCGCCCTGGCGGGCCGAGTTGAACCCGCGGACCATCAGCAGGTCATGCACGGCGATCTTGGCGCAGAGGCGACGGATATCAACTCCCCAGGCCACCAAAGGGAGCTGGTAACGGGACCGGAGGTAACCGTCAATCACGTCGCTAGCTGCATCGATGGCGGCCTGGAGAACTTCGGGCAAAATACTGCGCAGGGCTTCGGCTCGAATCCCGTAGGTTGTGAGCTCGTCCGCTGTGCAGTAGCTGGCCATCAGCCGCGCTTGCCCTTCTTGGTGCTTTCAATCGCGGGCGCAGTGAGCTGCTCAAGCTGTTTGTTCAGCTCGTCGCGCTCGGCCTGAGCCTTGGCGGCCTTGTCGTTGGCTTCGTCGATCAGCTTGTTCTGCTTCTCGATGACGCCTTGAAGGCGAATGATCTCGGCCTGCGCTTGGGCAGACGATGCAGGACCTTCCTTTTCGAGCTTCTCCAGCTTGCGCTCGGCGGTGAGCGCGCGAGCTTCGGCGTCGGCCGCTTTCTTCTCGGCCTCGACCAGCTTGGAGATCGCCGTCTGGACATCGGCCACGTTCTCGCCCAATGGGCGGACGGTCAGCATCTTGTCCGAGCAAATGCGCTTCCACGCCCGCTGCCCGATCTTGATCGGGTCGGGGTACTGCCTGCGCTCGTCGCCGACCATGCGGGAGAGCATCGGGCAATCCTCTTGTTCGAGGACTTCGACCTCGACAGGCTGACCGCTCGGCCATGCTCGGCCTGGCGTGCTGTAGCTGGGGTGCCCCATCCCAGAACGGTCCACTGCTGTGACGGTGTACTTTGCCATCGCGTTCTTGGTTACCTCTGTTGCTGTTGGGGGAAGCGGTTCGGCGAGCCGGGCAACAGCAACCCGGCCCGCCGATTCGAGGGACTACGAGGGAGCGAGGCGAATGGCAGTCCAGGGCAGGCCGTAGCCTGCGCAACCGCGACCGTCCACGCCGTAGGTCAACTTCTTGGTGTCGAAGACCTTGGGATCTTCGGGGTTGATGCGAGCCTTGAACATCACGGGCTCGCGCACCTGCCAGAGGAAGGGCTTGAGCGACTTCTTGGTGTCCAGGGCGTAGCCCGCGGTGGTGTCGCTCGTGAGCCACGAGGAGCAGACCACGGTGATCTTGCCCTGGTAGATGTTCGTCACGCCAGCGCCGGCCACGTTGTTGCCGGTTCCCTGCACGGCCTGGATGGTCGCCACGATGGTGGACGAGTCCGCGATCGTCAGAGCAGCGTCGAGCAGGTCGGGGCCGACCAGCAGCGTGTCGGGGATGGCGTTCAGGGGCTTGCCACCGTCATCCTTGAACTTCATCATCGCGGCCTTGGCCTTCGACCACGCGCCCTTCGGGTCAGTCGCCAGGTTGTAGCTGGCGCCCACGAGGTTGTTGTCGTAGGTGCCGAGGGTGGAGTCATCCACGTTGACCGGGTGGGCGTCAGCGAAGAACGCCTGGCCATCCCAGCAGATCGCCGTGGTGCCGTTGTACACGGCCTTGGCGGTCTCTTGGTCGGGCAGGGTCTTGCCGACGCGGGCCAGGTTCTCGACGACGGCGCCGAAAAACCCGTATTGGTCATCGGACACCTTGTCCAAGTCCAGCTCGACCGTGCGCTCGAAGGGAGCGTTGCGGAGGGTGTACGACCGGCCGGCGGCGTCGACAGCCTGGCGGCTGCCTTCCCACTTGCGCATTCCGCCGAACTGGGCGAGCCAGCCGTACACGTTCTCGGACGTGGACGACGGGACCTCGCTGGCGTACTGCTGCCAGGTCGTCGGCGTCACGTCGAACATCGACTGAAACTGCCGGCTGTACTGCTGGAAGAGGAACTTCAGATTCTGAGGAGTGATTTGCATCGGAGTTGCTCCCTTTAGGCGACCCGCAGGCCGCGGACGACGACGATGCAGGCGACGTTCGCCGCGCTCGCCTTGGTTCGGGTGATCTTGAGGGTGCCGCCGGCGGCGACGGTCTGTTGCGCATCGTCGATCGTGCCAGCACGCACGACAACCTTGTCGGCGACGTTGATGCTCATGGCGTCGGTGATGGCGGTGGATCCATTCTTCACCGTGATGGTGTCGCTGGCGCCACCGGCGCCGGCCGTCTTGATGACGGTCACGTCGGTGATCATGGTTTTGTGGGTCAGGACGACGTCGACGTCTCCGGTCGCGCCGTCTGCAACGGCGATCCGGTGCACGACGTACAGGCCGCCGACCACGTTGGCGTCGGCCGTGTTGGCGACCTGGGTGCCGGTCAGCACGCCCGCGAGGGTGGTGCCGGTCGAGCTCTTGAGGTCGGTGTCCAATGCCTGGCGAGTGGTGATCTCGCTGGCAAGGGCAGTGCCGAACGCGGGGCCGATGTGGACCCAAACGCCCGAGCTGTCCACGCGGCGGACGATGCCAGCCACGGACTTGCTGGTGCTGGTGTGGCAGACGGTCGTGTCGTCGGCGATGTAGCAGAACGCCTCGACGTCAGCCTGAACGACCAGATCGTCGCTCTTGTTGGCGAAGCAGAACACGCCACGACGGACGCGGGCATTCATGTCGCCAGCTTGGCCGGCCGAGTTGTCCTGGTATCCCTCGACCACCTCGCCGGTGAAGTCGAAAATGCCAACGACGGCCTTGCCAGTGGCGGCGGTGCCGGGTTCGACGTAGCCGGCGGCATTGAGAACCGCGATGCCGCCCTGGTACGCCTTGACGGCGGCCTGGGGGTAGTACGCGAGATCGGGTTGCTCGTCGGAGGTTCGGGGAGCTGCAGCAGTGAGTGCCATGATGTTTTGCCTTCCTTACTTGGCCGAAGTGGCGGCCTGCTTGAACGCGGCCTCGCCGCCGAATTGACCGGCGCAGTTGCGCGCGATTGCGATTTGCATGGGGTCCACGGCGCTAGCCGCGACGGGCTCGTGGCTGGTGCCAGTGAGCGACACGATCGGCTCCTTGGGCATGAACGCCTTCAGGGCGGACAGGGCCTTGGTGGTGCCGAGTTCCTTCTTGAGAGCGACGAAGCTGTCCTTCATCGCCGGGGGCAACTTGCCTTCCTTGACCGACGAATCGCAGAGCGTGGTGAACTCGGTCTCTTCGGCCGCGGCCTTGGAGGCTGCGATCTCGGCCTTCAGCGCGACCAGTTCGGCCGCTTGGGTGGCCATCAGACTGACGGCGCCCATGGCCTCAGTCACCGACGCTTTGCCGGTGGTGGCGATTACGTGGCTGCGCAGGGCCTTCAGCTCCTTGTCGCCTTCGTGCTCGCTCGACTCTTCCTTGGCCCAGTCGTCGAACGACTTGCCGGTCTTCTTGAGGCAGAGGGCGCTCATGCCTTCGCACTTGCCCTTCAGCTCTTCGCGTTCCTTCTCGGCCTGGGACAGCTTCTCTCGGAGTGCCTTCAGTTCCTCTTCCATGTCTTTGTCCTTTGTTGGGGCTGTTTCGCTCGCGGCCACCAACGGCGCGATCTCGTAGGACGCGGGCAAATTGGTCAGCGCGAAGTTGATCAGCGCGGCGATCCGACCGCTCTCGTCGGGCACGAATGCCGGGCTGTAGAGGCGGTATTCACCGGACTCCAAACGCTCGCGGGCACGGTCGGCCCACTGGATCTGCGTCGCCCAGCACTCGGGTCCGCCGTTGGCGTCGCGTCGAATCTCGGGCACCCACTGCGTGGCCGAGGCCGGCGCTTCCATGGGGGGCGTCGCAAGGGACTGGTGCTCGTAGTCACCCATCAGCGGGACGCTGTGGTTACGAGCCGCGTAGGCCTCCATCACGAGCTGGGCCGCGACGTCATCGAAAAGGAAGTCGCCCTTACTGGTGTGATTCAGGCCTGCGTGAAACAGGCGAATCTCAGTGGGGGCGGTGCGCTTGCCGTCTTGGCCAGCGTCGAACGAGGCAACAGCATAGGCCGCAAGTGCGACCAGTTTCTCGTGCTCACGTTGCCGGCGCTTTGCTTCGCCCATCCCCTCGGGTGGTACGGGCGATCACGGTTGCGCGAAATGACCCATTGACCGCTGCACTCAGTTTGTTACAACTCAAGGCATGAGACTTCTGCCGAATAACAAACCACTCGACAGCGCGACCACCGCCATTGTCCGCGAATATGTTTCGCGTCGGGGCGAACGAGGGGCGGCCGATCGCCTATGCGTATCGCGCGGTACGATTCGGGGAATTATGGCGGAGAAGCCGATCCACCTGAGCATCAGCGTGTGCGTGCGGGCGATGCTGGGGCTTCCGGTGCGCGAAGAAGTTTTGAACGAAAGCGATATGGCCGAACTGGATGGTGCCCAATGATGGCCAGGGCAACAGCGAGACTGGATGACGTTCAGTGCGACCGGGTGAAGGCGCTCATTGAAAAGAAGGGGCTACACCACGCATCCCGGATCTTCGACATCTGCCCGGACAGCTTGAAGGTGGCCAGCCTTGGCGGTGCCATCTCGAGCGGGACCGTGGCCAAGGTGGTGCTCAAGATACGGGAGCGGGACGAGGCGGGGAAGACGCCGTGAAACCCGGCGAGCGCCTCGTGTGGGCCGCAGCGTTTGCCCAGGTGATTGCCACCGTTGACGATCCGGCCGCAGACTTGCGCCTGCTGCTTACAAAAGCTGTCTGTTGCGCTCACCTGGCCGTGCGAGGCCTGCGGGCGGCCAATTATCTCGCGACCAATAATGCAACCGGCGAAAACGCCGAGGCCTGGGCGATGGCGCAAGACATGGCCGGGTCCACCAACTGAACCGAGGTAACCCATGGGCGACCACAAGACCAATCCCCGTTCCATCGTGAAAGACATCCTGCCCCCGCTGCTGCCACCGGGTTGCCGCGCTGGCGTCGACATCCAGCCGCGGGTTGTGCCCAAGGTCAACGTGCTGCTGGTTGGGCCCGATGACTTCCGGTTTGTCGACGACGACTGCGAGGTGTTCGTCAATGACAAGTGGGAGGTAGTACCCGAAGGCACCGTGGTCCACCCCACAGATCAACCGCTGCCGCCCGAGCTGTGTGACGTGGTGGTGATGCTGCGCACGCTGGTCGCGGAGCCTGGATCGCGCGGGATAGTCGTCCCGGGGCAGTCTCCAAGCGGCAACGTCTCGGCACTGGAGTTTGCCGAGCTGGGACGCGCGCCGCTGTTGGAGTGGCAGGCGCGGCACTTGGGGGCGCTGCGGGGAAGCGAGGTCGGGTGATGCTCGGCAAGGTGACCGAATGGGGACCACCGCCGCCGCTCCCCGATGACATTCGCGATCTGCCTCACTTCGACAAGTTCGTCGCGCACTGCATGCTTTTGCCTCCCGGGGTCCGTTCGATGACCTACGGCGAGTTTTGCCAGGACGTTTCCGAGGGACTGCGCTGATGAACTCGGTTTCGCACGAGGGTCAGCTCGTCTTGTTCAGGAACGCCACCGGAGAAGGGTTTGTCCAGCGCCACGACGCTGCGGCAGGTGTCCCCGTTTATCTCGTTGGCGCCGGAACCGTTGCGAAGATCAGCAGCATTGTCGACGGCCAGAGCATCGGCCGCGCTGTACTTCCCGTCGGAACGTATCAAGAGGAAGTTGTCAGGGAGCATCCCGGTTGCATCATCGTGGCGATGCGCAAGGGGATTCCGGCGTCGCATGTCTCGGCGTTCTTTGACGAGGCAGAGGGAGCGCGCGATCGCGCAATCGTCGGGTTCGCCACCGATGCCCCGCAACCACCAGAGCCGCGCGAGCCGATCAGGTGCCCGCACGGCAGCGAGATGGCGGCGCTCGTGGCGATGCTGGAAAGGGCAGGCATCCCGTACGATTGGAGCCCCGACGGCTCGGGGACCGAGGTTGCGATAGGCAACAGCGGGGAGAGCGCGCCGCCGCGGTTCTACATGGGACATGGCGCTGGGGCTTCCTTCCAGTTCGACAGCTCGGGAACGCTCATTCGTCTTGAGCTTTCGGGGGATTGACCATGAGCAAGCGCACGCGCTGCCGAGCTAGTCACCGCAGCCCGACGGTCATCTATCCCGACGTGGTAGCATCCAAGGGACCATGATGGTCCTCTTCCTCGCCGGCCTCTGCGACCTATGCGGCGAAGCTCGCCCCCTGGCCACGCGCGAGCAATGCAAAGCCGCGGGGCTCGACCTGGACGCGGCAGTTTGCGTGGAGTGCTTGGGGAGAGCGCGGCCGGCGACGAGCAAGACGCCAGCGCCTGAACCGGATAAGCCGAGCTAGCCCTCGTACTCGGCCAGCTTCTTTTCCAGCGCGTCCCGCAGCTCGGGATCCAAGTCGGTCAAGTCAGGCGACCAGTCCTTGCCTTCACTGCTGGGCTCGTTTCCGAACCCTTCGTCGGCCTCAACGTCGGGTACGTCGTCGGCGCTGGTAATGCCTTCCTCTTCGGCTTCCTCGGGGGATAGCGCAACGACCGAGCATTCGCATTGGTGGTGCAAGGGAGGATGCGCCCTTGACCACACCGGGTCGTCGGCAGGACGGATCATCCCGTGGAACTCGTGGCACACCTCGCACTCACGATCGTTGTCGGTGTCGTCGTAGCGCCAGTATGGCCGCGCCTCTTTGACGGCGGGCGCGCTGTTGATGGCATGCCGGCCTTCGGCGTAGGCCGTCTGAATGTTGGTGCGGAAAATGGTCTCGATGCGGCTGGGGATCTCCGCCCCTCCCCACTCGTTGATCAGCTTGTCGGACACCGCGTCGCGGAAATCCCCGATCGCCGTGCCGTCCTCGACCGCCTTGTCCACGGCGTCGAGCACGTCTTGCAGCACATCGATGCGGGCCACCTGCGAGACCGTGAAGGCGTGCTCGCGCTCCTCGGCCTGCATCTCGTCCCACTTCTCGCGCGGCACGGGCACCCGCTTGCGTACCGAATCGATTGCCTCGCGGTAGTGCTCTTCGGCGGGGATTTGTAGGTCAGCCACGGGTCGGCCCTACTTGTGCAGGACCCCGTGCAGCGCAGACTCGCGGCCGTGGAGCCGCGCCAGCAGGTTCACGTTCTTGACCAGCGCCGCGATCTTGTCCATGTCGGCGCCGCCCTTGCGGGCCTCGGCCACGATGAACTTGCGGACGTCCTCGTAGGTCTCGGCGCCGTCGATCATCGCCAGCACCTTCTCGACGAAGGGAGCCATGGCCTTGGAGGCGCCGCGGGCTGCGAGCTTGGCCTGTGCCACCTGGTACTTGGCGCCCTTGCGGGTCTTGCCCACACCTGCGCTCAGCGCGACGGGGTTGGAGAGCGTGCGAAGGGCGGCAGAGGGGGCGGCGCCGGCCTCGGCGTTTGCGGCCTCACTGATGATGGTCGAGTGCTTGGCCTGGTCCTCAGCCACGGTCAACTCGCCATCAACAGCCAGCGGGGGCATGCCCTGCTGGGCGCGAACCTCGTTGACCTTGGTGACCGCCGCCGCAGCCGACGGGGTGATCATCACGGCCCCGCCGCTCTGCTGTGGCTGCAATACGCGCTGGCGCTCAATCGCCGCCTCCAGCTCTTCGCCCTCGCGCATCGGCAGCCCGTGGGCCTCGAGCACGGCCTCGGCGTCGAGCTCGGGCGGAGCGTCCTTCAGGGCTTGCACGATGGTCAGCAGCTCTTGGGCCGTTTGCGTCGGGTCCTCGGGCGCGTCAAAGGACGGCCGGGGGTAGGGCGCCAGCTCGGGATCGCCGGTCGAATACATCGCCCACCAGGTCAGCACCTGCTCGCGCAGCACGCGGAATATCTCGGCGTCGCGCTTTTTCACGTCGCCACGCACGTGCTCGTGGACCTTACTGGCTGCGAGTGATCCGCCCGACACCTCGGTGGTGAGGTTCTGGCCCAACACGCGAACTGCGATGTTGCTGTTGAGCTGGTCCTCGCGACCCTTGAAAATCTGCCAGCCCGTGCCCTCCACCTGGTGCAGCTCGATGCCCCAGCCGGGCTCATCCTTGGTGCGGCCCTGCGGCGTGACGATCGTGGGCTCGTTGCCCAGGCCGCGCAGGCGATTCTCAAAGGCTCGTTTCTCGGCCTCGCTCGCACCTGCGGGGGTCTTGCCCTCGATGATGCCCATGCCGTATTTCTCGCTGTACCGGGCGGCGTCCCGCTGGTTCCAGCCTCGGTCAATGTAGGGCACGCCGAGGGAGCGCACCAGCCCGGTCATCCACGAGCGATAGCCGCCCCACACGAACCACTTGCCATCGCAGCGAATGTTCTCGTCGGGCTTGGGCAGGTACACGATGGGCTCGCCCCACGACGTGACGACGTAGCCCCACGATGCCCAGTCCCACCGCAAGAAGCGCGGGTGCCAGCACGTGACCTTCGGCACCCACTGGCCGTCTCGCGTGTCCCAGTCGATCTTGCCGAACGCCACGCCGATACCGATCTTCCACTTCAGGATCTCATTCATCGTGGTCGCGTCGACCATGCGGTTCCACAGTCCGTCGTCCTCGGTGCGGTCATTGCCGCCCAGAAGCTCGGCCAGCTTGGTCGACTTGCGCTTATCGTCGGCGGGCACGAAGCCCAAGTCCGCCGCCGTGATGCCGCCGGCCCGCGTGTCGAATACGGCCCCGATTCGGTCGTCGGAAAGGCACTCTTCCCAAAACGTCGCGCTGTTGAGGAACACGCCTTGCTCGTGCTCCTGCATGATCGCGCGGAGCGTGTCGATGCTGTCGGTGGACCGCCAATTGGTGTAGAGCGGGAGCTGTCGAAAGACTTGGGTGTCCGGGCGCATCCCCTCGGGTGGTACGACTGTCAAGGGTTGCGGTCAAGGGGCGTGGTCAGCGGCGGGGGCGCCAGAGGGTTTGCGTGGGGGCCTGGTAGGGTTCGGGCGCCGGAGCGACCAGCATGTCGGTCAGGATGTGCACCAGGGCGTCGATGTCGTCGGGCGAGTCCTCGGCTTGTTCCTTGGGGTCCCAACTACACATGCGATCTTCCAGCTTGGTGAACATCCCAATGTGGTGAACCTTGCCCTGCTCGTACAGGGCCGACACCGGCTCGGCCCGTAGCTTCTTGCCGTCCTTGGCGTGGACGCCGCGGTAGTTCAGGCGCTTGGCCTGGTCGTGCGTGCGCAGCAGCGATTCGATCCAGTCGCCGCCCTGGTTGGTCTCACCGATGACCGCGTTGGCCCCGCGGCGCGTGTACACGTCCAGCACCTTCTCGCAGGTCTCGTTGGGCGAGTAGACGTCGGTGGCGTCCTCCAGCACGAACCCGTGCAACTCGGGCTGGCCCTTGCACATGCACATGCCGCAGCCGGCGGCCACGATGCCGGCCTCGTCGCTGTTCTTGCTGTTTGTGGTGGACGGGTCGAGGCCCACGCCCACCTTGGAAAAAACCACCCCCATCGACGCGAACTCGGCCAGGGTCAGGCGGCACCTGTCGATCTGCGCCCGCTTCCACATGGCCCCGGGGTTGTCGTCGAGAATGACGGCGTCGATCTCCTGCTGCCCCAACCGCGTGCCCTCGTACTTGTCGCGCACGCGCTTGAGGAACTTGGGCGCCAGGTTGCGCTTGCTTTCGTAGGTGCTGCCGGTGGTGGTGACGGTGCTGGGGTCGGCTTCTAGCTCGCGCAGGAACTTCAAGCCTCGCGGCGTGCTGGTGATCAGCGCCTGCGGGTTGATGCCGATGCGCAGGCCGAACTGGAGCATGTCCCACGTCTCTTCGAGTCGCGCCCACGCCGCCAGCTCGTCGCACCACGCGAAGTCGTGCTGCGGGCCTCGCAATCGATCGGGCTCTTCGGCGCTGTACAGGGCCACCTGGGCGCCGTTGGGCCACGTAACCCGGCGCTTCGATGGCTCGTAGACCGGGCGATTCCACGGGGGGCACACGGCGATCAGGCCTGACGTGCCCTCGACCATGACGTCGCGAGCATCGGCCGCTGTCGGGGCCACGAGCGCGCCACGACCGCAGCCGTCGTGCTCTATCTTCCAGCGCACCCATTCGGCGCCCGTTCTCGTCTTGCCGAATCCACGTCCCGCGCGCAGGTGCCACGTGGACCAGTCGCCCAGCGGGGCTAGCTGCTTCTTGCGGGCGATGAACGACCAGTCGAACTGCAGCTCAAGCTGGGCCTGGCGCGGGTACGACTCCCACAGCTCGAGGAAAGCTTCCTCCCCGAGTTCGTCTATCGCCCGTTGGAGCTCCGAACGGTCGTCGGGGTCACTTCGCGCCAGCGTCATTTGCCGGCGCCTCGGGCTGTGGTTCCGCCTCTTGCTGGGCCGCCTTGCGACGCTCGGCGATGGCCGCACGCAGGGTGTCGCCGATGCTGTCGGGGCCCAACGGGCTCATGCTGCCGTCTTCGCTGGACAGGTCGACCTGTTGTCTTGGGCGGCCGGCATACTGCTCGCGCAGGCCCTTGCGGGCGGCGTCGCTCTTGCCCAGGCCGGCGATAACCTCACGATGGACCAGGGCATCGATCAGCGGCGTGTCCTCGGGCAGCCCGAGCTTCTTGACCATGGCCAGCTCGACCGATGTGGCCGCAGCACCCTCAAGAATCTTGGCGATACGCTCGACGCGCGTACGCCCGTTCTTGCCCGTCGGATTTCGCGAGGGGTCCCCCGGCTTGCTCTTGATCAGGTTGGCCAGGCTGTTGGGGTTCTTGCCGCGCTTGTCGGGCGGGAATGGGGAGTCGTCAGACATCGGCGCTTGTCCTCTCGGCCTCTGCCCTCATCCTCCGAGCAACGGCGCGCAGTTTCTCCTTTTGCGTGAAGCTGGTTAGGAAGTCGGCCGGGTGGGGCTCGTCGATCTCGTACTTGCGTAGATAGGAAGCCAGATCGAAATGAGCCGACAATCTGCGCACCTTGTCCGCGGCAGGATTGCTTTGCAGCTTAGGGGCAAAGCAGATCGCTTCCCAACACGCGTCCGTCGCGGCGGTTGCCCGTTCCGCCACAACAGTCACCAAATGCGACCATGGACCCTCGTTGCTGAAGCTGTGCATTGCTCTCAGGTTGGGTCGATCAACGATCACCTGAGCGGATAGGTCACTCATCGTCGGGGCCAATCTGACCGGCTCCCATTGCATGGGGGTCAAGTTAGACGGACGGAATGGAGTCGACTGCAGAACTACGATGACCCTCCCCTTGGGCTGAGCCTCGGCGAACGTGGCATACAGCTCTTTCTTGTCAGCATCCGTCTCGGTCGGCATGTTGCTGATGTTGTAGGCAAGGACAGTGCTTGTTCCTCCGAACGACCCAACATGTTCGATGCCCCCGATCACATCCGATCGGGTTATCCGCTTACCGTAGCATGCCCGTAGGCGCTGGGAGAACCCGTCGAGGGCACTGCGGATCCTGCCATGCTTGCGATCGATTCCCCTCAACCTATCCCAAGTTATTTCAGGCGAAGACGCTGCGACCGATGTCTGGATGTAGTCCCCCGCAGGTCCGCGATACTTTCGCGCCCATGAGTAGTGACAGAATTTGCACTTTCTCTTGCACCCAATGAACTGCTCGACCTTGCCGCAGACCTCATGGGGATACAACTCGGATTGCCCCATGATCACCGGACTAACGTCAGGAAGATTCATCACCGACGGATGTTCAAAGGGCCTGCCATCAACTGCTGCCTCGACCAACCGTAGGGCGAAAGATTCGGACCTCCCGAATGCTGCATAGTCGATCAGATTTCTCACCACGTGCGGGTTCTGCATGCCTGCTCCACCTGCAACCACTCGAAAGGTTCGGCTGCCGCGTTTCCAGTCCGAACGCCTCCCGACTGCTTGGGTAAGAGCCAACATGTCGTAGGTTGATGTCATGGATACGAGCACCACCCTATGCTCGTGAGCCGATTCGGGTGAGCAATACCCAACCTGCAATCCGCCGCGCCTAAGGACGTCGGCGATCAGCTCAACACCCATGTTACCAAGTCCATCAAAAGATTCATCTTCGCTCCGCTGCTTGGCGGGGCGATAGACCAAGATCGCAACTTCACTACTTGTCGACATAGCGAAACCCGCATTTAGGGCACGTCGACAATTTGTCACCGGTCGAATCCTCACCCGTCAGGTTGCCAAGCTCATCGTCATTGGCGGACTCCATATCAGCCAGCTCCTTCTCCAGCGCTCCCAGCTCCAACTCCGCAAACCCCTCGACGTCCTCCAGCTCCTTGAGCTGCGCCAGCGCGTCCTCGGTGAAGTCTCCGCCGATGTGCGGGTTGTTGGCCACGAGGTTCGCCATGCGCTGCTTGTCCTCGTCCCAGTCCACGAAACGCACGCGGAAGCGCTCGCCGGTCTTGGGATGCAGGACGTAGCCATCGGCGCCGGTGCGCACCACCTCGACGGCACCGGCCGCGCGTAGGCGCTCGAGCCGCTGGTGGGCGCCGACGATCTGGCCGGTGCGATCGTTGAATACGATGCCAGACAGATCGCCGAACGCCTCCAGCGACACGCCAAGGCCCGCCCGGGCGGCGGCGCTCATCTTGCGCGGGTTGCGCGGGTCAGGTGCCAGCGCATCGAGCGGGACGCGAATCGATTCGACTCCAGTTCCTGGTTTAGACTTTGCCACGTTATGTCAGGTGGTACGCGCCTCGTGCCTTGCGGTCAATGGGCCACCGATTCCGCGATCTAAAACCGCGCCTCGCGCCCAATTCCCCGGGGGCCATGCTGCTGCCCGTCATCGCCCTGTCCGCTACCGCCTGCGCCCTGACGGGACTTACCGTCGCAATGTTCCGCCTGAGACGGGACCGCCGCGACATCGCCTACCTGGTCGAGACGGTCCAGCTCCTCGAAGATGCCAACTACCGCCTGGCCTGCGAGCTGTGCGGCACGGCAGCGGTTGACCACGCCGTCGCTCGGGCGGGAGTTCGGAAAAGAAACTGACGATTCTTTGTTGACATACCAGCGGGCGCTGGTATGATGATTCTCATGGAAACGACGACGCGCTACGCAGACGATGTTCCGCTGGCCCTGGCTACCTCGGCCCACCAATGGACATCGCATGTCCCTGAGACCCGCGGAGAACAAGAGCGCGCCGACTACGACCGCACGCTGGCCAGCGACCGGGCCGAGCTGGAGAAGATCGCGGGCGAGGACCCGGCCAAGTTGGAGACGCTGTCCGCCGAGTGGGACGTCTACCGCGCTGGATACCGCACGCGCTTCCTCGCACGCCTGTCCGCGATGAGCCGATGCGCGTCCACGATGGTCACTGGCGCCAGCGGGTTCAATGCCCGCCGGGCCCAGAAGCGCAACGACACCGCCGACAAGCGCGGGCAAGAGCTGCGGGATTACCGCGAGCGCACCCTGGCCGCCATCCGTCGCGCCCTGCAGCCAGAGCTGGCCCCGATTCGACGAGGGGACACCGACGAGCGCGAGCGCCTTCTGTCCAAGCTGGAAGAGCGCGAGGCTTTCCAGGCGCTGGCCATTAAGGCGAACAAGGCGATCAAAGGCCTGAACACGCCGGCCGAGC
>Ga0228700_1000800_pt1 | contig 24492 bp, 17 predicted proteins | sample McNCre317_Aug_MG_FD_178019 | JGI IMG/M metagenome (GOLD analysis project Ga0228700, IMG submission 178019) | Freshwater microbial communities from McNutts Creek, Athens, Georgia, United States - 3-17_Aug_MG | ecosystem: Environmental > Aquatic > Freshwater > Creek | place: USA: Georgia...
ACTGTCACTGGCAGCGACACCAGCGGCCACACCGCAACACAGCTGCTTTCCGTCGTAAACAGTGCAGACATGTATGCCGGCACCGCAGGCGCAGACACCCTGAATGCTTCTGCGAACAGCAATGCCCACGTACTGGCAGGCGGCACCGGAAACGATGTGATGACCGGCGGGGCAGGCAATGACGTATTCATCGGCGGCCAAGGCTCCGACACAGTCAACCTAGCCAACGGCGGCGTGGACACCATACGCTGGGTGCTGGGCGACGCCACCGGATCGCCCACAGACACCATCAACAACTTCAGCATTGCGGCCCCCACGGCTGCAGCCGGGGGAGACATTCTCGATTTGCGAGACCTCTTGGTAGGTGAACTGCATACCGGCAGTGACGCCGGCAACTTGGCCAACTACTTGCACTTCAGTGCAACAGGCGGCAACACAACAATCAACGTCACGACGCATGACTCGTCCAATACGACGCAAACCATTGTGTTGCAGGGCGTGGATCTCACCACACTGGGCAGCTCGGATCAGGCCATCATCCAAAGCCTGCTGGCCAGCGGCAAACTGATCACGGACTGATCTCCACAGGCCTTGCAGCGGCCGCAGGTTCACCCCTGCGGCCGCTGCTTTCATGTTTTTATTGAATCGCCGGGCCCGTCACACCGTCGAAGCCTAGCGACAGCAGTACGTCCCACTCTGCACGGGTAGAAACACCTTCAGCAAGCACCTGCAAGCCGATGTTGTGGGCAATACTGCACAGCCCTTTGAGGAAGCTGGCATTGCCGGCATTGGATTCAATGCCCCGGACAAAGCTGGAATCTACTTTCAAATAATCCAAGCCCAAATCATGCAACAGCCCAATTTGGCTGAAGTGATGGCCAAAGTGCTCCAAACCGGTCCGACATCCAGCCGCTGTCAGCGCCTTGCACAGCGCCTTAAACGCCTCTAAATGCTGCAATGCGCCACCCTCGGCAATTTCCAGCCACAACCGGGGTGCCAGTGCTTTGTCCGCATAGATAAGCGCCATCAAACGGTCCTGAAAACCAGGGTCTTCCAAGGAACTCGCCGACAAATTAATGGCCAAGCCCGGCAAGTTGTCATGGGCTCGCAGCTCATCCAAACCTAAGCGGACTGCCGCCAAATCCAACTCAGGGGTCAACTTGAGGCGCTCCGCCACCGGCAAAAACCGCCCCGCAGGCAACCATTCGCCTTTTTCATCAAACATCAAACGCAAAGGACATTCACGATGTGACAAATCGCCCTCGGCGCTGAGCACAGGAAACGAAATAAGCCGCACCCACTGATGCTCCAGCGCACGGTGAATCATGGCCGCCCACTGGTCCGCAGTAAGAGGCATTTCCTCTGCAGTATCCATCTTCGCTTCGCGCACCCCATCCAGGCCACCGGCCTCCGCCTCGGCCAGTGCAAGATCCACATGGGACAGCAAAGTACCGGCCTCCATACCCGGCACAAACCGCCCCAGACCGATCCACGCCGTGGCGGCCCCCTCCACAAACGGTGCCGCAGCCAGCACCAGTTGTTGCAACAACTCCGTCGCGACCGCATGGGCCTCTTTGTCCGAGGACAATAACAAGGCGAAATCCGCACCATTCAAGCGCGCAGCAACATCATTTCCCGTTTTAGCCCTTGCAGCATCTAAGGTTGCCGCTATCTTTTTTAAGTAATCATCGGTCGAAGCACGCCCCAACCGTCGGTTGATACCCGCCAAATCCGCCAAACGCACCATCAACAAAGCGCCGCCCGCAGCATCATCCGCATCCATCACCTGGCGCAAACGGGCCATGAAGTGCGACCGGTTGGTCAACCCTGTCAAGGAATCAAAGTTCGCCTCTTTGCGAACCAACTCCAGCCGCGAGGCTTCTTCATCAAACATCGACTTCAATCGGACCACCGTGGCATTCATCGCCACCGCCAATTGGCGCAGCTCCGGCACTTTGGGCAACTCCACCGTCACAAACCGGCGTTGGGTAATCGCATCCGCTTGGTCAATCACCGTGTTAAGCGGCTTGCGGATGCGCCCCAGCACCAAAGACGCCAAATAACCCCCTAGCAAGCCGGCCAAGGACAAGGCAATCGCCATCTCATACGCGCTCTTCCACAGCGCACCATAAGCAAAGCGGCTGTGGCTTACCAAAGTTACCGAGCCGAACTGCTTCCATCCGCTCGTAATCTGGGCCTTGCCGGGCGCCGCATGGATAGGCAACAGATGGGCAAACCAGGCGGGGGCATCCAACTCCGTTTCGTCCGACTCGCGAACAGCCATCGTTTTGCCCGTGGGATCCACAACCTGAATCAGCTCATAGTGCCCACTGTCAAACAGCGACGCCACCACCAAATCCACGGTTACCGGATCCGGATGGCTCTGGCTCAAGGACAAGGCCAGCGCCGTAGCGTTGTCCGTGTTTTTGATAGACAGCTGAGACTCCAGATAACTCCGCGCCGACCACAGCGACGCAAGCAAGCCTCCGCCCAAAGCGAGCAACATGCTGGCAATAATGGCCAACCATAGCTGACGGTACATGGACATCGTTAATTCCTCATTCCAACGTTTACTCAAAGCCCTCGGCTTTCGCACGACGCAACAAATCTTCCCAGCGAGACAAGCGTCCCGGCCCACCCGCTGCCACCCCGCCGCCAGCCACACCGGCAAACACGCCCGTGCTATTAAAACTGAAGACAGGCACCAGATCGGGCCTGCGGGACGCAGGCCGAATCTCGCCGATCAGGTTGTCCATGATCAAGGGCTCGGCATCCGGTGTCGGGTAATAAGCGAGCACCATGTGGGCCTGGGTAGCATCTGTCGTCCCGGTCTTGGCGCGCACATATATCAAACGCAGCTTGTCCGGCTGCACGCCAACCTGCAACAGGCTGAAATACTTGGCAATCGCAAAATCTTCGCAATCACCGGCGCTGCGCCCCAAGGTTTCAATCGGCGTAGCCCAGTAATCCAGCTGGCCCCAGATGACGATGTCTTCCCCGAACTGAATTTGCTGGTTAAAAAAGCCGTTGATGCGCTTCATGCGCTCTGCATCCGAGCTGTCCATCAAACCGTTGATCAACTTGCGCCAGTTGTCGAACTTGGGCTGAGCCGCCGCACCCCAACGCTGCACAAAGGAGGTCTGCAGTGTGTCCAGATTCCCGGCGGAATAGGCCAACAAAGCCGAGACACTGCACGCCAAAACCATACACCGCACAAGGCCCTGATAGCGCTTGGCGAAATACATTAAATTGGCAAAGGTGATGTTTTTCACACAGAAAACGGGCGAAATCGGGAGTTTGTCACACGGAGTGATGCCAAAAAATAAGTCAACCGCCTAAAATTAAGGCACCTGTCAAGCGCTGCCCCACGGCGCTCGCGTGACGCAGGCCACGCGCACATCCCTCTATAGACTGACGCACAGCATACAAGAATGACTCTTCGCACTCCACTCTCCCTCGCTATTGCAGCACTGTTTATTGCCGGCCCCACACACGCCCAGCAGATTACCCAGCTCAAAGCCGCGGTGGAGAAAGCCATTCTTGACAACCCGGAAGTCAAATACAAACACAAAAGCCTGATGGCCGTTGCCAACGACCAGTCTGCCGCCGAAGGTGGCTGGCGCCCCCGCATCGACTTGGAAGCAAAAGTCGGCGATGAAAGCACCTTCTACCCCGGTCTGAAATCCGACACCCGCTACAGCCACACCACCACAACCTTGCAACTCCGTCAGACACTGTTCGATGGATTCGCCACGCTGAACGAAGTTCGCCGCCTGGGTCACTCCCGCATGGCCGCCTACTACGACTTGCTGGCCAGCAGCGACAACATTGGCCTAGAGACTGCACGTGCCTACCTGGACGTGCAGCGCTACCGTGAATTGGTCGAGCTCGCCAAAGAAAACTATGCCAACCACGCCGACGTGCACGCCCGCCTGGAATCCCGTGTCAAAGCAGGCGTAGGCCGCCGGGTTGACTTGGAACAGGCCTCCGGACGCTTAGCCTTGGCAGAGTCCAACTGGCTGACCGAAGCCAGCAATCTGCATGACGTCACCGCACGTTACCAGCGCTATGTAGGCGAAATGCCTGCCAAAGAACTCAATCCGGCGCCCAACTTCTCGTCCTTCCTGCCTGCACGCGACAGCTATGTGACCAACACCGTCCACAGCAATCCGGAATTTTTAAGCGCGGTGTCCAATATCCGCGCCTACCGGGCAGATGCAGAAACACGCAAGGCAGCGAACTACCCCACCGTGGAATTCCGCGCGCTGCAAAGCGCAGAAACCAACCGCTCTGCGGTGAATGGCGACTACCGCGACTCCGCATTGCAACTCGTGCTGAACTACAACCTGTACCGTGGCGGCTCCGACCAGGCACGTGTGCGCCAATACGTAGACAAGCTCAACTCCACCTACGACCTGCGCGACAAAGTCTGCCGCGACGTGCGCCAGACTGCCTTGATTGCCTTTAATGACGTAGGCAAACTCGACCTGCAAATCGGTTTCCTGAGCCAGCACGAGCTCTCCACTGCCAAGGCGCGTGAAGCCTACCGCCAGCAGTTTGATATCGGCCAACGCTCGCTGCTGGACTTGCTCGACACCGAAAACGAGTATTTCCAGGCCCGTCGTGCCCTGGTGAATGCGGAATATGACCTGTCTCTTGCCAAAATCCGGGTGCTCGCAGCCAATGGCTCTTTGCTCGGTGCGCTGCAACTGCGCCCCCTGGAAACACAGGCGCCACCAGCCCCTGGCGGCGCAGAGGCGCAAGACGACGCCGCGCTGTGCGACTCTGATTTGGCCCCCGCTATCGTGCTGGACAAATCAGACCTACCTAAGCCCACACTCACCACGCCCACACCCGTCGCTGTGGCCCCTGCCCCGGTGGCTCCACCCGCACCGCCGGCCAACAAGGCGCTTTGCGACACAGTGGCACCGTCTGTAGAAAAGTGGATTGCCTCGTGGAACAACAAAGACCTCAAAGGCTACCTGGCCTCGTATGCCGATGGCTTTGTTCCCGCACAAGGCTTGAGCCGCAGCCAGTGGGAAAACCTGCGCAAGAAGCGCGTAAGCAAGCAAGGCGGCATCTCTACCGTCCTGAAAAACATCACCCCGGCCCAATGTGATGGCAAAATCACGGAAGTCTCCTTCACCCAAGAATACGGCTCTGACGACTACCGCGACACCGTGGAGAAAACCCTCTCCATGGAATACGTGAACGGCGCCTGGAAAATCCTGAAAGAAACCGTCACCAAAGGCCGCACCTTCTAAACCCGGTGACCCCAACAAAAAAGCGACCCTCGGGTCGCTTTTTTGTTGCTCGGATGGCAGACCGGCAGCACCGCCGGTCTCGCCACAGAGAAGGTCGTTTTTAGAACGGAATATCGTCATCCATATCGTCAAACCCACTGGCCGGGCGAGGTGCCGGGGCTTGGCGGGGGGCAGGCGCCGGCGCTGCTGCGCGCGGAGGCGGTGCCATGCGGCGGGGAGGAGGTGCGCCACCTTCATCGCCACCATCGGACGGACCACCCATGCCTTCACGACCGCCCAAGAGTTGCAGCTCAGTGGCCACGATATCTACCGTGTTTTTCTCAACACCGGACTGGTCAGTGTATTTGCCGTACTTGAGACGGCCTTCGACATAAATCGGGCGACCCTTTTTGACGTACTCCCCGGCGATTTCAGCCAGGCGGTCGTAAAAGGTGACGCGGTGCCACTGGGTGTCTTCCACCGTTTCGCCGGTATTGCGGTCTTTGCGGCGGCTGCTGGTGGCCACGCTGACGTTCGCCACCGCCTGACCGGAAGGCAAGTAGCGGATTTCGGGATCGCGGCCGCAGTTGCCGACCAGAATGACTTTGTTGACGGATGCCATGGTTTTCTCCAGATTAGTCGCTGATTATCCTGCCTTTGCAGCCACTTTCGGTGCAGGCGCCTCCATGCCCCAGGCCACGGCCAGCCACAGCAGCATCGCCACGGTGCTGCTCAAAAACAAAGCCTGTGGGCCGGCCGATTTCACCAGCCAACCGCCCACAGCGCCACCGGCAAAAAAGCCCAGCGACTGCAGGGTGTTGTACACCCCCAGCGCCGCGCCACGGGACGCCGCCGGCGCCACCCGCGAGGCCAAGCTAGGCTGGCTGGCCTCCAGCACATTGAAGCCGCAGAAAAACACAAACAGCACCAAGGCAATCGGCAACACCGTTGGCTCGGTGTGCAACAGCCCCCACAAGACCAGTTGCACCAGGGCAATCAGACCGATGGCCGACAGAAACACTGCACGCAGGTAACCGCGCTTTTCCAGCGGAAACAGCGTAACCCCCATCACGAAGAAAGAAGCCAGCACAGCAGGCAAATACACCTCCCAGTGCAGCTCACGCGGCAAGCCCGCCTGCACCAGCAGCGCCGGCAGTGCCACCCACATGGAGAGTTGCACCGCATGCAGCACAAACACCCCGAAATCCAGACGCAGCAGGGCCGGATGCCGTAACACCGACAGCACCCCACCCCGTGCCTGGTCCACATGCAGCACCGGCTCAGGCGGCACCCACCACAGCACCACAGCGACCCCACCCAAGGCGAGGGCCGACGTCATGGCAAACAGGCCATGCAGCCCGATGTGCGCCGCCAGCAAGGGCGACAGCACCAGCGACACCGCAAACATCAGCCCGATGCTGGCGCCCACCAGCGCCATGGCCTTGGTGCGCACCACATCGCGCGTCTGGTCTGCCAGCAAAGCGGTGACGGCGGCGGAAATGGCACCCGCACCTTGCAAGGCACGACCGCCCACCAACCACGCCAAGGTCGGCGCCCACGCGGCAATCGCGCTGCCTGCGGCAAATATCAGCAAGCCCACCACCATGACCGGCTTGCGGCCGAACTTGTCTGAGGCCACACCAAAGGGAATCTGCAACAGGCCCTGCGTCAGCCCGTAAATGCCCATGGCCATGCCGATCAGCGCGGCATCATCGCCCCCGGGGTATTTGCGCGCCTCCAGCGCAAACACCGGCAGCACAAGAAACAGGCCCAGCATGCGCAAGGCAAAAATCAGCGCCAACGAGGCGCTGGAGCGCCGCTCTTGCGGCGTCATGGTGGTATCGGGAACAGTGGGGGCGGACACAGCAGTCACTCTCAAGCAATAAAGGCGGCGAAAACCGGGAGGTGACACCGCAACACGACATTGTCTATCATGGCGGGTTACTCTTCTGGCGGCCACGAACTTGAACACTCCTACCGACAACGGCACCTACCTTGCCCGGGCCCTGCAGCAGCAAACCATCAGCGTGCGGGGCGCACGCACCCACAACCTGAAGAATATTGACCTCGACATCCCACGCAACCAGCTGGTGGTGATTACGGGTCTGTCCGGCTCCGGCAAGTCCAGCCTGGCGTTTGACACGCTGTACGCCGAGGGGCAGCGCCGCTATGTGGAGAGCCTGAGCACCTACGCGCGCCAGTTTTTGCAGCTCATGGACAAGCCCGATGTGGACATGATCGAAGGCCTGTCGCCTGCCATCAGCATCGAGCAAAAGGCCACCAGCCACAACCCGCGCTCCACTGTGGGCACCGTGACCGAGATCCACGACTACCTGCGCCTGCTCTACGCCCGCGCCGGCACGCCCTACTGCCCCGACCACGACCTGCCCCTGCAAAGCCAAACCGTGAGCCAGATGGTGGACGCCGTGCTCGCCCTGCCGGAGGAAACTCGGCTGATGATCCTGGCCCCGGTAGCCCGGGAGAAAAAAGGCGAGTTCCAGGACCTGTTTGCCGAAATGCAGGCCCAGGGCTATGTGCGCTTTCGCATCAACGGCCAAGCCTTTGAAGCCGACGCGCTGCCTGCCCTCAAAAAGACCGAGAAGCACGACATCGACGTGGTGGTAGACCGCATCAAGGTGCGCCCGGATCTCAAACAGCGCTTGGCGGAGAGCTTTGAGGCCGCGCTGCGCATTGCCAATGGCCGCGCCATTGCGCTGGAGATGGACGCCCCGTCTGACATCAAAAATGATAGCGCCTCGCGCAATACGGACGGGCGCCAGAGCCCGAAAGAGCACTTATTCAACGCCAAGTTTGCCTGCCCGGTGTGCAGCTACTCGATTGCCGAGCTGGAGCCGCGCCTGTTCTCATTCAACTCGCCCGTAGGCGCCTGCCCCACCTGCGACGGGCTGGGCAACCACGAGTTTTTCGACCCCGCGCGCGTGGTCGCCTTCCCCACCTTGAGCCTGGCCAGCGGCGCCATCAAGGGCTGGGACCGGCGCAACGGCTACTACTTCAGCATGCTGGAGAGCCTGGCCAAACACTACGCGTTTGACATTGAAGCGGCGTTTGAGAGCCTGCCGGAGAACGTGCAACACGCCATCCTGCATGGCTCGGGCGAGGAGGACATCAAGTTCAGCTACATCATGGACTCGGGCGCCTCACAGGGCAAAAAGGTCACCAAGAAGCACCCCTTCGAAGGCATCATCCCCAACATGCAGCGGCGCTACCGCGAGACCGACTCCGCCCTGGTGCGTGAAGACCTGGGCCGTCTGCGCAGCACCCAGCCCTGCCCCGACTGCTTCGGGTCGCGCCTGCGCAAGGAAGCGCGCCACGTCAAGATTGGCGAAGGCGACCAAGCCCGCGCCATTTTTGAGGTGAGCCACATCACCCTGCGCGAGAGCTTTGCCTACTTCAGCACCCTGCAAATGCCCGGCGCGCGTGGGGAAATTGCCTCCAAGGTGATCCGCGAAATCGGCCTGCGCCTGAAGTTTCTGAACGACGTGGGCTTGAACTACCTGAGCCTGGACCGCAGCGCCGAAACGCTCAGCGGTGGCGAGAGCCAGCGCATCCGCCTGGCCAGCCAGATCGGCTCCGGCCTGACCGGTGTGATGTATGTGCTGGACGAGCCCAGCATCGGCCTGCACCAGCGCGACAACGACCGCCTGATCGGCACCCTGCAACACCTGCGTGACATCGGCAACAGCGTGCTGGTGGTGGAGCACGACGAGGACATGATGCGCGCCGCCGACCATGTGATCGACATGGGCCTAGGCGCCGGCGTGCATGGCGGGCGGGTAATTGCCCAAGGCACGTTTGACGAGGTCAAAGCCAACCCCGACTCGCTGACCGGCCAGTACCTGGCCAAGACACTGCAAATTGAAGTGCCCAAACGCCGCACACCCTGGCTGCCGGTGGTGGCTGAAAAAACCCCTGTCGCCAAGGCGGCGGGCGGCAAAGGCGCACCCAGCAAGGCCGCATTGGCATGGGCGGAGCACCAGGCGCAGCACATTGCCACCCAGGGCGACCTGCAAGCCATCCGCATCACCGGCGCCACCGGCCATAACCTGAAGGGTGTGAATGTGGACTTCCCCGTGGGCCTGCTGACCTGCGTGACCGGTGTGTCCGGCTCGGGCAAGAGCACGCTGGTGAACGACACGCTGTACGCCGCCGTGGCGCGCCAGCTCTACCGCGCGCACGACGAGCCGGCGGCGCATGAGTCGATCGACGGCATCCAGTATTTCGACAAGGTCATCAACGTCGACCAATCCCCCATTGGCCGCACACCACGCTCCAACCCCGCGACCTACACCGGCCTGTTCACCCCCATCCGCGAGCTGATGGCCGAGGTGCCCACGGCGCGCGAACGCGGCTACGGCCCGGGCCGCTTCAGCTTCAACGTGGCCGGTGGCCGCTGCGAGGCCTGCCAGGGCGACGGCATGGTGAAGGTGGAGATGCACTTTTTGCCCGATGTGTACGTGCCCTGCGATGTGTGCGCCGGCATGCGCTACAACCGAGAAACGCTGGAAGTGCTCTACAAGGGCAAGAACATCGCGCAGATTCTGGACATGACGGTAGAGGCCGCCTACGAGTTTCTGCAGGCCGTGCCCACCATCGCCCGCAAGCTGCAAACCTTGCTGGATGTGGGACTGAGCTACATCCGCCTCGGGCAAGCCGCGACCACGCTGTCCGGCGGCGAGGCACAGCGGGTGAAGCTGGCGCTGGAGCTGTCCAAAAAAGACACCGGGCGCACGCTCTACATCCTGGACGAGCCCACCACCGGCCTGCACTTTGCCGACATTGCGCTGCTGCTCAAGGTGCTGCACCAGCTGCGCGACGCGGGCAACACCATCGTCATCATCGAGCACAACCTGGACGTCATCAAAACCGCCGACTGGCTGATCGACATCGGCCCCGAGGGCGGCGCGGGTGGTGGCACGGTGGTGGGAGTGGGCACGCCGGAAGACATTGCGGCCAATCCGGAGAGCCACACGGGGCGGTACTTGAAGCCGCTGCTGGAGGGTTGAGTGCCTAAATGGCCTCTAGCGCACGCGAAATGTGCGCTAGCAGCTATAAATTTAGTAGCAAATCAACATGCGACGCATCAAGCGCCGGCCGCACTCAGCTTGCGGTACAGCGTCTGCCGGCTGATGCCCAGCTGGCGGGCGGCGAGGGATACGTTGCCCCGCGTCGCCTCCAGCGCGTGTTGGATAGCCGCTTGCGACAGGGCTTGCAAGCTTTGGGGCTCTCGCACCGCGGCCGGCTGAGGCAGCACGATCTGGGTGGCCTGCAGGGCGTGACCACTTGCAAGGGTGGCAGAGGGCGCAGGGGCTTGCAGTGCCTCCAGCAAATCGTCGGGCATATGGGCCCAGTCCAGGGTGTCCTCGCCGTCTTGCAGCATGGCGCAGGCGGTGCGCAGCACACTGGCGTACTGGCGCAGGTTGCCGGGCCAGGGGTAGGCGGCCAAGCGGCTCATCAGCTCGGGGGCGACTTGTACCGCCAAGTCCGGGCTCAGGTCGGCCAGCAAGCGCTCGGTCAGGGCCACCATGTCGCTGCGCTCGCGCAGAGCCGGCAAGGTGACGGTGAGGCCGTTGATGCGGTAGTAGAGGTCGTGGCGGAAGCTGCCTTTCTCCGCCGCTTCAGCCAGCTTGCAGTGGGTGGCACACACCAGGGCAAAGTCCACTGGCACGGCCTTGCCCGCGCCCACGGGGGTGACGGTGCGCTCTTGCAGCACCCGCAGCAGCCGGGTTTGCATGGCCAAGGGCATGTCACCGATTTCGTCCAGAAACAAGGTGCCGCCATGGGCCTCGCGCAAGCGGCCGGGGCTGCCTTCTTTGCGGGCGCCGGTAAAGGCGCCGGCCACGTAACCAAACAGCTCGGACTCGATCAGGCTCTCAGGAATGGCGCCGCAGTTGATGGCCACAAACGGCCCGTCTTTGCGCGGGCCGCTGGCGTGCAGGGCGCGCGCAAACATCTCTTTGCCCACGCCGGATTCGCCCTGAATCAGCACCGGAATCGGCTTGGCCACCACGCGGCGGGCTTTGTCCGCTGCACTGCGCCAGCGGGCATCACCGGTGTCCAGCGCGGTCAACGCGTCGCCACTGCGGGCGGTGGCCAACGTCGCCTGCGGTACCGCCTGCCAAGCGCCGCTGTGGGCACTCTGGGACTGGGGGATGGCGGGCAGCACTGCCGCGTCCACCTGCACCTGGGCAAACAAGATGGCGCCGTTGTGCAGGCGCAGCTGCTGGGGCTGCAGGGGGCGGCGCTTGTGACGGGAGAGCAGGTCGTCCAGCCGCACATCCAGCACCCGCTCCAGCAGGGTGGCGCCAATGTCGCCGGTGTTCAGGCGCAGCAGGGCCAGGCCCACGCGGTTGGCACCGACCACCCAGCCGTCGTCTGACAGGGCGATGATGCCTTCGGCCACGCTACCAATGCCCTCGGGCTGCAAGTGCATATGCAGGCGGATGTTGCGCTTGCAGGTGGCCACCATGAGGCGGTTCTCGATCATGCGGGCGGCGGTACTCACCAGCCCCAGCGTGTGGGCATGGCCGTTGCGGTGGTCGCCCGAGATATCCAGAATGCCGCTCAGCTCGCCGGTGGCCGAGAGGATGGGCGAGGCCGCGCAGGTGAGAAAGCCGTTGCGCTCCAGAAAGTGCTCGGAGCCGTGGATTTCCACCGCACTGCGCTCGGCCAGTGCCGTGCCGATGGCGTTGGTGCCCCGGTGCGCCTCGTGCCAGGAGGCGCCACTGGTGAGCGCCACCCGCTCCGCCTTGTCCACAAAGTAAGGATCGCCCAGCGTGTGCATCAGCATGCCGCTGGGGTCGGCCAGCACCACCACGCTCTGGCTTTGGCGCACCTGGTCAAACACGTATTCCATCACCGGGCGCGAATGGGCCAGAAGCGCATGGTTGCTGGCCAGCACATGGCGCAGGTGGTGCTGGCTGGCGTGGTCGGGTGCCACGCGGGCGGTGGGTGCGAGCCCCGCCGCCACACTACGGTGCCAGGAACGGACCAGGCGCTCGTCCACGATGCCGCTGGGGCATTGGCCGGTTTCCAATAGCTGTTGGCGGGCTTGTCGCAAGGCCAGCAAGGGGGAGTTGGGTCGCACGTTGTCTCCTGCGCGGGGTCATGCCGCCCCGCTTTGCGCCAGTATGGGGGTTGGCCGCACGGGGGGCAATGGCACAGACCCGCAAAACTGTCCGAGTGTTCCATTTTGTGACACTTGTCACTGTGACAAAGGTAGACAGCTTGGCCGAACGGACACTTTGCAAGCCCGGGTCGTTTGCAAAAAATCCAATGAAATCAACACTCTGCCATGGGCACCCCAGGTGGCACGGCTCTTGAGTGGGTGGTGCCACCTGCCGGAGTGATTCCGCGGGAAACCAAACCAATCACAAGAGGACGACAACCATGGCTATTTATGCAGCACCCGGCGCAGCTGGCGCCAAGATCACTTACAAAGCCCAGTACGACAACTTCATCGGCGGCAAGTGGGTTGCCCCGGTCAAGGGCCAGTACTTTGACGTGATCACCCCTGTCAGCGGCAAGGTGTACACCAAGGCAGCCCGCTCCGGCGCTGAAGATGTGGAACTGGCACTGGATGCCGCCCACGCTGCTGCCGACAAATGGGGCAAGACCGACGCGGCCACCCGCGCCAACATCCTGCTCAAGATTGCCGACCGCATCGAGCAAAACCTGGAATTGTTGGCCTACGCCGAAACCGTGGACAACGGCAAAGCCATCCGCGAAACCCTGAACGCCGACATCCCGCTCACCGTGGACCACTTCCGCTACTTTGCCGGTTGCCTGCGTGCGCAAGAAGGCGGCATCAGCGAGATCGATGAAAACACCATGGCGTACCACATCCACGAGCCACTCGGCGTGGTGGGCCAGATCATCCCCTGGAACTTCCCTATCCTGATGGCTGCCTGGAAACTGGCTCCCGCCTTGGGCGCCGGCAACTGCGTGGTGCTCAAGCCTGCAGAGTCCACCCCCATCTCCATCCTGATTTTGGCCGAGCTGATTGCCGACCTGCTGCCCCCCGGCGTGTTGAACATCGTGAACGGTTACGGCCGCGAAACCGGTATGCCTTTGGCGACTTCCAAGCGCATTGCCAAAATCGCCTTCACCGGCTCCACCACCACCGGCCGCGTGATTGCACAAGCCGCTGCCAACAACCTGATTCCTGCCACGCTGGAACTGGGCGGCAAGAGCCCCAACATCTTCTTTGCCGACGTCATGGACAAAGACGACGCCTTCCTCGACAAAGCCATCGAAGGCCTGGTGTTGTTTGCGTTCAACCAGGGTGAAGTCTGCACCTGCCCAAGCCGTGCGCTGATTCAAGAATCGATCTACGACAAGTTCATGGAACGTGTCTTGAAGCGCGTCGCCGCCATCAAGCACGCCAACCCCCTGGACACCGACAGCATGATGGGCGCGCAAGCCTCCAAAGAGCAGTTGACCAAGATCTTGAGCTACCTGGACCTGGGCAAGCAAGAAGGCGCAGAGCTGCTGGCCGGCGGCGGCCAAGCCCACCTAGGCGGCGACCTGGAAGGCGGCTACTACGTGCAGCCCACCCTGTTCAAGGGCCACAACAAAATGCGCATCTTCCAAGAAGAAATCTTCGGGCCCGTGCTGGCCGTGACCACCTTCAAGGACGAAGCCGAAGCCCTGGCGATTGCCAACGACACCCTGTACGGCCTGGGCGCCGGCGTGTGGAGCCGCAACGGCAATGTGGCCTACCGCATGGGCCGCGCTATCAAGGCGGGCCGTGTGTGGACCAACTGCTACCACGCCTACCCTGCACACGCCGCCTTCGGTGGCTACAAAGAATCCGGCATCGGCCGCGAAACCCACAAGATGATGCTGGACCACTACCAGCAGACCAAGAACTTGTTGGTTTCTTACTCTGAGAACAAACTGGGCTTCTTCTAAAGCCCTCTCTAAAACCCCTTCTCGCCGGAGGGGTTGCCAAGCGGCTACCCCAAGGGCGCCCACCTCATACTGGAGTACCAGAAATCGGTGGTCACCCTTGGGGTAGCCGCTTGGCTTTTGGCGATTGGAAGGGCAGTCGAGTCAAACTGAAGCAAGCGCGAAGTAATTTGCAACCGTTGCACTCAAACTTCCCTGCTTTGGGGACTGTGTGGCTGGACACCGATTTCTGGTACTCCAGTATGAGGTGGCCAGCCACACAGTCCCCGAAGCGGCGAACGCCAGCAAAGTAAAAACGACAAGGAGACAAAACCATGGTCGACAAAGTAGTAGCCACCCCCGCTGCCCTGGAGCTGGTGGCATTCCTCAAAACCAAGCATGGCCCCGATTTGATGTTCCACCAAAGCGGTGGCTGCTGCGACAACAGTGCCGCCAACTGCTACCTGCCCGGCGAAATCACCATGGGTGCCGGCGATGTGTACCTGGGCGACGTGGGCGGCAGTCCCTTCTACATCGGCCGGGCACAGTACGAATACTGGAAACACACCCAACTCATCATCGACGTGATCGAAGGCCACGGCGGCACCTTCTCGCTCGAAGGCCCCGAGGGCAAAGCGTTCCACACACGTTCCCGGGTGTTTACGGATGCGGAGCTGGCAGAGTTGGGGATTGAGAAACCCAGCGTCTGAAAGGTTGAACACCAAAAGTGGCTGTAGCGCACATAGAACATACGCAAGCAGCTCCTTTTTTCATAGCATTACGCCATAAACCCCATGTCCCACGGGTAGTCTGCCCCGCCAGCGGGCGTACCGAAATTGTTGATATTGGCCAGTACTCCGGGCATTTCGGCATTGGTCACGCCAAACCACTTCGCCAACGTCGCAGCATATTGGTCTACGGAGGTGCGGGGCAGCAAACGCCCCTGGCCCACATGCCACTGCTCGGCTGCGGAGTACACCCTGGGTGAGCCGGTGCCGTCCGTCACATTGATGGGCGGGGCCTCGCCATAAAAGCGCTTGCCATTCACCGCGCCGCCCACCACAAAGTGGTGGCTGCCCCAGCCGTGGTCGGAGCCATCTCCGTTCGAAACCAGGGTACGGCCGAAATCTGATGCCGTAAAAGCAGTCACCTGGTTTGCCGCACCCAACTCAACGGTCGCGTTGTAAAACGCGGTCATCGCATCACTGACCTTGCCAAGCAAGCCACCATGGTCGCGGATCAAGTTGTCGTGCAAATCGAACCCTCCCATGGAGACGAAAAACACTTGCCGACGAGCCCCAAGCGTGCTGCGTCCCTTGATGAGCCGGGCCACCATTTTGAGTTGCTGGCCTAGTGAGTCCGTGGGGAATACGGTAGTCGGAGTAGTTAAGGCCAATGCGCTGGTCACCGCAGACTCCGCATCCAACGCACGCTTGGTCACAGCCAGATACTCGTTTTCCATTTTGTGGGCACTGGTCTGGTTGTGCAGCAGGTTGTAAATAGCCGTCGACACGGCGGCATTGCCGTACACACTGGCATTCGTCGCAGGCTGGATTTTGATCGCGCCACCGGTACTCACTTGGTATTGCAAAGCGGTGTCACCGGATAGGAACACCGCATTGCCGGAAACGGACATGCAAGTAAACACCGACGCGGTATTCAGACTATTGCCCAAAGCCAGATCCCCCAAATTGCCACCCCACCCCACCGTAGACCCCTCGGGGGAGGACGACTGCCAGATGCTTTGCTGGTCGTTGTGCGAGAACAGTTGCGGCGGGCGTGGATAGGCCACCTTGTCACTGCTGTTGTACTGGGTGCGGGTCAAGGGCTTCACCAGCGGCCCCACATTCAGTTGCACGGCCATTTGCCCGCTGTTGAACAGGCCGGCCAAGCCAGTCATCGCTGGATGCAGGGCAAATTGGCGTGTGGTCTGCCCTTGGCTATCCGTAGGTGCCACTGCGGGGTTCAGCAAGGTCGCGGTGAGTGCAGATTTGGCCAGCGCAATTCCTCCCGCCGTCTGACCTGCGCCACCTCCACGGATGGTGTTGTAGAGGTCGTAATTCGCGTCGTCGTAGGGAATGAGCGTATTGGCATAGTCATTGCCACCGTACAGAAACACACAGACTAGCGCCTTGTAGTCACCGCCAGGGGCGTTGAACGCTGCCGCTTCGCCCATGGCGGCCAGATGCAAGGCAAACGGCAATGCCGTGCCGGTGAACGCCAGTTGGCCAGAGCGTCGCAAAAAAACGCGGCGCTGGGGGTTGTGCAGCTCGTCAGGAATCATCGCGCGCCCTATTTCTGCACCAGGTATTCAACACTGGCCATCACCATCAACACGGCAGCGCACACACGATTGCGCTTAACACTGGCACTGCTGCTGGCGTTGACGGGCACAGCCTGCAAAGCATTGGCGATGGTAGTGACCGTGGCGCCAGACAACTGGCCCGCAGCGAGCAGCGTATTCAGCCGTTGCACCAGCGCTGCGGGGTCCGATACCAGTGTCAACTCCGTGGCGTATCCGGCCTTGACATCCCCACTACTGATGCCTGTGTCGATCACCGACATCATGTAATTCAAGTAGCCGCCCACACTGGTTTCATTCACGATTTGAAACTCCGGCGCGACCTTGCCGACACTCAATCCAGTCGCTGGCGGCGCCACCGTAGATGGCGGCACGTAGCCCGGGCGGAAGAAATTGAAAACGGAAGGCGAACGCAAGGGGCTTTGCCCCAAGGCGGTACCTGCACCACTCAGGTCCCCGATCTTCCAAGCACCGCTTGCAGAGGTGACTCCAAAGGTCCGCGCCCATTGGACCAGTCGCAACATGGGTTCACGCAATTTGCCAAATTCGGGCGCTGTCAGCCCGGTGGCATTGCGAGCCTCATCGTCCAGCACGATGGCGGCAAACACATACGCCAAGTCGCCCCGCACTCCCTTGCCATTGTTGGCAAACACCGCGGCCACCCGCCCCACATAAGCAGCACTCGGGTTGCTGGTGACCAGGCGCTGGATCAGCTGCTTGCAAATAAACGGCGCTGTGTTGGGGTGGTTGAACAGCGTGTCCAAGGCCGTCTTCAATGCCGTCGCACCCGCAGTATTGGCGGGGATCGTCACCCCCAAAAACGTGGCGGCCAGCGTGGAGTGATTGGCAACCGTGAGCTTCATGGGCAATCGCACATAACTGGTGCTGGGCACCGTGCGGGTGCCGCCACCGGTCTGGGTAATCACGGTATTGACGTTCTGGCTCATGTCCACGTCGTAACCCGTGAACACCCGTGCCAGGTTACTCACATCACTGGCAGCATAGGTTTCCTGGGGCTTGCCGGCAACATCGAGCTTGAGCGTGCCATCGGGGTTGAGCAGGTACAGCCCCACGGTAAAAAGCTGCATCACCTCGCGGGCGTAGTTTTCGTCCGGCTGACGGCCCGTGCTGGCGTTTTCTTTGAGGTTGCCTTTGGTATTGAGGTAGTAGCCCATCGCCGGGTTGAGGGTGATAGCTTCCAGCAAGTCCCGGAAATTGCCAAAAGCATGAGTGCACAACACATCCCAATACTGCGCAATCGCATGGCTGCGCCAGCTGAAGTCCAGACTGGAGAGCGACACCACGAACAACTCCGACAAGGCCAACGCCGCCCGCTTGCGCATCGGGTCTTGCGCGGCCATGAGCTGACTCCAGATCATGTAATCGCCGGGGTAGCTGTTGTCGTAGTAATTGGCGGTGTTGTTCACATCACCATAGCCTTTGGCATTGAGCCAATCCCAGCCACTAGTGCCCGATGACTTGGCCACCTCGGCCTGAATCCATCCTGCATACCCCAAGCTGCGTACCGAAGCAATGTCGGCATCCGTGGCCGCCAAACCGGCCTGCAATAAAAACCGAGCGGCTTGCACGTCGGTAACCGACGCCAATGCCGTAAAGCTGGAGGTATCGAGCGCGATGGTTTTACCCGAGGAGACCGGGGTGCCGCTGGTCGTGGATGATGTGCTGCTCGAACCACCGTCGCCACCACCACACGCACTCAGCACGGTGCTCGCCGCCACGGCAGCGGTCACACCGCTGACGCTAGAGCTTGATCGATCACGCAATGTTTCTTGCAGCAAACGCTTCTTCCGGGTTATCTAGTAGTACCAGAGGGCAGGCACCACGCAACTGCACCGCCCATTCAAGCAAGAAGCTTACGAATGAATGTCACCAGCCCACCCATGGGCTTACAAACATTTACCGGTACGTCAGTGAAGTGTCAGTTCAAGCCGCGGCTGCGTTGCGCAACATGTCACGCGTCCGTACAGCTTCCTGGCGGGCTGCGGACGCAAAATCCGGGCCGGCAGAAGCGTACAGAATGGCGCGGGATGAATTCACCGCAATCGGCGCGGTAGTTTCGCCGTTGACGGCCTTCCAACCCGCTTTGACGGTTGCCACCGCATCGCCCCCCTGCGCACCCACACCAGGGATCAGCAAAGGCACCGTGGGTGCCAACGCACGCACCCGCTCGATCTCGGCGGGATACGTGGCTCCCACCACCAGCCCCAACTGGCCATTGAGGTTCCAAGGGCCTTGGGCCAGCGCGGCAATGTGCTCATACAAGCGCGGCTGGCCGGGCACATCACGCAGGTGCTGCGGCTGGAAGTCGTCCCCGCCGGGGTTGGAGGTACGGCAGAGCAGAAATGCCCCCTTGCCGTGGTACTTGAGGTAAGGCTGCACCGAGTCAAAGCCCATGAAGGGGGACAGGGTGACGGCATCGGCGCCGTAGCGCTCGAAGGCCTCCTTGGCGTATTGCTCGGCGGTGCTGCCAATATCGCCCCGCTTGGCATCCAGAATCACCGGCACCTGCGGTGCGGTACGGCGCATGTGCTCCATCAGCTTTTCGAGCTGGGCCTCGGCGCCATGGGCTGCGAAATAGGCAATCTGGGGTTTGAAAGAATTCACCAGATCAGCCGTGGCATCGACGATGGCGGCACAGAAGTCGTAAATCTTGCTGGCATCGCCCCGGATATGGTCCGGAAACTTGGCAGGCTCCGGGTCCAGGCCTACGCACAACAAGGAGCCGTTTTGGCGCTCGGCGGTGCGCAACTGGTCAAGAAAGGTCATGGGGCTATTTTAAGAAAGCGGCTTTAAGAAGAGGTCAAGGTGTCCATGGCCAGGCACAAATCGGCCCAGGCCTTGGCTTTGTCAGTGCTGTTGCGCAGCAGCAGCTTGGGGTGGTAACTCACCACCACCGGAATGCCCCGGTAGCGGTACACCATGCCGCGCAACTTGCCCAGCGGCTGGGTCGCGAGGGCGCCATGCTCGGACAACACGGTCTGGATAGCAAAGCGCCCCACGGCAAAAATCACCTTCGGCTGCACCAGCTCGATTTCGCGCTGCAGGTAGACCGCACATTGGGCCAGATCGGCCGGCTGCGGATTGCGCCCATGCGGCGGGCGGCACTTCACCACATTGGTGGCATAAGCACCTTGCGCACCACTGCCGGTGCGGCTAGCGCCCACCGCCTTGAGCATGTTGTCCAGCAGCTGACCCGGTGCCTCCACAAAGGCCTGGGCCGCGCTGTCTTCGTCTTCCTCGGGCGGATCGCCCACCACCATCCAGTCCGCTTGCGCTTGCAGTGCGGGTTGCAAGGTGGCGTGTTTGCGGCCGGCGCACAGGCCGCAGGACTCGCAGGCCGCAGCGGTATCCGCCAAGCCATTCCAGTCCAGCGCCGCCAAGGCCGAAGGGTGAACGGGTACGACTGCTGCGACCGGAGCCGCCTGCAAGGGGCCGGGACGGCTGGCGGGCGGCACAACGGGAGCGACAGGTCGCGGCGCGGCCTCAGGCGCAGGGCGCACGGGCGCAACGGCCGCTACCCGTGGAGGCAGGGTGGGAGCCAGGTCCGCCGGTGCGTCATCTGCCACCGTGGCAAATGCGGTGCCGGGCAGCCAGACGCGCACGCCCATTTCCAACAGCATGGCGCGTTGGCGCTCGTCGAGTTGCAAGGCCATGGTGTTCAGCGCTCCAAAGACAGGCTCATGACCACCGCATCTTCGCGCTGGCCGTGGTGGGCGGGGTAATAGCCTTTGCGTTGCCCGACACGGCGGTAGCCATGGGCCTCATAAACGTGCAGGGCCCGGTCGTTGCTGACGCGCACCTCCAACCACAGCCACTGCGCGCCCTGCCCGCGCGACCAGATGGCCAGTGCATCCAGCAACACCCGGGCCCAGCCTTGGCCCTGAAATTCAGGGGCCACCGTGATGTTGAGCAAATGCACTTCGTCCACGCCTTTCATGGCTACAAAGTAGCCCAGCAGCTGGCCGTTGGCCGTGAGCATCTGGGCCTGGTAGCCGCTGTGCAAGGCATCCACAAAATTGGCACGGCTCCAGGGGTGGGAATACGCCCGCTGCTCCACCTGGAGCACCCGGTCCAAATCATCCGCGAGCAGAGACTCAAACGCCGCCTCATGGGTCACGTCAGCGGGGGGCACTGCGGAGTACGGGCTCATGGCGCGGTCGCTGCGGGGAGAGCTGCTTTTTCAGCCTCCCTCTCTACGGTCGTTTTGGCCACCTTGTCGCGGATATAGCGGGGCATGGCCAAGGCCGCATCCACCGCCAGCCCTGCGGCGAGCATGGCAGGGGCCAAGCGCAGCATGGCAGCCGCCATGGGCAAAGCCTGCACCACCTGTGCAGATTGCAAAGCCTGCGCCGGCAGCCGGTCCGCGTACACGGTGAACACATTGCCGGCCAGCAGATGCGGCACACCAACTTCCGCGCTCTGGGTCGTCAAGTCTTGCGGCTTTAGCAAGGTGCTGGACTGCAAGGTCTGCCATTGGCCCTGTGCGTAGCGGTACTGCGCCACATACATCTCGTCCATGCGCGCATCGAGTAAAGCCGTGACCTGCAGCTCCGACGCATCGGGCACCACGCGGAAACGGGCGTCTTCCGCCACCGCGAGCAACGAATCCACCGCCAGCACCGGCACACCCGCCCCGAAGGCCAGCCCTTGCACCACCGAGCAGGCGGTGCGCAAACCGGTAAACGACCCCGGACCACTGCCAAAACAGATGGCGTCCAGCTGGTCCAAGCGCACACCGGCCTCGGCCAGCATCTGGAGGATGGCCGCAATCAAATCCGTCGAAGCCTTGGCGCCACCGGCGCTATGGTGCTCCACCACACGCGTGCCCTCTGCGCCGTCGGTGCGCAGCGCGATCGAGAGAAATTCGGTTCCGGTATCCAGGGCCAACAGGTTCATGCCCGAATTATCCCCGCTGGGGCGGGCCGGATAATGCCTGCATGCATCTTCGTCGCTTCCTTTCCCCTGATTCCCGTCGCGCCCTCGGGGCTGCTCTCACCCTTTGGGCCTTGATGTTGAGCACCTCCGCCAGCGCCCAAACCCTGCCCCCCGAGGTCGATGCCGCGCTGGCCCGCGCCAAGGTGCCGCGCGACGCGATGTCGTTTCTGGTGGTGGATGCCCAGGGCGGTGCCGCCCCCCGACTGGCCCACCGCAGCACCAGCCCCATGAACCCCGCGTCCACCATGAAGCTGGTGACCACCATTGCCGCCCTGGACCTGCTGGGCCCGGCCTACACCTGGGCCACCCCGGTGTATGTAGACGGCACCGTGCACAACGGCATGCTGAACGGCAACCTCTACGTCAAAGGCTTGGGCGACCCCAAGCTGGTGATGGAGCGCCTGTGGCTGCTGTTGCGCCGGGTGCAGGGCATGGGCATCAAAACCATTGCGGGCGACATCGTGCTGGACCGCAGCGCCTTTGACCTACCAGAACCCGACCCCGCCAAATTCGACGGCGAGCCCCTGCGCCCCTACAACGTGGCACCGGACGCCCTGCTGGTCAACTTCAAATCGGTGGTGATGACCTTCACCCCGGACCTCAGCGCCAAAGTGGCCCAGGTGCAATACGACCCGCCCCTGGCGGGCGTGAGCCTGCCGGCCACGGTGCCACTCAACACCGCAGCAGCCGACTGCGGCGACTACCGGGGTGCCCTCAAAGGCGACTTTGCCGACCCGCTGCGCTTCCGCTTCGGCGGCAGCTATCCCGCGAGCTGTGGCGAGAAGGTATGGCCTGTGGCTTACGCAGACCCCAAGTCCTACCCCGCACGCGCTGCACAAGGCCTTTGGGAGAGCTTGGGTGGCAAGGTGCTGGGCACCGTGCGCAATGGCAGCGTGCCCGCTCCACTGTTGACCGGCAAGCCCGCGCTGGTGGTGAACTCGGCCACGCTGGCCGAGGTGATCCGCGACATCAACAAGTTCAGCAACAACGTCATGGCGCAGCAGGTGTTTCTGACCCTGGGCCGGGTCGCGGGCAACGCCCAAGGCCTGCCAGCCGATGTGGTGACTGACGCCAACCTGCCTGCGGGCAGCTTTGCCGCCAGCCGCGCGCTGGTGCAGCGTTGGTGGAAGGACCGCATCGGCACGGACGACGCTCCGGTCATGGACAACGGCTCCGGCCTTTCGCGCCAGGAGCGTATCACCGCGCAGGCCATGGGCCGCTTGCTGCAGGCCACCTATGCTGCGCCTTTCATGCCGGAGTTGATGTCGTCCCTGCCGATTACAGGGGTGGATGGCACCCTCAAGCGCATCAAAACCCGCACCAGTGGCACCGCCCACCTCAAAACCGGCACCCTCACTGGCGTAGTGGCCTTGGCAGGCTATGTGCATGCCGTCAGCGGCAAGCGCTATGTGCTGGTGGCCTTCATCAACCACGCCAATGCCAACGACGCCCGTCCCGCACTGGATGCGCTGGTGGACTGGGCGGGGCGGGATCAGTAAAAGCGGCACCTCGCCCAAGAAGTGGCTGGGCGTCAGCTCGCCATGCCAAAAAAATGCTTGATGCGGGACAGCAGCGCATCCTGCCGGGTGTCGTTCTGGTTTTTCAACGCGCGGTCCACGGCGGCTGACATGCCGCTCTGGCGTTGCTCAATCACGCTGGCAATTTCTTGCGCAATTTCAGGGCGGGCCATGAGCACCAAGGCAAAGCCCTGCTTGTCCAGGCGGTAGCACTCCACATCGGTCAGGGCTGTCACCGTCGCCCCGCGCGGCTCGCCGGTGAGCATGCCGACTTCGCCAAAAAACTCGCCCTCGCCCAACTCGGACACCGGGGTCACCACACCGGCCTTCTCGGTGGTAATGCGCACCCGGCCCTGCACCACCAAATACAGCCAATGGGCCGCCGCGCCTTGGCGCGTCAACACACCGCCCGCCACAAAATGGGCATGCACCAAGTGCTGGGCCAACACCTCTTGCTCGGCGGCCGTCAGCCCCTGGAACAGGGCGGTGCGCTGCACCGTGGCCAGGCGGCGGGCGTGCTCCAGCGCGGCCTGCGCTTCCCGCGCCTGCGCATCGTTCACCATGGTGCGCTGCTCTTGCACCGCGCCAAGGCGGATGCCGTTGCGCTCCAGCGCGGCCAGCACATGCATGCGCACCTGAGAGTCGGTCGGCGTATCGGCATCCGGGTCGGCGAGCCAATAGCGCAGGCCATAGCGGCAGTAGCCGGCCGTGACATCCAAGAGCACGGTGTTGGCAGACCGGTGGGTGGATACCGTGGCAATGCCCGCATCGGCCACCGCCTGGTTCATGACGGACATCACCCGCGAAGGCGCCACATTGGCATCCACATGAAAGAGCACGGTGCGCCGCACCACCAGTGGCTCTTGCCCCTTGGGGCGGAGCACGCGGAAGCGGTTTTTCATCAACCAGCTGTTGGGAACCACCACGGTCTCGCGGTCTGCGGTTTCAATGGCGGTGTAACGCCAGCGCACATCCACCACCGTGCCGCTGATGTCCTCCACCCGCACGACATCCCCCACACGCAAGGAGTTGTCCATCTGCAGCACCACGCCGCCCAGCACATTGCCCAAGGTGTCTTGCATGGCAAACGCCAGCACCGCCGTCAGCACGGCCGAAGTGGTGAACAAGCGGGATGGATCAACCCCCCAGTGGCTCAAACCATAAAAGCCGGCCCCCAAGGCCAGCCCCAAAAAGGTCAAATCCTGCGCGATACGGGGAGAACCCAGCCCCACCGTCGGCATGAGAAGCTGAAACACCAGCACCACCACCAACTGCAGGGTGGCCAAGCCGATGAGCGCGGCTGCGCCATCCAGCACATGCGGCCACCAGGGCGCACTCCCCTGCCAGGCCGCCGCATTCGCGGCCAACCACGCCAAGGCCCCCAGCACCCAAAAGAACCACATGGAACGCAACTCACGGCGCGGCAGACGGGTGCTCAGCCGCACCAGCACCGCCACCAACGCGCACACCAGCGCCATCGACAACAAGGTCTGCCCGACCCATCCGCTGGCGCTTCCTCCATCCTGCATGACCCGCTCCCTCACTGTGTGTGTTGTGGGGTCGATTG
>Ga0228700_1000802_pt1 | contig 24468 bp, 22 predicted proteins | sample McNCre317_Aug_MG_FD_178019 | JGI IMG/M metagenome (GOLD analysis project Ga0228700, IMG submission 178019) | Freshwater microbial communities from McNutts Creek, Athens, Georgia, United States - 3-17_Aug_MG | ecosystem: Environmental > Aquatic > Freshwater > Creek | place: USA: Georgia...
TCTCGTCAAAGGGGTTCATGCTCATCTTGACGTTGGCAATGTCCACGCCCGAACCATCGGACTTGACTCGGACTTTAACGTTGTAGTCCACCACCCGTTTCACGGGAACAAGAATTTTCATGAAAGCATCTCCATTGATTGAAATATCTGAGCCGGGCTGAGCGTCAATCAGTTGACGTTACGTAAACGTCAATTGTGCACCAGAACCGCCAAAAGGCCAACTGCCAGGCTATAAAAAAGAACGGTCGTTCGTATTTTAAACACGCATTGGACCGCCAATGTTGATCCTAAACCACAGCTGCATGGCTCAAGCGCTTGCATCATCTGTGAATTGAATGCATTTAAATTACAAAAAATACGCTCAGCCTGCCTGTCCGCGCAGATGAACCACCCGCTGAGGAAAGGGGATGTCGATCTGGTGGTCTTTCAAAGTTTTGAAAATCGCGCGGTTGATGTCAGATTTCAGGTTCAACTGGCCATTGGCAACATCGTCAAGCCAATAGTTCACCGTGAACTCCAGCCCATCGGCACCAAAAGCCGACAAGGCCACCAAGGGGGCCGGTTCGGTCAACACCCTGTCGTGCGAAAGACAAGCCTGCGTCAACAACTCGACCACCAAGTCCACCGAAGTGTCATACGCCACCACCACCACCGTGGTCTGCGCCACCCGGGCATCCGACAAACTCAGATTCTCGACCCGCTGCGTGATCATCAACTCATTGGGCACGATGGACTCGCGGCCATTCGGTGCACGGATCACGGTGTAGCGCGCCTTGATGTCGGTGATACGGCCCTCAAAGCCATCGACCTTGACCGTATCGCCAATGCGCACACTGCGCTCGGCCAGGATCACAAACCCGCTCACGTAGTTGGCCGCCAGCTTTTGCAGGCCAAAGCCAATGCCCACACCCACAGCACCGCCCAGCACCGACAAAGCCGTCAGGTCAATGCCCACCGCAGACAAGGCCATGAGCAGCCCCACAAACATCAACACCGCACGTACCGTGTTGCTGATGACTTTGCGCAAGGACAAATCGCTGCCTGTGGCCGACTTGAGCAAACGCGCTTCAATCGCGGCAGAAATCCACAGCACCACGATCAGCACCGCGCCCGCCGTCAAGGCCCCCTCCATCATGGTGCGCACCGACATCACCGCGCCGCCGACTTTCCATTGGATCTGATCGAGTTCATTGAGCACCAGGGGCAAGATGCCGGTGACCCACAAAACCACTGCACCCCAGGCCAGCCAGGAGATCGTGCGCTCCAGCGCCCGCACAAAGGCCGCCCCTGCAAATGCCGCTTGCAACACTTTGACCCCCAAGCGGATGGCCGCCAAAGAGGTGCACACCGGCAACAAAATGTCAAACAAGGCCAACGCGTGATCTTGCGTCAACACCGTGCGGGCCACAAAGGTCAAGCCCAGCAAAAAGACCGGGAACAAGACCCCGTCCACCAGCTTGCGACCCAGCAGGACCTTGAGCTCATGCCCGCGCAACAAACAGCGCAGGCCCCACACCATGAGCCAGGCCAGCAAAACACTCAGCGCAAAAGCGGCGATGACCGGAAGCGATTCCGCTCTAAGCAAGGCACCCACCCAAGCCATGGGATCGCTCATCTGCACAGTTTTCATGTTCGCCATGCCGGATTCCTTTTGTCGATGAAGGCCTGCACGCCTTCTTGTGCCACCTCGTGCACCATGTTGCAGGCCATGGTTTGACCGGCCAACTGGTAGGCCGCTTCCATGCCCATTTCGCGCTGCTTGTAAAACAACTGCTTGCCCATGCGCACCGCCTCACGGGGTTTGGCCAGGATCGCGTTCACCAGAACGTCCACGCGGGCATCCAGTTCCTGCGGGGGTGTCACGCGGTTGATCAAGCCGCGCTGGCAGGCTTCATCGGCCGAGATGAAGCCACCGGTGAGCAGCATTTCCATCGCCTGTTTGGCGTGCATATTGCGCACCAGCGGCACACTGGGCGTGGCACAAAACAAGCCCACATCGATGCCATTGACGCCGAACTGCACGCCTTCGGCGGCCACCGCCAAATCGCACTGCGCCACCAGCTGACAACCGGCTGCCGTAGCCACGCCCTGCACCCGTGCGATCACGGGCACCGGCAAGTTCTGGATCGACAGCATCATGCGCGTGCACTGGGCAAACAGCTTCTGGTAGTAAGCCAGCTCGGGCTGCGCACGCATTTCCTTGAGATTGTGGCCTGCGCAAAAAGCCTTGCCAGCAGCGCCCAGCACCACCACACGCGCCTCGGCGTCTTGTGCGATCTGGTCCAAAGCGCTTTGCAGGGCCTGGAGCATGGCCTCGCCCAAGGTGTTGAAGGTGGCGGGGCTGTTGAGCGTGAGGCGGTGCACGCCGCGGGCATCGCGCTCGTGCAGCAAGATGTCTGTGTTTGCAGATGGGGAGTTCATGCACTCGATTGTGCACAAAGTAGGCCGACCTGCGGCACTTGGCCAACCGCTCAGACGTCGGCCAACACCCGCAAGTGAGCTTCCACGCTGCGGCCCAGGGCGCTCAGGCTGTAGCCGCCTTCCAGACAACTCACAATCCGGCCCTTGGCATGGCGCAGCGCCACGTCCTTGATGCGATGGGTGATCCAGGCGTAGTCTTGCTCGACCAGGCCCATCTGCCCCATGTCGTCCTCGCGGTGGGCATCAAAACCCGCGCTGATGAAAATCAGCTCGGGCTTGTGCGCCTCCAGGCGCGGAATCCACATCATGTCGATCAGCTCGCGAATGTCCATGCCCCGCGTGTAGGCGGGCACCGGCAAGTTCAGCAAGTTGGATGCATTCGATTGCGAGCCCCCTTCCGGGTAGAACGGGTGCTGGAAAAAGCTGACCATCAAGATCCGCTCGTCCCCGGCCACGATGTCTTCGGTGCCGTTGCCGTGGTGGACATCGAAGTCCACAATCGCCACACGTTTCAGGCCGTGGCGCTCCACCGCGTGCTTGGCCGCAATGGCCACGTTGTTGAAAAAACAAAAACCCATGGCCTTGTCGCGGCAGGCATGGTGCCCCGGCGGGCGGGTGGCGCAAAACGCGTTTTCCAGCTCACCCGCCATGACCGCGTCTGTGGCCTCGATGGCCGCGCCTGCAGAAAGCAAAGCGGCCTCCCAAGTGTGCACATTGATCGAGGTGTCCGAATCCAGCGCAGTGTGGCTGGGGCCTCCGGCGGCCACATCGTCGCGCAAGTTGTCGCTCAAACCACGCAAAGCGGCCACATGCATGCGGCCGTGGGCAAGCTCGATGTCGGCCAGGGCTGCCGGACCCGCCTCGCGGCGCTGCAAGGCCATGTCCAGACCGGTGACCAGCAAGCGGTCTTCAATCGCGCTGAGCCGCTCGGGGCATTCGGGGTGGCCAGCCCCCATCTCGTGCTTCATGCACTGGGGGTGAGTGAAATAACCTGTAGCGCCCATACGGCTTGTCTTTCTGCCAAAGCGGGGTCCTTCGGGACTGTTGCTTTTCTTGAATTTTTCGAATTGATGGCTCAGCTTATCACGCGCCATCGTGCACAAGTCTGAGCCAAATCAGGCCTTGCGGCCATTAAACTGCCTGCATGCATTTTGAATTTTCCTCGACTTTGCGCCGGACCTTGGGCCCCAGACACTTGCCTACCCTATTGGCCGCCTGGCTTAGCGCCACCTTATTCATGCTGACATCACCGGCAGCACTGGCCAAAAAGTCGCCGCACGACAGCACCAAAGCCGGACACCACATCAACAGTAAACCCACCAAACATCGCAAGGTTCAAGCCACGCCATCCGTCAAGCACACAGGCACCGCCTTGACCGACGACATCCATGTGATGGCCTGGGCCCAGGAAGCGGCGCCCCGCTTGCAACTGGACGCCGCCTGGCTGCAAAAAACCATGGCCCAAGCCCAGCGACTGCCGGTGGTGGAAAAGCTGGTGTTGCCCCCGCCCTCCCCCGTGGCCAAGGACTGGGCCACTTACCGGGCCCGCTTCATTGAGCCCACCCGCATCCAGGCCGGGGCCCGCTTTTGGCGCAAGCACCAGGCCACGCTGGAGCGCGCTGAAAAAGAATTCGGTATCCCCGCCGCCATCGTGGTCGGCATCATCGGCGTGGAAACCCTGTATGGCCAAAACACCGGCAACTTCCGTTTGGTGGATGCGCTGGGCACTTTGGCTTTCTATTTTCCGGAAGCGCACCCTCGGGCCACAGAACGCCAAGCATTTTTCCGGTCCGAGCTGGAGCAGTTTCTGGTGCTGAGTTCGCGCAGCGGCGCAGACCCCTTGTCGGTGCGCGGCAGCTATGCCGGTGCCATGGGCCTGCCGCAATTCATGCCGTCCAGCTGGCTCCAATACGCGGTGGACTTTGATGGCGATGGCCGCATCGACCTGTTTGGCAGCCCCGCCGATGCGATCGGCTCAGTGGCCCATTACTTCAAGGCCTTCCAGTGGCGCACCGGCATGCCCACGCACTACCCGGTGAGCCTGAGCACCCAAACCGACATGGACAGCTTGCTGGCGCCCGACATCCTGCCCACCTTCAGCGTGGCCAACTTTACGGCCAAAGGGGCAGGCCTCGAAGGCGCCGCGCTGGCACACACCGGTCCGTTGGCTCTGATCGAGCTGCGCAACGGCCCCAACGCCCCCAGCTATGTGGCGGGCACCGAAAACTTCTACGCCATCACCCGTTACAACTGGAGCAGCTATTACGCCATGGCGGTGATTGAGTTGGCGGAAGCGGTGACGCGCGAGGTCAACCTCAAGCCTTGAAGGTCCGACCTGCAAGCGCTTGGCTGGACCAGCCCCTGCGCCGGCATGGCCTTGCCGATTTCCTGCGTGCCTTGCGCAGAACCCGATAGCCAGACCCCATCATTGGCATTGGGGTCTGGGCACCCGACTGCGCATCGGGCGCATGATGTCAGTCAGCCTTCGGCAACTCATATTGTTTATGATACGCCATCGCATCATCCAACCTATCAACGCATTAATGCGATAAATAAAGCCATTTTGAGTTACACAAACTTTAGGCATAGAACAATTTTCGTATTCACAAAAAGCTCTCCGTTCGTACCATGACGCCTGACCTCAATCAAGCGCAAGCGCCATGCAAACCATCCAATTCAGCCGTGCCATCACCATCGGAATTGCATTCAGTTCAGCAGCTGCCCTGTCGATTTTTTTGTCGACGTCCGTTTCACCGGTGCTGAGCAAAACCGTTGACAGCATCGGCATGGGCAACGATGAAAAAGAATTCATCTTTTCCGGAAAATGTGACAACGGCCAAACCTACCGCTTGCTCAGTTACGAAAAAGTGATCAAGGGCCAAACCTTTTCGCAATACGATTACGAAGGACCCGCCGGCAAGGGCACCGTCAAGACAAGCGCCTCGCCGCGCACCATGTCGGTTCGGGTTTGCCGTCAAATGGCGGAAATCATCGATGACCATTGAGTGGTCTTCGGGTGCGCGCAGCCTTGCACACTGTTGAACCTAAGTTTCATTGTGATCAACGGGGGGCAGTTGTAAGATGTTTGCCACCATGGACTCGCCCAGCTCCCAATCTTTGCTCATCATTGACGACCATCCGGTTTACAGGGAAGCACTGGTCGAACGGCTAACGCAGGAGTTCCAACCCAAGGGCATTGACGTTGTTGGCGCCAGCAACGCGGCCGAGGGACTGAATGTATTGGACCGCGCCAACAAAAACTGGGTTGTTTTGTTGGACATACTGATGCCAGGCCTCAGTGGCGTCGCCTCGATCAAAGTCTTTAAAACCAAACACAACGTGTCTCACATCATTGCCGTATCCGGGCTGGATGAAAATGCTTGGGAGCCCCGTGCTGTGGCCGCTGGGGCCACACTGTTCCTCTCCAAAAACAGCACATCTGACCGCATCATCAGCAAAATCAAACCTCTGCTTGAAACGGGTCATGACCTTCAATTCTTGCCCAAAGAAGTTGAGCCTAAAGAGTTCCGACTGACTCAGCGCCAGCTGGAAGTCCTGCAGCTCATCGCCTTGGGGCACCCCAACAAGGTGATCGCAGACTACCTGGACATCAAGGAACAAACCATCAAGATCCACATCAACCAGATCTTCAAGGAGTTGCGTGTTTTCAACCGAACACAAGCTGTCTTGAAGGCTCAAAAATACAATTTGCTGGCAACGGCCACCAGTCCGATTCACGCATCGGTGTGACCCCATGTTCGCAGGGACATTGATCTAAAAATCCCTCAAGCGTCATCATCGCCATGTCCCACCACACCGATCCGTCTGACCAGACTGAGCCCCTGAATCCGAGCCAAGTCCAGCAAGTAGCGCTTGAGAAAATCAGCTACATGCATGGATTCGCCAAATCCTCGACCGCGGCGACCATCATTGCCCCACTGCTGTGCATTCCCTTGTTTGACACGGTCGATCTGGGGCAAAGGCTCAACATCTGGCTTGGCCTGATGGCTGTGGCTGTTGTGGTACGAATTGTTTTGATCAGCTCCATCCGCCTCGAAGACAAAGTTCAAACCAATTTCACAAAATTGAACTGGTCCGTTGGCGTCGTGACAACGGTTTGGGGCATTGGCTGGCTCATGCTGGTGCCAGAAATGGACGCCGTCAATTACCTGATTTACCAAGTCATTTCATTGAGCATCTTGTTTGTGGGCATGGTGGGTTACTGCGTCAACTGGAAGACTTTTTACAGCTTCGCGCTCCCATTGAAAGTCGGCGAACTGCTGTTCATCCTCATCTACATCAAGCTGATCATTTGGCCCATTGCGATCGCTTCCTTGGTGAATTTTTACCTGGCTCTGAAAATGGGTTTTTTCTTTTCAAAGTCATGGGAAAAATCCATTTCACTGCGGTTCAAAAACGAGAAATTATTCGATGAATTGGTGCAAGAGAGAAATGGCTCTGTAGCCGCCAACATGGCCAAATCAGAATTCATTGCCACGGCCAGCCATGACCTGCGCCAGCCGATGCAAGCGATCAACATCTTCATTGAATTGCTCAACCTCAATAACCTCAAGGAAGCCGAAAAGTCCATCTTCTTGAAAATGCGCTCCAGCATCACGGTGCTGAACAAAATGTTCAAAAACCTTCTGGACATCAGCAAACTGGACTCCAAGCTGGATACGGCTTATGCCACTTTTGAGCTGGACAACATGTTGGAGGACCTCCTGCCGTCCTTCCAAGAACTGGCCGCCGATAAAAAGTTGAATCTGACATGCCAACATGAGCACTGGCTGGTGCATGGAGACGCCAACCTGCTCAGCCAGGTGCTGATCAATCTGCTGTCCAATGCCATCCAGTACACCGCCACAGGCGGCGTCATCGTCCAATTCAGCAACGATGACGGCAAGCTCGTGTTGACCGTGGAAGACACGGGCTGCGGCATTCCAGAAGAAGATTTGCCATTCATCTACAAGGAATTTTTCCGGTCACAAAGCTCACGACCACAACACGACGGCCTGGGCTTGGGGCTGTCCATTGTCAGCCGCATCATCAACAGAACGGGTGGCTCTGTGTCGGTGCGCACCGAGAAGGACAAAGGGACCGTTTTCTGTGTCCGTACAAATTTCGACATCGCTGGCCTGTCTGACAGCACAAGCCAAGACACCGCCGATGTGGTGCTGTCAAATGCGTCGAGCAATGCACCGACCAAGCCCCCCCTCGATGTCATCCATCTGGGCATCATCGAAAACGACAATTCACTGATGTATGCCTACCTCGAGTTTTTCGTGAGTCTGGGGTATGCGGTACACCCCATACCGCATGAGGAAGGCGAGTTTAAAAATGCATTGCTGAGCATTCCAAAGCTTGACTTCATCCTCTGCGATTACAGGCTGGGCGATAAGGATGGCATCTATTTCATTGAGCAATTGCGGGAAGAATTCAACCAAACCATTCCCGCGTGCATTGTCACTGCCGACACGGCCCCCCAGCACCTGACTTTGTTTAAAAAACTGGACATCGAGGTTCTCTACAAACCCATTGACATCGCCAGCCTTTCGAAATTCATATCAAGTCGCATCGGGTGAGTTTTCATGCAAGGGCTTTCAGCCGCCTTCCTCCTGCATTGAAGTCACCACAGTGCCGCGTGCCATCACTGTCAGCACTTACTCAACATTGAGCAGAAGATATGCCCATAAGGAATAGCAGCTTGCTACACACTCCACAGAAAATAAGTATTAACCCCAACCAGCTCAAGGTAACCAGTCCGTACATTTCTACCACCCTGTTGAACAGCCTTTACCAGTATTGCTAACTGCTTAAAGACTTCAGGATATTTTTTACGACTGAAATTCAAATGCCCTCATCCAACCCGCACGCGCACCAGACAAAGAAAGCCACAGCCAGTGGCTGGATCGGCTCAGTACTTGAGTACTACGACTTTTTCATCTATGCCACCGCCGCATCGCTGATCTTTCCGCAAATTTTCTTTCCGTCGTCCGACCCCAAAACAGCCATCGTTGCATCACTGGCAACTTATGGTGTGGGTTACGTTGCTCGTCCCATTGGCGCCTTCTTTCTGGGCCATTGGGGCGATACCAAAGGTCGCAAGCAAGTCTTGATCATTTGCATGTTCTTGATGGGCTTTTCCACCATGGCTGTTGGCCTGCTTCCAACCTATAACCAAATCGGACTGTGGGCACCTGCATTGCTGGTGATTCTGCGTCTGATCCAGGGCTTCGCAGTTGCTGGAGAGATCTCTGGAGCAAGTTCTATGATTCTGGAGCATGCACCATTTGGTCGTCGTGGCTACTATTCCAGCTTCACGTTGCAAGGCGTTCAAGCTGGGCAGATCCTTGCCGCTGCGGTTTTCTTGCCTTTGGCCTATTATCTGCCCACAGAAGCCTTCAACTCATGGGGCTGGCGAGTGCCATTTCTGTTGAGCTTTGTCGTGATCATTGTGGGCTTCATCATCCGTCGAGAAGTCGATGAAACACCGGCTTTTGCAGCAGAAGAGACTCAACACGCTGCGCCCAAATCACCCATCGTTGAAGCATTCACCCACAGCTGGAAAGACATGCTGCGTGTCGTTTGCATGGCTTTGATGAACGTGATCCCCGTGGTGACAACCATTTTTGGTGCGGCCTACGCTGTGCAGGCCAGTTATGGCATTGGCTTCAGCAAAGACGTGTATTTGTGGATTCCTGTGCTGGGCAACTGCCTTGCCATTATCGTGATCCCCTATGTAGGTAATCTGTCAGACAAGATCGGTCGTCGCCCACCCATCATCGTTGGTGCATTGGGCTCGGGTTTGCTTTCTTTCGCGTACTTGTATGCCATCAGCATCCACAATGTGCCATTGGCCATTGGCATGTCGCTGCTGATGTGGGGCATCGTCTACCAAGGCTACAACGCAACGTTCCCTAGCTTTTATCCCGAACTGTTTCCGACACGCTCACGGGTGTCTGCCATGGCCATTTCACAAAACGTGGGGACATTGATCACCGCATTGTTGCCCGCATTGTTTGCGACCGTGGCACCTCCTGGTGCTGTGGATATTCCCATGACGATTGGCGCCATCACCCTGGCCATCACTGCCATTGCAGCTTTGGCAGCGCTGAGTGCACGTGAAACCCACCGCATTCAGATTATTGATTTAGGGAATACCAAGGCGACACCCGTTGAGAGACAAGAGTACAACCGCGTTCGCTTGGCAGCCATCGAAAAAACAAAAACCAATTAACCTGAGCAGCTCTTTCCAACGACAAAAAACCTGCATCAATGGGTCTTTTTCCCCTCGGATCGGAAGAAGTTTTTGCTGATGGCCTCGTGCAACGGCGCCAACCCGCAAAGCATCAAAGCCAGCTACGCCGGGGACATGGGCGTGCCCAATTCATGCCGTACAGCGGGGTTCGTACGCCATCGGCTCGATGGCCATTAGCCTTGATCGAATGACGCAACGAAATGGATGCGTCCAGCCATGTGATCGGCACCGAGAGTTTTGACGCCATCACCCGCTACAGCTGAAACAGCTATTTCGCCATGGCGGTGATTGAGTTGAGGGATGCGGTGGCCGAGCGTGTGGGCAAGTGAGCCGCAATCACTAAATGGCGCCCATGAACCAGACACGCAGGCCTCCGTTTTTTTCTTTGTAGCAACGCACAGCGCTTTCAATGCGAATCAGGTGGTCGCTGCCTCCCCTGGCAGATGGGTATGCCTGATAGGGTGACAGCGGTCCGGACTGCCACACAAGACCATATCAAAATGACCACGGCCAGCTCAGGATCACTCCGTCGCTTGAGCCTTTGGAACTGGTGAAAGCGCTTGTCTGTCTGGTCCGGCTTCAAGCCGATATAACCCACCGCCTGGAATCAACATCAACACAGCTTTGGCTGAGCAGTCGAACCTATAAAAGTCGCAATTAATTGCATGTATAGCTGCTCGCAAGCTTTGAGGAGTCGACTCCATTCCAGATCGGTTTGAGTGGGTAAACACAAATTGGATAGCTGACAGCGTTGTCCCTGGAGGTCAATGTGATTGACCGGGGCGCTGCTCCATACTCAACCCAACGCTGCAGGGCCGTGAACATCTGGTCTTCAGCGGGACCGGGATTCTGATTCGCAATCCCTGGCAGTTTAGGCAGTGGAACCGTATTGTTCTTAGCGGGATCTGTTGCAGATGCAACCGTATACGCCCGTCCTTGAGAGCTGTGTGCTTTGCCCGGAACCAGATAAAGTCGCAAGAAATTTTGAACGTCAGACTGGTTACCCATTGTCTTCACCACTTGCTGAAAATGGTGCACCGACGTGGCTGGAGGAATGGAATCTTCAGCCAAACCCGTATATGTAATCACCTTCTTGCCCAGATCTCGTAATTGACGGAGATCGGTTGTATTCGTATCAATATCACCCAAGACAGCTTTCATGGCCTGCCCTTGATCAAAGGCTTTTGAGAGCAAATTGAAATCAACTTCACGCCATTTATCGCGCTCCACCGTGGACGCATTCTGAATGTCCACAGATGGATTGACTTGCGCGGATGCAGCGTAACGAACATCCTTCAAGAACAACGCAACACGTTCGGAATTGCTAACGGTACCCACCAGGCTTCCCCAGTCCGAACCTCTTGGGTAACTCCACCACAGTTGATGTGAACCTAAATGGCGTCCAGCCCGATCGTCTGCACTCTGACTTTCGTCAAATCGTCCATCACGCGTGATTCCATACCAAACCTTGTTAATGACTCTGGCCTCGGCAGCATTGACGCAGAGTTTCTCATTGGTATTTTTGCCAATGACCCCATCACCCTGCACGCCTGTGCACAGCGCACTTGCATCTCGAGCTGGGTTGTAGTAACATGCAAACGGATCAAGCAAAAACCCAAGCTTTTCTTTGTCGCAGGCGGAAACAGCCTTTTGGTTTACAGCATTGATTTTTTGCTTGAAATTAGAGCTTGCAAAAGCTGGATCAGCCGCTGTATAGCCAAGTTCTGATTTCATCACAACTTGTGGATAGAAGGCATTCAACGAGAATTTTGAACTCTCAATGGCGGGGGCAGCAATCAAATATCCATCATATAGCTCTGGGCGCTCCTGAGCCACTTTCCAACCTTGCCGCCCCCCGGTTGAATGTCCATCAAAGTAAGTGAACTTTGGAGATTTTCCGTAGTACAAAGAAACCAACGCTTTTGTTTTAATCGCTTGTTCGTACAGGCTTCTGTAGGAGAAATCCTTCAGCAGTGTTTCATTCAATGCTCCATCAGGAAGAAACAAGTACGAACCATTTTGTGACCATCTCTGTCCAGCATCCGTAGTCCCAGAAGCGAAACCCATACCGGCAATCACGGGCGCTGGAAATTTACTTCCAACTGCTTTTTCAAGCGAAGATCCGTCACTGTCTTCATAGAGATGGTTGCCACCGACGTATCCACCCCCGCCATAGTTACGAATACGTTCATTCCAGTTGGCATGAGAAGGTAACCATACTTCAATACCAATACCTTCTGAAGTAGACCTGGCATCTTTGGGACCTGGGTTCCCAGGTCCAACTTTAAGCTTTACCAAACACAAATCGGCTGACAGAGTCACTGGAACGCCTGCATCAGACACAAAAAGTTTGTCGCCTTTTTTATATTCACGAACAGAGACAACATTTGTTAAATCGTCAGGCTTGAACGCAGCCTTGATCGACCCATTGCATGCAAGAGGTCCAGCATTGGATGCCGTCAAATTTGGTGTGAACTGACATCCTGCTGCTACTGCAGCAAGAAAGATTGATGCTCTAAGGTGAAATTTAGGAAGTGGCAACATGGATATTTTTAGAAAAAATTTAAATCCATCTTCCCTCCAAATACAAATCGAGATACCTAGGTAAAACCCGATGCTCTGAATCTCCGCGGGCGTTAAGGAAGCTCTGAGAACCTTTCGAACGAGTGTTTTTCCAATCGCTCAGTGGTCCACCACCAGATCCGCATTCACCCGCTGCACACGGTGGTCCTCGTAATAGCCACCGTACTCGGTGTATTTAAGTACCGCACATTTGCAGAGGGTACACGCATACACATTGGCATTCCCACAAATCAGTAGACATTTTTCGTCGCTTCGCCAGCATGGTTCGCTGGCTGGCCAGATCGGATCTTGTGGATCTGAAAAATCTCATTTTGAAAGTTTAGAACTGGATTAATGCTACAGAGTAGATTCCGGCGCCTCACCCAACCACAACTCACCGACGCCTTAAAGCCAGTTGATTTATATCAATCCACATAGTCTCTGCTTTTGTCAGAATCAACCGATCTTAAAATTTTTGACGACTGGGGTTAGCTATGCACATCCGTTCATTCATCCTTGGAGCATTAACCGTATGGGGACTGCTGACTCCAGCATTAAGCCAAGCGCAGTTCGTTGCCAACGACGCCCGACTTTTGGCATCGGGATGTTTTCAGTGCCACGGAACAAACGGGAAAAGCGGTGCATTTGATGCACTGGCAGGTGATGGCAAATTAGACATGCTCAACAAGCTCAATGACATGCGCAAACAATCACCTGGCTCCAGCATCATGGTTCCCCATGCCCGTGGATACACATCACAGCAATTGGACATGATTGCCGACTATTTTTCCAAACAGAAATAAGGTGCGCACATGAAATCCCATTTTGATTTTTCTCTCTCGCGCAGGAGTCTTCTCGCAGCCATCGGTGCTGGATCTGTTTGTGCAACAACATTCCCTGCTTTCGGCCTGACAACGCCCACAAGAAAGATTGTGGTCATCGGTGGTGGAATGGCCGGAGCCACTGTCGCCAAATACCTGCGTCTTTGGAGCAACAAAGCAGTAGAAGTTACGATCGTCGAACCCTCGACAACCTATGTCTCCAACATCATGAGCAATCTGGTCGTGACAGGTCAATACCAACCCAGCATTCTCAATTACAACTGGAGCAGTCTTACTGCAAATTACGGTATCAAGGTTGTCAAAGGCACAGTGACAAGCGTGACGGCAAATGGTCCCGGCTGGAACGTCAACGTGACCGGTCTGGCATCCCCCCTTGCTTGTGACCGCGTTGTAGTCGCTCCTGGTATCAGTTTTGATCCAGTGCTGGACAACATTTCTCAGCCTATCGCGGTGCTGCATGCATGGCAAGCAGGGCCTCAGACGACGCAGTTGCGAGACAGGCTTGCAGCGCTGCCTGCGACGGGTACGTTCGTCATGAGCATTCCAGCAGCCCCATATCGCTGCCCACCCGGCCCTTACGAGCGGGCATGCGTGATCGCAGATTATTTGAAGCGCAAAAAACCCGGAGCACGGATTGTTGTACTTGACGCCAATCCCGATGTCATGGCCGAACCTGCCAACTTCAAAAATGCTTTCAGTACTTTGTATGGTTCAAACCTGACTTATTTGCCTGGACGCAAAGTGAAGTTCATCACCGCAGGTGTCAATGCTTACAGTGGAAAAGTGACTGTGGACATCGTAGGAACTGGATTTACAGAAGAGTATTCCGGTGATTTGCTCAATATCATTCCCCCGCAAAAGGCCGGCTTGATTGCACAAACCTTGGGTCTGTGCGATGGCTCGGGTTTTGCCCCTGTCAATGGTGTTTCCTTCGAGAGCACGTTAAAGCCAGGCATCCATGTCATTGGTGATGCATCCAAGACTGCGTTGCCCAAAGCTGGCCATGTCGGCAATCAAGGCGCCAAGATCTGTGCAGATGCCATATTGCGCATATTTTCTAACCAGCAACCCTATGCGACGCCGACGGCGAATTCAGCCTGTTTCTCCCCATTGAGCAATACAGTGGCTTCTTGGCTCACTGCTGTTTATCAATATGAACAGCAAAATGATTCATCCTGGAAATATGTGTCAAGAGACCAAATCAGCACACTGACAGGTGCCACTGAAGCAAGTGGTGCCAGTACTAAGAATTTTTCAAAAATGTCCACTTGGTACAAAACACTGATGACTGAAACATTTGCCTGATAACTTAGTCATTACAAGACCTCACTGGCCTGTGAAGTGAGGTTTTTTTTAAGCGATAGTCGCCAAAAATCAGTCAAAAACCATGACACACGAAAAAACAGTGCTTCCCATCTGGCTAGACGTCCCCGAAGAGCACGACTACCCTGCGGCCACGTCTTATCTGTCTTTGACCATGTCACCCGAGAGTGCCGTCAAAGTTGTGGCGTCATTGCGAAAGGCCACCATGAGTCAATTCAAGGCCAAAGATATTTTTCGAGCCTCTGAGCTGTCCTTGCTCGGCATCAGCAATTCACATGTTGATAAAGATCGCAAAAAAATCATCAATGGCATACCGCTTTCGCCTCTGCTGTTAATTCGTGCGCCAGAACTTGGCAGGGTCATCATTGCCGATGGTTACCATCGACTGTGCGCGGTCTATGCGGTCAATGAGGATGCCTTGATTCCGTGCAAAATTGTCTAATTCGGTTTGCAAGGGCACTTGCTTTCTTTATGGTCGATCTTCCTCATCGAAATTTTCTGCATCGTGCACCATCAATTTCCCGATCTTCTGTTCAAGCCAATTACCAATCAACAGAGATAGGCCGATGGCGGCCAAGGCAATCAAGGGCATGATGAACAACCCACGGCCAAAGGCTGCACCCAACACTGTAGTAGCCCAAATACTTGCGGCAGTGGTTAAGCCTTGAATGCGTTTGCCTCGAGCGTTGTGGATGATCACACCCGCTCCTAAAAAACCAATACCGGCAAGAATGCCTTGCACAACCCGACTACTGGCTTCCAGTGACGCTGTAACCTGCACCTCCAGACCGTTGCCCGGCAGCACAATCATGACAGCAGCAGCTGACCCGATGGCCACCAAGGCATGGGTTTTGACACCCGCTGATTTGTGATGCAGCCAACGATTAAGACCCAAAAAAATACCGGCCAGCGCAGCGCAGGCCACCCGCAAAAAAATCTCAACAGGATCGTTCATACGCGAATTCTCAGTGACTTCAGACAAAAAGTGCCCCCCCTTTTGCACTGAAGCGAGAAGCAGGACGGTTAGGTAACCACGGTCCAGATCGAACTGGCCAAAATGGTACCGCCTGAGGTTAACGTCAAACCCTGAAGACGCCGAACTGTAAAAGCGTGAGCCTCATGCCCCATGCGCCTTCATCGCCTTGCCCACTTCCAGCGTGCCTTGCGCAGAGCCGGACAGCGGCACGGTCTCTCCCTGTCGGTCAGTCACCTGGGCCATGGCGGCGGCCAAGCGCTCAGGGGTATCTGGGGTCAGGCCCAGGTGCACGCCTTGAGTCAGGGTGATGTGGGCCACCTCAAAGCTGCCTGCACCTGCACAGATGATGGTGCGGTTGGGCGCGTCCTCGCTGGCCATGACCAGCATGGCGGGCACCACGGCCTGTGGCTCCAAGGCTTTGAGCACCGCTTCGGGCATCAGGCCTTCGGTCATGCGGGTGGCGGCGGTGGGGGCCAGGCAGTTCACACGGATGCCGTGTTTTTCACCTTCGATCGACAAGGTCTGCATCAGGCCCGCCAGCGCCATCTTGGCCGCACCGTAATTGGCCTGGCCAAAGTTGCCGTACAAGCCACTCGACGATGTGGTCATGACGATGCGGCCATAATTTTGCGCCTGCATGATGGGCCACACCGCCTTGGAGCAATGCACCGCGCCCATGAGGTGGACATCAACCACCAGACGAAAATCGGCCAGGTCCATCTTGGCAAAGCTCTTGTCGCGCAGGATGCCCGCGTTGTTGATCAGAATGTCCACGCGGCCCCAGGTGTCCATGGTCTGCTGGACCATGGCCTGCACGGCGGCAAAGTCAGTGACCGATGCGCCGTTGACGATGGCCTCGCCACCGGCGGCGCGGATCTCATCGACCACGGCCTGCGCGGCGGACACCGAGCCGCCCACGCCATGCACATCGCCGCCCAGGTCGTTGACGACCACTTTGGCGCCACGGGCGGCCAACGCCAGCGCGTGTTGTTTGCCCAAGCCGCCGCCTGCGCCCGTGACGATGGCCACGCGGCCTTTGAAATCGATGCTCATGAAAATCTTCCTTGTGAAATGCTGGGGTTCAATCGGTGACAGGTCTGCTCACAGCCATCTGCTAATCTGAAGCCATGAACACACGCCTGTTTGCAGACCACTGTAAATCAGCCCGAGCCCAGGCTCTGTTACCCGCTTGACACCTGCCCCATGGAACTGAACACCGAAATCATCACCACGCCCCCTGCAGATGCGGCCACCGTCGTCTTGCTGCGCGACACGGCCGATGGCCTGCAAGTTTTGCTGCTCAGGCGCCATCAGGCCTCCAATGTGTTGGGCGGGGCCTATGTCTTTCCAGGCGGCAAGCTGGACGTGGCCGATCAGCACCCCGAGATCTTGTCGCGCTTGAGCCAGGGCAGCGACCATTTGCATGAGCGGCTGGCAGAACCCGAATTGCCCCACGCCAAAGCGGGCGGCCTGTTTGTGGCGGCGATGCGCGAAGCCTTTGAAGAATGCCGTGTCTTGCTCGGTCAGGCCGAAAACGGCAGCGCCGACCTGAGCGCCTTGCAAGCGAGCTTGGAAAGCGGCCAAAGCTGGTCGGAGGCTTTGCAAGCCCATGCCTTGACGCTGCAAACCGAAGCCCTGGTGCCCTGGACGCGCTGGATCACGCCCAAGCAAGCCTCGGTGACCAACAAGCGTTTTGACACCCGTTTTTTCATCACCCAGGTGCCTGCGGACCAAACCGCGCGCCACGACGAGCACGAGACCACCGAAACCCTGTGGATCGGCCCGCGCGAAGCCCTGCTGCGCTACTGGAACCGTGAGATCGAGCTGGCCCCACCCCAAATCATGAGCCTGGTGCACCTGTCTCGGCATGCCAACGCCCACAGCGCGTTGGCCGAAGCCCGAAACCGCAAACCGCCCGTGGTTCAGCCCGAGCCTTTCGAGCAAGACGGCATCCGGACCATCTGCTACCCCGGCGATCCACGGCATTCGATGGCCGAGCCTGCCTTCCCCGGGCCCAGCCGTTTGATGTTCAAAAACAAACGCTTTGAGCCCGAACTCGGATTGGCCGCTTTGCTTGACTAGAATACAGACATCAAACGTTTCATTTTGTAACGTTCCTTGAAGCTTTCAAATTGCATTGATTCCGTATGAGCCAGTCTGCCGACCCCATTTACTTGTCCGTTGAACGGGCCATGGAGTTCATTGGGGACGCCAATGGGGTACTGAGCCTGCTCAAGACCTTGCAACAAACCCTCAGCAGCGATTTGCCCTTGATTGTGGATTTGCTGAACAAGGACGATGTGATGGGCGCCAACCGCGTGCTGCACCAGCTCAAAGGCTTCACCCCCGTGTTTTGTGTGGACAGCCTGGTCGAGCGTGTGGTTGCCGTGGAGCAATTGAGCAAACATGGCGAGCCCGCTGAAGTGCGTGCGGCTTATGGTCAACTGGCTCCGCAGCTGGAGCAACTGCGTACCGAAGTGATCGACCATTTGGCCAAACACGGCTGATCCCTGGCAGACATGGACCCCGGCACGCATGGATGCCGGATCAAGTCCGGCATGACAAGCTTCTGCGTCATCCCGAACCTGCTTTGTCACCCCGGACTTGATCCGGGGTCCATATCCCCCGCCGCATTGGCCATCAACCACCGAGCAATCTGTGCAGGGTCATGGATCAGACGCAATTCATCAAACGCCTGCTGCGCCTCGGGGTAAACCTTGCGCAGGTAATTGAGCCACTGCTTGAGGCGCCCTGAACGGTGCCGCGAAGCCACCCGCTGGCTGACCCCCACCCAGAACAATTGCAGCAAACCGGCGATCACCGGCCAGGCCACGGCGCGGCCTTCATCGCCCTCGGACAGGCCTGCATCGTGTCGCGCAATGGCCAGCGCCAGCCCGGGGTCGGACACCATGCCGCGACCGATCATCAGGCGGTCACAACCGGTCACTTCGCGGCAGCGCAAAGCGTCGGCCACGGTCCAGATTTCGCCATTGGCCACCATGGGCAAGCGCACATGCTGGCGCAAGTCGGCAATCCGGTCCCAATACGCAGGCGGGCGGTAGCCGTGGGCCTTGGTGCGGGCATGCACCACCAGATCGCTGGCACCAGCGGCCTCGATGGCCTGGGCGCAGTCTTCGGCGCGGCGGTCGTCGTTGAAACCCAGCCGCATCTTGGCCGAGACCGGGATGTGCGCAGGCACTGCCCGGCGCACGGCCGCCACGATTTGCCCCACCAGCTCGGGCTCGTCCAGCAAGACCGCGCCGCCGCGGTGCTGGTTCACGGTCTTGGCGGGGCAGCCAAAGTTCAGATCAATGCCATGCGGCTCCAGCTCGGCCAAAGCCGCCGCGTTGTCGGCCAGGCAAATCGGGTCAGAACCCAGCAATTGCACCCGCACCGGCACACCCGCCACAGTGCGGCTGTTGTTGAGCAACTCGGGCGCCACCCGGATGAATGCCCGACGCGGCAAGACCGTGTTGGTCACCCGGATGAATTCGGTCACGCACAAATCCACCCCACCCACCCGCGTGAGCATGTCGCGCAGCGTGTGGTCGAGCAGGCCCTCCATGGGCGCCAAAAGGAGTTTCATGAACGGTGGTGAAGGTGTCAGTGTCTGACGTTGGGAGATGGATCCCGGGTCAGGCCCGGGATGACATGCGAGCTCGGGATGACATGCTGGGTCGGGGTGACGCACAAGTCAGATCAAGCCGAGCGTGATCAAACCCGAGATGATCTGCATATTGTCACCCCGGGCGAAGACCCGGGGTCCATGCGGGCTTACTCCATCAGCCCAGCTTACGCTTGAGGCGGACTTCTTCCACCTTCACGCCGCCCAGGGGCACGGTGCGGGCAGTGTTCATCTCGCGCTTGAAGCCTGCCAACTCGTGAAAGCGCAGGGTCTGCTCGTGCAGCAAAGGCAGCCACACAGTCACATCGGTGCAGTCTTCGTCCTGCAGGCCTTCACGGGCGGCATCCCACAGGGCCAGGCCCACGCCTTGGCCGATGCGCTCAGGCGCTGCATAGATGGCCCAGATCTCGCCAGTGGTGTTTTTGGATTTTGGATCGCGCGAGCGGTCAAAGCCCACAAAGCCCACGATTTCTTTGCCGTCTACCGCCACGATCACCTGGGGCTCGCCATATTCAATGGCTTCTTTCCAGAACGTCACACGCTTGGGCATCGGCGTGGCGGCCCAATGTTCGTCAGGCACCTGACCAGCATAGGCCATGCGGCAAGCGTTCAGGTGCAAGGCAGCGACAGCTGCGGCGTCTTGTTGGGTGGCAAATCGGACTTGGATATCGGACATGTTTTTGGAATTCGAAAGGGTCACAAATCGCTTGGTGTGGCCTGCACAACCCAGCGGAAAACCCGATATTGTCGCCGCATCGGTTATCTTCAGTGCATGAGGTTATTTTTTTCACGCATGAAGTCCCCGCTGCCCCTTGTCGCCTGGACACTGACCGGCATCATGGGCCTCATGGCCATGGCCGCGCAGGCCCAAACGCCTACCCGATTTGCCGACAACATGGCCGAACGCACCCGCGCCTGCATGGCCTGCCATGGTGACCAGGGCCGCGCCGGACCCGATGGCTATTACCCCCGCCTGGCGGGCAAACCGGCCGGCTACCTGCACAACCAGCTGCGCAACTTCGCGCAGGGCCGTCGTCACTACGAGCTGATGGCCCGCCTGATCGATCCGCTGAGCGACGACTACCTGGGTGAAGTGGCCCGGTATTTCTCATCGCTGGAGCTGCCCTACCCCCCACCCGGCGCCAGCAATGCGATCACCCCCGAGCGCCTGGCCAAAGGCCAACAACTGGTCACCCAAGGCGATGCCAGCCGAGGCCTGCCCGCCTGCACGCAATGCCACGGTGCGCGCCTGACCGGTGTGCAAGCCAACGTGCCCGGCCTGCTGGGCCTGCCACTGGACTACCTGAACGCCCAGCTGGGCGCCTGGCAAACCGGTCAGCGCAAAGCGCTGGTGCCGGACTGCATGGCCGAGGTGGTCAAACGCATCCCGGCCGAAGACCTGATCGCGGTCTCCAGCTGGCTGGCGCGCCAGCCCTTGCCTGCCGACACCCACCCGGCGGCGCAAGCGCCCCAGGGCAAGCCCTTGCCGGAGGCTTTGCGCTGCGGCAGCGCCCCTGAACTCCAGGGGAGCAAGCCATGAAAACCAGGACCTCACGCATCGGCCTGGGCCTGATGGGCCTCTTGCTGGCCTTGGCCGCCTATGTGGTCGTGGACAACTGGGGCAGCCACTGGTTTGGGCGCCCAAGCGCACCCGCACCCGCACCCGCATCCCCACTCGGCAACGCGCCACAGAATGCAGCACAGATCGAACGAGGCCAATACCTGGCGCGGGTGGGCAACTGCATCGCATGCCACAGTGCCAAAGGCGCGCCACCCCTGGCGGGCGGCAGGCGCATCGACACGCCTTTTGGCGACGTCTTCAGCAGCAACCTCACGCCCGACCCGGCGACCGGTCTGGGCCAGTGGAGCGCGGACGATTTCTGGCAAGCCTTGCACCATGGCAGGTCCAAAAACGGTCGCCTCTTGGTCCCAGCATTTCCCTACAACCACACCAGCGTGATCACCCGCGAAGACAGCGACGCGCTGCTGGCCTGGCTGCACAGCCTTGCGCCTGTGCAACAAGCGCCTACGCCCCACACGTTGGTGTGGCCCGTGGGCACACAGCCAGCCCTGGCGGTGTGGCGCAGCTTGTTTTTCAAGCCCACGCCCTTCGTGGCAGATGTCAAGCAAAGTGCCGAGTGGAACCGGGGCGCCTACCTGGTTCAGGGCTTGGGCCACTGCGCGGCCTGCCACAGCCCACGCAATGCGCTGGGCGCCAGTGGCGCGGTCGATGAGTTGTCGGGTGGGCTGATGCCCATCGTCAACTGGTACGCCCCTGACCTGACCCGCGACCGCGAGACCGGCCTGGCCAGCACGCCGCTGGCCGAGATCGTCCGTCTGCTGGGCACCGGCACCTCGGCCCAGGCCCAAACCAGCGGCCCCATGGCCGAAGTGGTGCAACACGGCACGCAATACATGAAGCCGGCCGATTTGCAGGCCATGGCGGTGTACCTCCAGTCGCGGGCGCAAAAGATCTCTGCTGCGGACACGCCTGCAGCACGCGCCCCTGTGAGCCTGCGTGTGGCCGAGATGGGCCTCAAAACCTACGAGCGGCATTGCGCCCAATGCCACGGCGACCAAGGGCAAGGCGTGCGCACGTCGAGCGGCCAAGTGGTCTACCCGGCCTTGGCGGGCAACCGTGCCGTGCAGTTGCGCGACCCAACCAACCTGGTGCAGATGGTGCTGTATGGCGGCTACGCACCGGCCACAGCGGGCCACCCCCGCCCCTTCGGCATGCCGCCTTTTGTTCTGGAGCTGGACGACCGTGACATCGCGGCGGTGCTGACGCACCTGCGCACCCAATGGGGCAATCAAGGCGGTGAAGTCACCGCCTTGCAGGTCAACCGGATCCGAGCCTCACAAGACCACTGAGGCACTTCAAGCGCCCAGCACCTGCACGCGCCAGACCCCGTCCTGCAAGAGCTTGGCGTAAGGCCCCGGCACATCGGCACGCCACTGCCCCTGGCGAACGGGTGTGTCGTATTGGCAAATCGTTTGCCCTTGCTGGTCCTCGATCTTCCAGCTCACCCGCTGGCCGTCGGGCAAGGCGCTGTCAGCCCCGATGCTGCTGGACGACAGGTTGCAGCCCACATGAAAGTCCAGCCCCAAGTCTTGCGCTTCGTGGGGCGGAAAGTCCTGCCCGCCCATGAAGCCAAAGACCGGATCGTGTGACAGCAGGCTTTGCTTGACGGTGGGCCAGATGTGCATGCGCAGGAAATGCTGGTCCACCACGCGGGCGCCCAGGTATTGGCCTTGCGCGATGTACTGCACCATCTGCTGGCGCACGTTGCGGAAGATGCCACCGCACCCGCCCCACATGCCCGCCAGCAACAATTCGGTGTGCGAGAAATAATCGCGCATCAGGTGAAAGCACTGGCCGCTTTGCAACCAGGCCTCGATGGCGGCCACCTCGCGCCGCGAGATCAGGGAGTCGGCATCCCGAATCAAAAAGCGGTCCACGCCAGCGTCTTCCAGCACCAGAAATCGCCACATCAAACCACTGAGTTCCTGACGGTCCTGCGGACTGACCTCGTGCACCTGCGCGCCCAGCGCCAGCAAGCCCGAGCGCACTTGCGCGGGCACCGTGTCGTCGACATAAAAGCGGCAGGTCCATTGCGGCAGCAACTGCTGCGCCACCATGGCATTGAGTTTGGCCGTCTCGCCATAGCGGGGGTTGTCACCAAACAAGCTGAAGGCGATCACCTGGCGCAGGCGGTCGGCCGTGGGCACAGCAGGCTGGGCAGGCACAGGCAGGGGGGTCTGGCCCTGCGTGAGCGCGTCCTTGAGTTGCAAACTGCGCAGGCCGTGCTCACGCACCTCAGCATGGCGGCCCATGTGCCCACAGACTTCCGTGAGGCCATCCCACAGGTTGACGTCCTGGGGGCCCAAAGCGCAGGCTTGGCGGTACAGCGCATAAGCGGTCTCGTACTCGCGCAACCGCAAATGGCACAGCGCCGCATCGCCCAGAATTTGAGGGTGCTCGGGCATCAGGGCGCGGGCCTGGGCATTGACCGCCAGGGCCGCCGCATGATCGCCCTGGGCAGAAAGCTGCACAAAGCGCTGCCCCAAAGCACTCAGGCTTTGGTTCAACCGGACGATGTCTTGTTGGGAGCGGGGCTTGGCTGGCATAGATCAGGCACTGAAAACACCAAGGATACCGAAAGAACCACTTTGGATTTCAATGGCCATCAAAGAATGGGCTCAAAGCATTCTCACCAAGGTCAAATGGTGCGCTGGGGCTGTCATCTGCGCTACTGAAAATCATTCGAAACCTTTGCGCCGCCACCGCGCAAGGGCTAGCATTGCCGTCCATGCAAAAGCACCTGTACATCCTGACCGGCGGATCTCGCGGCATGGGCTTGGCCATCGCCCACCAATTGCTGCAAGCCGGGCATGAACTGATCTGCATCTCCCGTCATGCCAACGAAGGCCTGGCGGCTGCGGCCCAGAAGGCCGAGGCCTCTTTGAGCCAGTGGACACAGGACCTGAGCGATGGCCAGGCGGCCAGCGAACGCCTGGGCCGCTGGTTGCAGCAACAAGACACTGCGCAGTGGTGCAGTGCCACCCTGATCAACAACGCGGGCACCATACCGCCCATTGCCCCGCTGAGCCAAGCCCATCCGCAAGACCTGGCGCAAGCCCTGCGTGTGGGTCTGGAAGCCCCCATGCAACTGTGTGCCCGTTTTTTGGGAGCCACCGAACCTTGGGGCCTGCCGCGCAAAGTGCTCAACATTTCCTCCGGACTGGGTCGAAAAGCCATGGCCTCGCAAGCCGCCTATTGCGCCGCCAAGGCCGGCATGGACCACTTCACACGCTGCCTGGCCATGGACGAGGTCCTCAAACCCAACGGTGCCAAGGTCTGCTCCTTGGCACCGGGGGTGATCGACACCGACATGCAGGTGCAGCTGCGCTCGGCCAACCATGCCGCCTTTCCCGACCAGCCGCGATTTGCCCAGTTACAAGAAAAAGGCCTGCTCACTTCTGCCGAGGAAGCGGCCCGCCAGGTGCTGGCCTTCTTGCACCGCCCTGACTTTGGCCAAAACCCGGTGGGCGATGTGCGTGACTGAAGCCCTGGCCCTGTCCCTAGCCCTGTTCACCGCCTTGTCAGCTCAATGTAGCGATTGCGCCTGACACTGGTGAAATGATTTCCCCTTGTTATTTCTATTTTTCATTTCTGGAGACATTCCCATGAGCCGTGAAGTTGTTGTTGTCAGCGGTGTGCGCACCGCCATTGGTACCTATGGCGGCAGCCTCAAAGACATTGCCCCCACCGAGCTGGCCGCGCAGGTCGTGCGCGAAGCCCTGTCCCGCGCGGGCACCGACGGCAAGGACGTCGGCCATGTGGTGTTCGGCCACGTGGTCAACACCGAGCCCAAAGACATGTACCTCTCACGCGTGGCGGCCATCAACGGCGGCTGCGCCGAAGGCACCCCGGCCTTCAACGTCAACCGCCTGTGCG
>Ga0228700_1000807_pt1 | contig 24271 bp, 23 predicted proteins | sample McNCre317_Aug_MG_FD_178019 | JGI IMG/M metagenome (GOLD analysis project Ga0228700, IMG submission 178019) | Freshwater microbial communities from McNutts Creek, Athens, Georgia, United States - 3-17_Aug_MG | ecosystem: Environmental > Aquatic > Freshwater > Creek | place: USA: Georgia...
TTCGGCGTCCGCTTGACGCCGGAGGAGCGCACTTCCATCGAACGCAAGGCCGCCGCCTCTGGCCTTACCCCTTCGGACTATTGCCGGGCAGCGGTGCTCGGACTCCAGGTCCGAGCAGCTCCACCTTCCCCGACATCGCCCGCAGTTCCCGCTGACGGGTGCACCCCTTCGGGGGCCCCCAGCCCAGCCCCGGACACCGCCCATGTGGTTGCCCTCAACCGGGTGGGCGTGAACCTCAATCAGATCGCGCGGCGCCTGAACAGCGGCCTCGGCATGGTGCCGGCCGACCTGTCGGAGTCCCTCGCGCGGGTGAACGACCTTCTGGATCAGTGGCAGGGGATCGCGTGATGTCCCAGCCTCGAAATTTCCCCGACCCCACCAGATATTGCGTGAGGCCGAGACGATGAACCCATCGGCGGCCAGCAAGGGAAGCAGTTTCGTCGGCGCGGTCGGCTACATCACGCACGACCTGGGAAAGGATTCCTCCGAGCGGGTGGCCTTTACCGAAGTCCTCAACATGAGGACCGACGATCCCGAGAAGGCTGCAAAGGTCATGGCCTGGACGGCGCTTCACGCGGCCGAGTTGAAGCAAGCCGCGGGTATCAAGGCGACTGGCCGCAAGACAGAAAACCCCGTCTATCACTTCTCGCTGAATTGGGAGCCGGGCGACGAGCCCAGCCATGAGCACATGGTCGATACCGCCCGAGAGGCGCTCGCCGTGCTGGGCTATGGCGACCATGAAGCGGTGTTGGCGGTGCACACCGACAAAGCCCACCGGCATATTCATGTCGTCGTGAACCGGATCAACCCGGAGACGGGCAAGACCCAGAACCCGAAGAACGATTACGACTTACTGCAGCGTTGGGCCTACCAGTACGAGAAGGGCCGCGGCAATGTGGTTTGTCTCGACCGGGCCATCAAGTACGAGCGCGACGAAGCGCTCAAGGCCCAATACATGCGCCGCCAGGCGGCAGAGATCGAAACCGGCAAGCTGCGCGAGAGCAAGCCCCGCCCACAGTGGGAGGCCGAGCGCAACGCCAGCCATCCGAAGAGCGTGAAGTACCAGGAGCTCAAGGCGCATTACCGCGAGCGCGTGGTCGACCTCAGTAACCGCAGCCGTGGCGCAACGCTGCGCCGCGCCGAGGAGTGGCAGGCGCTGAAAACCCGCCAGGCCGAACAGAGGGCGGCCCTGGCCAAGAAGCAGTCGGCCGTGTTCAAGAACCGCCGCGCCTTCGGCGCTGCGGCCAATCCCGAGCCGGCCTACACATGGAAGGCGTACCAGCAGGACAGGGATGTCCTGCGGCAGCGTCACCGCGTCGAATACCGCAGCCTCAAGGAGCAGCTCGCCAAGGGCGCCGCGCCCGCCGTGGACGCCTTCAAGGCGGAGCAGAAGGCCGCCTGGCGCGATTTCTTCAAACTCACCCGCGCGGCCGAACGAGGCCAGCTTGAGGCCGTGGTGAAGCTGGTATCGAAGACCAAGGTCTCGGCCCAGGGGCAGGAGTACCGCGGGCACCTGAGCAGGCTTTTCGACCAGATGGCGAACCAGGCGACGAGGGAAGCTCGCTTTGCCGAAGTGCTGGAAACCCAGAAGCGCGGCTTCTATGCCGAGCTGAACGCCCGGCAGGCGCCCCAGCTCGAAACCCTCCTGAGCGTGCAGCGGGTCGAGCTCGCCGCGCTCAGAGCCAAGCTCGACCGTTCGCGGGAGGCCAGCCGCACCAGGTTCGAGACGGCCGAGAACTCACGCCAACGCAGCCGGGAGGAGCGGCAGCAGCTTGCTCGTGCCCAGAAGGCCGAACGCGATGCCTTGAAGGACCGCCACGAGTCAGAAATCAAGGCATCGCAGACCGAATGGGCGGAACTGACCGCCTCTCGCAAAGCTGCCTGGGACGACTACAAGAGCCACCGCGCGAAACAGCTCAAGGATCGCCAGGCCACCCCCGACGCGGAATCCCGCGAGGTCAACAAGACCCCGGGCCGCAGTTACGACGAGGCTCGGCGCGTTGAGGGACGCGACTACATGGGCTCGCGCGACGGCACGAGCGGCCAGGGCACCGGCCGCGAGATCTCCCGACTACCAGGCCGCAGCGGTAGCAAGGGCCCGGCCTGAGCTTGTGGGCCTGCGCCAGGTCTGGCTAAGATGGCCACGAACTCGGCGCCAGTTGCCGTGTCGAAACTAGACCGGACACCACCTTCACCGCCCCCATGACAGCGTTCTGACTCTCTTGTTGTGGCTCCCAAGGCCAACGCGGGCCCTCGTTCCCGAGGTTCCCGGCCTTGTTCTTCCGCGAGCAATCGCGGGTTCGGTAGCCGCAACTGGAGGACTGTCATGTCTTGGAAAGTCTCTGCCCCCCTGGGGCTCGCACTCACGTCCGGACTCGTCGGCATTGCCGCCGTCGCCCTGATCCACGAAGAGCGCACCGCGCCCTTCGCGTCGAAGCCATCCATCGTGCTTCGTGCCCTGGCCGGGGATACCTCGGTCGCCGATCTGGCCCGCGTGTTGGATACCGAAGCCGAGCGCGTTCGGTTGCTGCAGGAGCAGCGCATCCGGGCCCAGAAGACCGAGGAGGGCCAACGTGGCGCCCATGAGGCGCTGGTCGGCACCTACAAGGATCTGGAGAGGCTCATCGAGGACAAGCAGGCCAACGAATGGTCTTCTCTGTCCGTGCCCGTCGACCGCTGATCGAGGAGACCATCATGTCGATCCACCTCGATCACGACACCCTCGGTCAAAACGTCCTGCGTCCGGCGCCTGCCGCCTCGCAGTCTGGCCAACCCGGGACGGCACTCGCGGTGCCGCCGCGGCGCGGATTCTGGTCCGTGCTCGGTCGCATCGGCCGTGCCCTCGGCGGGGGCCTGAAGGTCTCGGTTCTGCTGACCCTGTTTCTGCTGCTGGGCGCGATCGCGCTGGAGCGCATCGGGCCCGTGCCGTGGAAGCCGTCCAGCATGCTCGGCACCTACGGGGGCAACCTCGAAGCCTCGAAGCTCCTGACGGAGATCGAGGCCAAGCGGGCGATGGTGGCCGCCGAACAGCAGGAGATCGCGCGTGCACAGCAGGCGACGATCGTCATCCAGGCCAACAACGAGCGGGTCACCAAAGCCTACGAGGCTCTCTATCAGCGGGGAAACATCCTCGCCGAGCGGTGGGCCAATGCCGCAGTCCACGCCCTACAGGTGGACGCGGAGAACCGCATTCGGGCCCTCGGTGGACGGCGGAGCAATTCCAACTTCAAGGATGGCCTGGCCATGTGGGCGGACTTCGCCGACCTCCTCGGGGCGCAGACCGGAGGGCTGGGCGATCGGCTTCGCGACAGCGCCCGCGAAGACCGGCAGTCGATGACGCGCGAGATCATCGCCAACTACCAGGCGCAGTCGAAGCAAGTGGTCGACATGCTCAACGACTGGTCGGCCAAGGTGCCCGACCCGGCCAAAGTGATCGCCTTCAAGGCCAAGGTCGACGAGCTCTATCCGGTGCCACCGGCCCCGGCACCGCCGGCACCGATCTATGCACCGGGCCGCGCCAAGGCCGGCGCCTGATGCGGGGGGAAGGGACATGCTGAACCTTCCCCGTGGTGCCTTCAAAGGCCACGAGAACGTCGCGCTGTCGACGGCGGAGTGGGGGAGGCCGCAGGAGGTCGCCCGCTTCGCCTATACCGGGGGCGGCTCGCTCTTCCTGGGCTCCATTCCCTACGAAGAGTCCTGGGTGATGCTCTTGGACATGCGACCGAAGTTCGCGGAGCTCGCCCAGCAGATCGAGACCGGCCGCCTGACCCCTCCCGAGAAGGCCAAGGCGCTTCGCCAGCTCGAAGCGCTGTGGGTTGCGGCCCTCGGTGCCGACAACCTGCCGATCGGGCTGGAGGACGACCGCCACGTCGTCACCATCGCTGGGGCGCGATCCGGCAAGGGCCTGAGCGCCATCATTCCGAACCTGTGCCTCTACCCGGGTTCCGTCGTCGTGCTCGACCCCAAGGGCGAGAACGCGAGCCTCACGGCCGCCCGACGCGGCCCCGGCAACGAGTGGGCCGCCGGCATGGGCCAGGCGGTCTATGTGCTCGACCCGTTCGGCGTGGCCGATGTCCCCGACGAACTGAGGGCCAGCCTCAACCCGATCGCGCTTCTCGACAAGGAGTCTCCCCTCGTGGTGGACGATGCCGCCCTGCTGGCCGAGGGTCTGGTGCTGCCAGGTGGCGACGGCGACGAGCATTGGACGGAGACCGCCCGCAACCTGGTGAAGGGCGTCCTGCTGCACCTGGTCTCCATCCGCGAGCGGCCGACCCTGTTCGACCTTCGGCGCCTGTTGACCAACGGCGACACCGAGGGCTTCCGCCAGGCGAAGGAACTGGTCAAGGCGCACAAGCAGGCCGTCCGCGAGGCCAAGCGCGCTTTCGAGAAGTACCGCGAGGACGTGGACCCGGACGCTACTTTCACCGAACCACCCGAGCCCGAAGGGCTGATGCCCGAGACCGTTCGCTCGCCCTTCGCCTATCTGCTGTGGTGCATGGAGCGCAACGATGCCTTCGACGGCGTGGTGGCCGGCACAGCCGAAACCCTCCTCGGCACCGGCGAGAACGAGCGTGGCTCGATCCTGTCCACGGCCAGGCGCAACACGGCCTTTCTGGACACCCTGGGGCCCCGCTACAAGGCCACCCTTTCGGGGGAGTTCCGCCCCTTCGATCCCGACCACCTGAAGGGGGCCCCCGAAGGGGTGAGCGTCTATCTGTGCCTGCCGGCCGAGCGCATGGGAACGCACGGCCGCTGGCTGCGACTGATGATCGGGCTGTTTCTGGAGAAGATGCAACGGCAGCTCATCGAGCCGGCTTCGAAGGCGCCGGTCCTCTTCCTGCTCGAAGAGTTCTTCGCCCTCGGGCCCATGCCCTCGATCGAGAAGGCCGCCGGCTACGCCGCGGGGTTCGGGGTGAAGCTGTGGGCCATCCTGCAGGACCTGCAGCAGCTCAAGAGCCTGTATCGCACGAGCTGGCAAACTTTCCTGGCCAACGCGGGCGCGATCCAGATCTTCGGGGCGTCCGACCGCGAAACGCTGGAGTACGCATCGAAGGCCATGGGCGAGATCGAGGTCTCGCGCGTCACGGCCAGCACGACGACCAACACCAGCAGCGGGGAGGCGAGAGGGTCCGACCTGGCCAGGTTCGGCCCCGTCATGGGGGGAGGGGTCGGCCGGGCCTTGCCGCAGCTTTTCATGCGGGGGCTGCTGGACGACACCAGCCGCTCGACCAACACGGTGAGTGGCGAGAGCCTGAGCGTGGGGCTGCATGTGGTGCCCTTGCTCAGGCCGGACGAAATCGCGTTGCACTTTGCGCGCGAGAGCGGCGCCGCGCTCCTTCTGGTGAAGGGGCAGCGCCCGATGTGGTGCTACCGGGTGAACTACAACGACAGCCCTTGGTTCGAGGGCCTCTTCACGCCGCTGGCCAAGTGGCAGGCCAGCCACCGGAAAGGGGGAAGGCCAAGGGACTTCTGGGGGAGGCCAGGGGCCCCCTTCCGGGGGATCGTCGAGGGGTTCAACGCGCTGGCCAGTGCTCCCGCGTAGAAGCACCAAGGGGCCCGAAGGCCCCTTGGTCAAGATCGGTTCAGATCGCGAAGTCCTCGATCTTCTTGCCTTCGGCAAGAGCGGCGACGAGCCATTTCGGCTTCAGGCCGCGCCCCGTCCAGGTGCTGCCCGTGGCCGGGTCACGGTACTTCGGCGCGACCTTGCCGCCGGCCGCCGGGCCCTTCGGCTTGGCTGGCTTCGGCGCCGATCCGAGATCGGCTGCGGTCAGGCCGAACTGCGCCATGAGCTCGCGAACCTTGTCGATGGCCTCTTGGCGCTTGCCGCGTTGCAGCTCGGCGAGCTGCTGATCGATTGCGGCCAGCTGTTCGGCAAGCTGGCTGCGACGGGTGACCAGGTCTTCGTAGGTATCTGCCATTGGAAACTTTTTTTGGGGGGTGTGGGTTTGCGGCAGGCTAGATGACGATCCGCTCGACCTCATCGAGGTTGACCTGATCGCTGCGCCGATCATACAGCCCTGTCGTCCTGGCACTTTCATGGTTGGCCATTTGTTGGGCTATTTCCAGCTTGCCGCCGTTCTTGAGATATTCGGTGATGCCGGTTGCTCGAAAACTGTGGTTCCCGACCTTGGTTGCAATCCCTGCAGCCAAGGCACGCCGCCGGATCATCCGGTAGGCGTCGGCTTGCGTCATGCCGTTTTCGGTCAGTTGTCCGGTATGCGGGATGGCGGTTCTAAATAGCGGACTCTTCGGGGTGAGATTAATTCCGCAGCCTTCGGTGTAGGCGTGCAAGTATTCATCCAGGTTGTGATGGCAAGGCATTTCATGGAGCTTGCCGCCCTTTTCGTGGAGACGGACCCACGTGCGCCGGCCTTGAATATAGACATCCTCGGCTTGCATTTTCAGGGCCGCCCCTACCCGGGCGAAGGTATAGACCATCAAACCGATCAATGCCTTGTCCCGTCGACCCATGGGTGTGCTGGTGTCGATCGAGTCCAGCAGTGCCCGAGCTTCCTCGGCGGTCAAGACCGGGGTCTTACCCTTCTTGACCGAGTGCTTCGGGCCGCGCACCGAGGCCGCGGGGTTGGTGGGGATGACCTGGCCGACCACCAGCCAGTCGAAGAGCATGCGCAGTCCTGCGAGGCGCTGCTTGACCGAGGGAGCCGACAGCTTCAGTCCTTCGACGTAGGCCGCAACGTGGAGCGGCTGCACCTGGCGCAGCTCGGTGATGCCGTGGTTCTGGCACCAAATCGCAAAGTCCGACGCAGCGCGGGCGTAGGCTTTGCGGGTGTTCGGGTTGCGGATGTTGGCCCCGAAGAACTCCAGGGTTCGGCGGGCAGCGGCTTGGTCCGGCGCGTAGATTGCCGGGATCTGATCGCTGGTGACTATCGAAAGATCGGTTCCCATGAGGTCCCTCCTCTTCGACCATATTATGATTGATAACGTCCTTTATCAATCATAAAAATGAAGCGAGAAGGGCGGTCGGAGCCGCCCATCGTTTGCGGTGTTAGGACCACGGAATCGGCCGCTGCCTAGGGTGCGCACTCTCAGTGCCGATCTCGTGCCCTGGCTCTGCCTACCATCGGAAGTCCGACTGTCGCTGCAAATTCTGCGTTTGGCATGTACCCGTACCGTTTACCTTGGTGACCGATCATGTGAACGGCTGTCGGCAGCAGGGCCGCGTACTCTGCGGACCCTTGTCTGTAGAGGCGAAGCTCATAGCTGGTTTCGCCAACTCTTGAGATTGCAGCCAGGTCGCCACCACCAGCCAGGCCGGAGTAGCGCAGCGGTCCTGTCCCGAGCCTGAAATCAAGGTTGTTCTCGGCCTCGAAGGTCACCCGGCACTGGTCGTCAACCTCGCCAAGATCGACGTAGTTCATGCGGACTAGGCAGGAATAGGTTGCCTTGTGCCCGCGTGCGTTGCGGATGGTCAGGGGCGGGAAGAAGTCGTAGCAGTCTTTGCTGAGCCAGAAGTACTGCGTTCCCAGACCCGCATTGGTACCTGGCGCCGCCTGTATCCGTGCGGTGTCCGAGTGGCTTAAGCGCAGGATCATCGTGACTTCGTCAGTGTCATCAATGACGATGTCGGCTGCTTGTTCGTCGTAGAGAAGCTGCCACGCTGGCGCTGTCAAGTCCGCGAGGTCTGGGCGGTAGAAGGCCCAGTCTTGAGCCAGCATACTGTCCATCATCGCCTGCCAAGAAAAGTTCATGGCGGCTGTGGATGTGGGCTCCAGCAGGACCGACATCTCGACGTTCTGCGACATGCCGGGCCCCGTGAAGTTGCCCGAAGTCACGACCAGCGATTCCCCTCGTGCAGACCTGGTGCCGTAGCACTTGGCATGGAGCAGACGCTTGCGGTTGATGATGTGGACATCGGCCCCGCAGCCCAGCATTTCTTTGACCACTTGCTTGCTGGTCAGTCTTGAGCTGGTGCTGCCGGCGAAGACGGCTACAACATTGCCTCCACGGGCGCGGTGCTCTTTGAAGGTCTCGAAGAAGCGCACGCCGCCGTTGTAGTTGCCGAACCCTGAGACGATGAACATCGTTCCGTCCCCGGGGGTGTGCTCGCGGACCCAGACCCGTTCCAGGATGTTGACCAGACCTTTGCTGTGTCCCGTCGCATAGACGTTCGGATGCAGGGTCAGTTCATTCATGCGGCCCTCACGATCACCATCGCCTCGGCAGTCACGGCGTTGTCCATGTGGTATCCATAGCGCTGGTACGTTTGAAGCGGCAGGGTTTCAGCGTGGGTCCATCCGCACGAGGTGGCAATCTCGGCCAGGTGTTGGGGCGTGTCGATGTCGTATCGCTTGCCGTTCAAGACGGTGTGGTTGCCGCCGACGATCAGTGCGAAGGGAGCGCCCTTCCGCATCAACGGCCGAATCGCCGAGAAGACCTGGGCCATACCGGAGAAGTACCGATAGAGCAGCAACGGGACAGCTTGCCGGCGGAATCCATCCCCTTCGCCGAGTGCTCCTTGAAGCATGCGACAGTAGTTGGCCTGGCCCTCCGGGAGACCGGCAGAATTTCCTAGGAGCTGATCGCGGAGAGCCCGCTTCGCTTGTTGTCCGCGCACCTCGCGGCTGCCGACAAGCCGAGCCTCAAGCGGAAGAATCTCTGATGGCGGGATGAGGTTCAGCCAAACAAGGCTGAGCCGCTGGGTGTCGATGTATGGCAGCGCCGTTGCGTAGGGCGGGCTAGTCAGTGCGCAATCGAACTTTTCCGTGGTACCAAGAGTCTTGGCCGTCGCCTCGCGGCTGTCGGTCAGGATTGCCCGGCTGCTTGGCTTGTTGGTGTTGATGATCTGTTGCGCGTCTTCCAGCTTGTCGATGAACTGTGCAGCAGCCTCTTCATAGGCTGCAATGAGTGGCGTGTCCGGTAGTGGAGACTTCCTCCGCCGGATACGCAGGTCGTTAGGGTCTTGGAGGGAGTAGTCCCGCAGCAGGTTGCTGGCGATGGCCAGCAGCGGTGCCGACATCGGCGGCCCGACCTCTTCGATAGCTAGCCGAAGCCGCTCGATCTCTTCGTAGACATCGGGAGTGAACCAGGCCAGCAGGTAGTCCTCGCGTGCTTGGTTACGGCCCTTCTTTGGGAGCTTGATGCTGCGCTCCCGCTTGATGATCTTTGCCAAGTCTGCGCGTAGAGCGCCGGCCGGCACGCTGATCGCTGCCAGCTTGGCATTGGCGATGAAGATCGCTAGAGGGTTGATGTCGGTGCCGACAGCGTTCATGCCCAGATGAACGCATTCGAGCAGCGATGTCCCCGAACCGCAGAACGGGTCCAGCACACGCGAACCCACCGGGATGTCAAGGATGTTCAAGATCGCACGGACGATCTGAGGGTTGAACTTGCCCTTGTATTCGTGGAGCCCGTGTGCCGAGTACCGTGTCGATTGACGATTAGGCCCGTTCCCGTTCACGCGCTCTAGTTGCGATTGCATCGTCGGCGCATAGCGCTCACCGTCAGCGATGCCTGCGAAGTAGACCAGCCTGTGAGCTGTTTCCGCGTCGAAACCGCCGTGCAGTTGCAAGCCCTTTGAGGTCTCAGACAGTGCGGCCTTTGGCAGGAGGGTTCTCACCTCGCGCTTCGCAAGCTCCAGCTCGTAGGGGAAGTACTTGTAGGGGTGCCGGATCAGTTCGACCATGTTCTAGTTCTTCTGCAGGACGACGACTGTCTCTGTCTTGATGTTGGCGTGGGAAAGGTTGAATGACTTGCGGGTTGACGAGATCGTTCGCTCTATGCGTGCGCTGGTGCTGAAGCCAATCTCTGCTGCAACGGCCTGGATGATGTCGGCGTTGTCGATGATCTTGCCGTGGATCTTCGAGCGTCCGATCACAAAGCAGGCGTAGCCCCGCTTCACCAAGACCTTGTTGATGAGCTTGAAGGTGTCCCGCATCTGGTCCCAGAAGTGCTCTTCGGTGTGGTGATTGCGCTTGAAGAAGTGGGCGCGGGCGCCGATTTCTTGCTCCTTGACCGCTAGGGGGTCGAAGCCCAGCCACCACATTCGGTACTTGTGGTATAGCCAATATTCGTAGGCGTTCGGATAGGGTGGCGACGTGATGACGAGCCCCACCCTGCCGCCCAGTTGCTCAGGGGTCACCGTCAAGGTGTTCGCCTCGATCACCTTGGCGGGGCCGATGTCCCAGTCCCTGGACGCGAGGGCCTTGTCCAACTTCTCGGCCGCGGCGACGAAGCCGGTAAAGACATCAGCCCGCCCGATGTCCTTCTCCACGGCTGCATAGCGCGTGTCGCTGTCTTGGTTCGACACGCGGACCAGGATCGAGGACAGCGCCAGGCGCAAGGCGTCGCGGGTCACGTGGTCGGTGACGGTGTCCAGCTCGTTGAGCAGCGCAACGATGGCGCTTTGGATGCCCGGCTTGAACCAGTGATCGACGTTCGGGATGTCCCATGTGCGCCTGGCGCGGCTTCGGCTCGCACTGGCACTGAGGGCGCGGGCGGTATCAGCGAGGCCACTCGGCCGGCGCCCAGTTTTCACGCGGGCGATGAGGCAGGCGATGGGGTTGAGGTCAACGCCAACCGAAGGGAGCCCCAGACGTTGTGCTTCAAGAAGGGTTGTCCCGCTGCCGGCGAAGGGATCGAAGATGAGCGTTCCCTTGGGGCACGGTAGCGAGCGCATCAGTGCACGCGGAATTTCGCCAATGAACTTGGCCGGGTAAGGATGGATGGCTTCGATGGCATGCGCCCGCTCGCGCTTGGTGAAGCTCCAATCGACGGCCTCAAGCCGTGTGCGTGCACTTGTCTGCGGAGGTTCGGCCGTGATGGAGGCCACGGCCTCGGCGGTGAGTTCGTTCAAGGTCACTTTGGGCCCCCTTGGTTGGCTGCGAAGAGGGGCCATTGCTCAGCGATGTATCGCTCTGCCGCGTCCCGGATGACCCAGGCGACGGAGACCTTTTTCTCTTTGGCGATGTCTTGGAGGGTTTGGTAGATGTCGGGCGGGAGGCTCGCCGACGCGCGGGCTGACCGCGGCTTGCCAGACGGTTTTCGTCCTCTCGTGTTCATCTTCGTCGCCCCCTTCGATTTATGTGCATCACTTTAATGCACATCGAAGCACATTCTTGACGGCGTGACAAGGGGCAAGCGATCTCCCCATCACTTGGCCGATCTGTCGGCGGCTGCGAGGCGCTTGGCGCGCAAACGGCGCCCCTCGGCCTTGACCTCTTCCATGTCAAGTGGCGTTGCCTCGCCGCTGTCGAGGCCTCGCTTCAGCTCGGCTTGCAGCCATTCGAGCTTCGCCCGGCGCAGATCTTCCTGATCCTGTAGCAGGCGCAACCCGTCCCGCACGACCTCGCTCGCGTTGTTGTACCGGCCGGATGCAATCTGCATCTTCACGAATTCCTCGAAGTGGCTGCCAAGGGCGACGCTGGTGGGCATGGGGGGCTCTCTTCTACTAACAGTTGCTATCTATTAGTAGTATGACGCCCGTGAAATTGCAAGCTTGAACCGGCCTGCTTGCATGCAAGCATGATTGCATGTAGTCCTGGGCGAGCCCCTGCGCGCTGCGCGCTACGGGTCGGGCACTAGGCGCCCAAACAGCCGCGGGGCGCCCCGAGCCGCAGCCTGTGGCCACGTCTCGGCCCATCCGGGTAACGATCCCTCTCGCAAGAAGACAGAGATCGGCGGTGAGCGCGTGACCGCCCTCCCCGTGTGATCGGCACCGGCTTGCAGCCCGTGCCGTTGTCACCAGGGCCCGCGGCCTCACGGCATGCGCCGTCAGCCCGCTGGCCAACAGCCAGAACAGCCCTAAGGGGTCCCCCCTCGCGCCGGGCAAGGGTTCGCGCCCTTCCCTGCGGTCTGGGCGCCAGTTCGGCCGGTCTCCCCAACCTTCCTTCGCTTCGCTCCGTGCAGGCCGGGCGATCCCCCTCCGGCCGCCCTGCCCTTGCCCTTTGCTACCCCCGGTCTCGCCGACGGGCACGGGGTGCATGTGCACCCCCAGCCCTAAAGGAGCAAAGACCATGAGCAAGGCCAACACCCAGAACAGCACCAAGACCAACAAGACCACCGCCAAGGCGGCCAGCCAGGCACCGAAGGCCGATGTTTACGCCCGCGTCACCGATCGGATCATCAAGGATCTGGAAGCCGGCGTGCGGCCCTGGGCGAAGCCCTGGAGCGCCGACAACACCGCCGGCCGCATCGAGCGCCCGCTCCGCTTCAACGGCACCCCCTACCGAGGCGTGAACGTCCTTCTCCTGTGGGGCGACGCCATGGAAAAAGGCTTCTCCTCCTCGATCTGGATGACCTACAAGCAAGCCCAGGAGCTGGGCGGCCAGGTCAGGAAGGGCGAAACCGGCTCGCTCGTCGTCTACGCCGACCGCTTCACCAAGACCGAGGAGAACGACAAGGGCGAGGAGGTCGAGCGCTCCATCCCCTTCATGAAGGGGTACACCGTCTTTAACGTCGAGCAGATCGACGGACTCCCGGAGCAGTACCGCCAGGCGCCCCGCCCTGCCCTGCCACCGGTCGAGCTCCACCAGGCCGCCGAGGAGTTTTTCGCCAAGACCGGCGCCACCTTCCGCCATGGTGGCAACCGGGCCTGTTACGCCCCGCTGGCCGACGTGATCCAGCTTCCCCCGCCCGCCGCCTTCCGCGACCCCGAGAGCTACGCCGCGACCAAGGCCCACGAGCTGATCCACTGGACCGGCCACAAGAGCCGATGCGCCCGCGAATTCGGGAAGCGCTTCGGTGATCGGGCCTATGCCTTCGAGGAGCTCGTCGCCGAGCTGGGTTCAGCCTTCCTCTGTGCCGATCTCGGCATCACGCCCGAGATCCGCGACGACCATGCCGCCTACCTGGCGCACTGGCTCGGCGTCCTGAAGGAAGACAAGCGCGCGATCTTCACCGCAGCCACCCACGCGCAGCGGGCCGCCGACTTCCTGCAGGCTCTCCAGGACGCCCAGCAGATGGCCGCCTGACCTGCAGCCAGCACCGCCCCGGAGCCCCGCATAGCTCAGAGGGGCGGTGCAAAAGCTTGATGGACGATGCACCCCTCCCCTTCGGGGACCCGCGCCCCCCACCCGGGCGGCCCCCTTCGGGGTCCACCCATCGAGGGCACCCGTTGGTGGGATGTCGATTCCGCTTTGAGGTGGTTGCAGGTTGGTCTAGAAATGATCTGATGCTGATCCTTCGCTGCGCGCTGTTCCTTGTCCTTATCCTGAGCTCCCACTTCGTTTGGGCCGAGGATCTGCGCGGCCAAGTGGTCGGCATCACCGATGGCGACACCATCACGCTCAGGGTTCCTAGTCATCCAGAGATCAAGGTCAGACTGGCCGAGATCGACGCCCCGGAGAAAGGACAGGCCTTCGGGACTCAGTCCAGGAAGATCTTGTCCTCGCTGGTGTTCGGTCGTGCGGTCCTGGTTGATGTGTCGTCCCAGGATCGCTACGGTCGCAGCGTCGGCCGTGTCTATGTCGAGTCCCCTGCTGTAGACGTGAGCGCGGCTATGGTCGATGCCGGCGCTGCCTGGGTGTTCGACCGCTACGCCAAAGACCCAACCCTCTACGAGCTGCAGCAGGACGCCCGGCAGAACCGCCGCGGTCTCTGGGCTCTTCCGCCTTCCGACCAAACACCGCCTTGGGAATGGCGCCGGGCCTCCCGGCACTGAGCGCCGAAGCCCTCGACGCTTTCAGCTTGACTTGCCTTTCTTCTGTGGCATGCTTGCATGCAGGCATGAAAAACACAGAACATAGGAGCATGCAAGCATGCAAACAATCGTCATCAATTCGCAAAAGGGGGGCTCGGGCAAGACCACCCTATGCGCGCATCTGGCCGTCGAGGCCGAGCGCCGCGGAGACGGCCCCGTCTTTCTGATCGACACCGACCCGCAGGGCACGCTGAGCACCTGGCACGAGCACCGCGAGGCCGAGGCCCCGCAGCGCGTCGAAGTCCCGCTGGAGCAACTCGCCCAAGGGCTTGAGGTCTTGAAGCAACGCAAGGCGTCTTACTGCTTCATCGACACCGCCCCCACCCGGACCGACGAGAACGCCGCCCTCTTCCGCCTGGCCGACCTGGTCCTGGTGCCGATCCGCCCTTCCCCGTCCGACCTGTGGGCCGCAGCCGCGACGGTCGCGATCCTCAAGGACGCCGGAATCCCGTTCCTGTTCATCCTGACCCAGGCCAAGGCCAACGCCAGCATCACCGCGCAGGCCGCAGCCGCCCTCTCCCATTACGGTCCGGTGGCCGAGACCTTCATCGCTGACCGTGTGCCCTACGCCGCGGCCATGACGGATGGGCGCACCGCGATCGAGATCGCCGGCAAAGGCCCTGCAGCGCAGGAGACCGCCTCCCTATGGAAGAACATCAAAGCATGCTTGCATGCAAACATGAAGAAACAAGAGAAGGAGCGCCGCCATGGCTAAAGCTGTCCCCCTGACCATCGATGCCCTGAAGGCACCGCAGATCACCCCGAAGGCCGCCACGCCGGCCCGCAGCCCTGCCGTCAAAGCCGAGGCGCCCCCCGAGCCCAAGGTCGAGCAAGTTCCCCTGCAGATCCGCATCCCCAAGGACGAAGCCCGCGCGATCAAGATCGCCGCGGCCGAGCGAGATCAGACCATCAGCGAATTCATGCTTGCATGCTTCCATGCACACATGAAGTCAGGGAAGGGCGCCTAGAGCGCCTATCGAAAGAGGGTAGGGGTTCATTGCATGCCGACATGCTTGCATGCAGGCATGAATTCATTCACTTGAAACCAGGATAGCGGCCACGCCGCTTGCAGAAGGCCAGGAAGTGCGCGTCCGGATGCCCCGGCTTGATGTTCTTCTTGGCGATCCAGTCGCGCCACTCGGATTCGAGCGCGTAGACATCCCAGCCGGTGGCCAGTAGTCGCGCCTGGTCGTAGGTGTCGCCCTTGAGCTGCAGATGCGGCGCGGCCAGGGCAGGGGGCTCGACAACCTCCTTCGGCCGGATGTCGACCATGTCGTCTTCCAGCGTGAAGCTGTAGCCCGGCATGTGGTTGTGCCGTTCGTCGTCCGCGATGATGGTCTGAAGCAGCCGCCGGAACTCCTTCATCGTCGATTGCGAGCCGCACTTCCCACGCAGCTTCTCCAGCCCGATCCGGAAGCCGGCTTGTTGGCCGCAGTGTTTGCGGGCCAGCTCGTAGAGACGCCGCTCCAAGGGCTTGGCGAGCTGAAAGTAGCGACGATCCAGCGTCAGAACCTCCTGAGCCTCCACCGCCTGAAACACCCAGTCCGACAGCTCGATCTCGACTTCCTGCATGCGGCCGTCCCGGGTCTCGCGCACGATGCGCGCCCGGTTGATGAGGCCGAACACGTCGAAGACCTCCTTGCCCCCGGTGACGACGTTGGTCGCGATCTGGGTGCCCTGCAGGCGCTCCAGCGCCTCGCGAAGCTGCAGGTAGCCCCGGCCGCTGGTGTCGCGGTTGGTGGCCACCAAGAGGTCGAAGGCACGCAGCCGCAGCCGCTGCGAGATCGGCCGTTGGTCGTTCATCGCTGCGATCAGTTGGCTGATGCAGTAGATCAGGATGTCGCGGTCGAAGACGGTGGCCAGGCCCTTCACGCTGGGGCGGATCTCGGCCCACTTCTCGCCGTTCTCGTAGCGCCGCACCTTGAGGTCGGGCTTCTTCGAGAGGGAAAAGATCGGATGCTCCATCGATGCGCTGTCGCCCTTGAGCGCCGCATCGAAGATGTCGCAGACGAAGAAGTCCCGCTGATGCCGTACCGGCAGCAGGGGAGAGCGTTGCTTTGTGTTTTCACCCACCTCCGACTCTGCGAAGGCAAGTTCTTGCTGTGCAGACCCGGCGGGGTTCGTGTTTTCACCCACCATGGGCTCTATCTTCGTGTTTTCACACACCATGTCAAGGCAAGATCGTGTTTTTACCCACCGAAAGACAACCGCTCTGACCTGTGGATAAGTCTGTGGATGAACCTGTTGATTACCGAAAATCCTTTCGTGTTTTCACACACCGTCTTTCGTGTTATTACACACCATCTTTCGTGTTTTCACACACCGAAGGCCATCGGACGAGGCACTTTTATCTCGTTGCGACAAGCACTTAGCGATTTCCCAGAATCGCGTAACTCTCTTCTAACGACTCTTTAACTAACTCAGGGCCACCAGTTCGCTCATCCAGTACCGCGGCACTTCGGAAGCATCGGCGCCGCCTCTTGGGGGCTTCGCCCCCGCCGGCTCGACCGCTTCGCGGTCCCCACGGGCCTTCGGCCCTCCCGCCCGGCATCCCCCAGGGCTTCGCCCTCGGCCTACGGCCTCACCCTTCAATGGGCCCCCAAAGGGGGCTGTCCAGGACCCCCAACGGGGCAGGGGGCTACCGCCCCCTCTGTCAGGCCCTTCGGGCCTCCCCGTCGACTCCCCCGGAAGGGGCTTCGCCCCTCCCCACCGCCTTCGGCGGCGGTTCCCCTCCCCAATACCGGCTATCAAGACAAGAAATGCAACTTTTGCGCCTTCGGCACCATCGCCTTTGCTCTCCAGGGGGGGAGCGAGGGTCTGTCTATGGCGCCCGACTTACGGAAATCGAGCGGGTGGCATGCCTGGCCAAGCTCGATCTATGCGCCTGAAGTCGTGTCTTGGGCGGGCTGAGTTCGTGGTTTGCATGGGTGCATGCAAGCATGCACCCATGCTTTCAACCTAGCCAGTGAATAGCACCGTTTGGCCCAAGGCCCGAACGTCCCAGAGCCATTTGGTCGGCAGGGCAGGGAGCTCCAGCACTTCGTGGAGCTCGACGGTCTCGGGGCCGTGCCCCTCGCCAGTCCATACAGTGCGGCAAGCGCTGACGAGGTCCGTGTCGAGCACGGAAAGCGGCAGGAACGGCATCGAGCCGAGCTCGCCGAACCGCTTTCGGCCGGCGCCGTGGTGCTGCCAGGCGTCCGTGTCCATCGAGAACACGTCGCCGAACGGGCTTTCGCTTCGGCCCGAGAGCCGCAGCGTCAGGTGATGACGCACCTGGCGCGGCTTCTCCTCCTCGGTCAGTGGGCCGATGTCCCAGACCAGCGTCGCCCGGACCTCATCCAGCCCGGCCGGCAGCGGCACCAGCCAGCCCTTGCGGGTGAACCGACTTCCTCCCGCCAGGTAGCGGGAATTCGGGAACGCCTTGCGCACCCGAACGCCGCCCGCGGGCTCGATCTCGAGTCCCGCGGGCGCGCCCACCACCTTCGCCCGGATCGAGCGGTATCCCCGCTGGCCAGCCGCCCGCACCTGGCGGGAGTGCGCCACCGTCAGAAACAGGATGGGCCGGATGTGCAGGAAGCGGGAGGCCGGCGTCAGCTCTTCGAGGGTCTCGCCGTCGCTGCTGTGCACGCTCCCATCGTTCTTGAGGGCCAAGATCAAGCTCATACAGTCCTCGCAGTCTCTCAGAGCTCGCCCTTGGCCCGCGAAGCAGCCTTCGCCCGCGGTGCCCGCGGCCTCTTGATCTCCACCGGCACGGGCTCCAGCCGGCGCCTCAGGCTTGCGATCAGGTCCACGCGCCCCAGGACGTAGAACGCTGCGCAGAGCAGGGCGCCGCTTTCGGCCGACCCGAAGCCGACATCCATCGGCAGCAGATCCTTCGCCCAGACCAGGAACCCCACCACCAGGCCGACGACATCACGCATGACAGCTCCTTTCAGATAACAAGATGACCAGTAATCTGATTGTGCGGAGATCGCCCGCGCTTGAGTCGAATCCTTGAGTCTTTCCCGGGGGCTTAGCCCTTGAAGTGCCGGGCCGCATCCGGCCGGCCGTGCTTGACCAGCAAGTCGTGGAAGGCTTCCCCCATCAGCTCTTCGACCTTGCGATCGAGGTCGAGCGCCAGTTGCTTCACGGCCTTGTGCGCATCCTTGTCGAAGTAGCCGACGAGTGGCTTCTTGCCGACCCGGCCAGGCTGGACGTAGCTCCTCGCGCCGCTTTCAGCGGTTGCGGTGCCCGTGGCTTTCCCGGTCTCTGTGGTCTTCTTCGTGGCCATGGCCTTATCAGTCAACTAGATGAAAAGCTTTCTAGTTTAGAGCGGATGCCGCCTTCCTGCAGCGGTTTCGGCTGTCTTGCCGGTGGGTGACCGGCTGTGTCTTCGTGGCCGGTCAGGTTCACCCCCTCGGGTCTCTCTGCCTTGGGGTTGTCTTCACTTTGATTGCCGGTCGAGATAGCCCGTCGCGCCGGCGGATCAACAGGCGGCCCGCTCCATTCGCTGCGCTCCCGTGTGGTCTGTTCCCCTGGCGGTGACCCGCCGGACTCATACGCCGCGCTCCTTTCGTCCTGCAAGTGAATCCACCCAAGGAAAAGGAGACAGGTGATGAAACTACTGACCAAAGACCAACTGGACCGCCTCATCGAGAACGGCAAGAAGCAGCGCGAAGCCGAACAGGAGGGACGGTGCATCGACTTCCCACCCGTGGTGAAGCTGTTCACCCCGGACGCCACGGCGACCTGGCTGCTGACCGAAATCGACCCCGACGAGCCGGACTTCGCCTTCGGGCTGTGCGACCTCGGATTGGGCTTTCCCGAACTGGGGACTGTCAGCCTGGCCGAGCTCGCCGAAGTTCGCGGTGTCCTCGGGCTGCCCGTCGAGCGGGATCTGAGCTTCAAGGCCAACAAGCCGCTGTCGGTCTACGCCGACGAGGCTCGCAAGGCTCAACGGATCACTGTGTAGGGGAGGGCGCCATGACGACCGAGCTTCGCAACGCGACCACCGATCCGCAGGCAGAACGCTTCTGGGAATCCCTCGAAGCTGCCATGCTGGCCAAGACCATCGAGCACGCGGCCGACTTGCCGCCCGAGCGCAGGAAAGCGCTCCTCGGTCTCTGGGTCCAAGGTGTCTTCGATGCTGCCGCTGCCGGGCTGCCGGCTGTTGCTGGCCAAGGGCTTCTGACCTGGCATGAGCAGGGAACGATCCGCCACCTGATCTACGAGACGCCGAACGGTTTTTCTTGCAGTCTCGGCCGCGCCTACCTGCAGCCCAACGGAACGTGGGCGGCCCTTGTGGTGGCCGGTGTCGGAATGAATGAATTCGAGGCCATGGCCAAAGCCGAGTGGGCTATATCTAGACTGACCGCATGAGATAACCCACGAGGCACCCACAAGCCGTAATGATACCGCATGCCCTCGGTAGTTGAAGCTATATAGATAATTTTCAGCCACCGTAGGCTACTGCTCTATGCAGTAGAGGTGGCCATTAGAATCGCATAAGTTATAGTTTCCTGCCGTGTCATCAATCCAATTCTTGGTTGTCATGGAATTCAAACCGGCATGAGGGCCGCTGTAATATGGTACTCCGCCATAGTTGTTGCAGTTCGTAATCGACGACGTTGTACTATATGCCAATCCAGAGCTGAGAGTGTTTGAAAACACGTAATATCCAGTCACACTGACGCCGCTCTGTGTCTTTGTGATTGGGTTTATCAACGGTGCGCTATTGGTATTCCATAAATTTCCTGAGGTGACAACATCGGTTGTGCCGTCCACAAGCCTTAAGAAGCTCCAGCCATATCCAACTCTATTAACTGCATATTCTGGCTCGGTTATACCGGATAATACAGCTTTCCAAGTGCCACCAAGCCCGGCACCGCTGGCAGCCGCTTGGCATTTTGTATCTGCCCCAACTACTCCACCCAAATTTCCCTGATATGTTCCAGAGGTCACAAAAACCCTTTTGACAACTGACCCCGTTGAATCTCCTGTCCAAACTCGCCAATAGCCAAGTGTAGTCGACCCTCCCGCCGTTATTGTCATTTTGTTATTGGAGTTGTCGGTTGCTGGGGAATCCATCAGAAATACAATACTATCCCCATTCTTGACAGATCCCGATGCCACTTCCGCGCCGCCGTTTACAGTGAACTTCGGATTTCCACCCGTAGCGCTGACCGATAGGGTTGTCGTCGCTCCCGGGGACATAGCAGCAATTTTTACTGAGCTCGACGATTGCCGGGACGAATTCGGCACTTGGATTTTATAAGGGACGATGATTGATGCCGGTGTTGAATCCGAGGTGTCATCCGTATTTTCAATACAGTATAATGCTCGGTTGCCGCAATAGCCGTCCGAAACTTTGAAAGCAGTTGTGCTGGTTGATGACGAAATGCCTACTACGTTAAATGCATCGCAATATGTCCAGTCGAGGTTCCAGCCATTTGGGGTAAGGTATCCGTTTCCTCCGAACTTCCTGCCAAAGTGATCCGATCCAGTAAAAACATAAGCCGATTTAACGCTACCCGTCTCGCTGATATTTATGGGGCCATCGAGCGAGCCGTCGAAAAGATCATTGTATCCTCCGTCTGAAATAGTTTGGTCTGTGACGGTTTTTAAAACCCCCCAATTCCATGGAATTCTATCCCCAAGACTGACGGAGCTGTCGGAAAGCATGGCCTTCCACGACGACGACAAACCAAGACCGGAAGCTGCTGCCGCGTTGCTGCACAATGAGTCTGCTGCGCTTAACCCACCAAAAGCAGCATTGAAGTCTTGAGATGTTACAAATGCGTGGGCAACCCGCGAACTATCCGCATATCCGACCCACCAAGGATATGTATCACTGCCGATTGTTATTGTGGCTGTGGCCTTGGTTCCGATGAGTGATGGTCCCGTCATCTGGAAGGCCAGCGTATCGTTCGCCTTCACACCAGAAATAGACGAGGAACCGGTCGACGCCCCATTCTTCAGTATGTTTAGACCTGTGCCGCCGCTTATCGATACGCTAATTGTCTGCAGGATACCTGTAACAGTCACAGTATTTGATGTTGCTGTATCTCCTGCGACATAGGTAACTTGCGGCACAATTCCAACATTAGTTGGATCAGTATCGGCTGTCGCTTGCGGAAGTGGAATATTATCGCGGCGCACACAGCGCACATATGGCCCGGCATTCTTCTGGCCATCAGTTGTAGAGCCCGATAATGGGTTGACATAATATTGACGATTGGCGTCAATTTCGTTTCCGGTAGCGTACCAGGTATTAACAAGGCCGCTTATTACAGCTCGCTGAGGATAGACTAGAGATTGCATCTGATACATGTTTGGCAAGAACCAATCGGACTTGCCGTTATAGATCATATCGTCGCAATAGGTTGCGGACGGAAAGCTACCATAGCCCATGGTTTGGGCTGCGATTATATCTACCGCTTGTTGGGCCCCCTTGCAAACATTAACTACATCGCCGTCGCAGGACTGTTCTAAGTTGAATCCCAAGGGCCCCCAAGCCCGCACAACGGCACCGGTGTCACTTCCTGCGCATGTCGGGTTTAGCGTTGTTCCGCTGCAGCCGCCCGGCATAATTACGAGATCATATGGGCCTTGTCCGTCGCCGTCATTTTGGTTGCAGGCCACATAAATGCCTCCGCCGCCGACTCGGCCAGGTGTGCATCCAAATCCGGCGGCAGTTCCCTGCATAATCGCAATAGGATTATTGTTTGCGAAAACCCTTAAATCGGTTGTGTATGTCATATTGCCATTAGCTTTGGGCTTCACGGTAATAGTGCAACTCTCCATTGCCGATAGTTTTCCATCGGGGTTTCCTCCGGCAATAGTGCAACTATTTCCTAAGATGAGAAAATTTGCAGTGTAGCTCCCCACCAAAGATACACTAATTGATGCAGATAGAGCTGATCCCTGATTTTGCAGTGTAAAGACAATAGGCGCGCCACATGACCAACCGCCGGTGCAGTTCGTCGTATCAAGATTATTGGCGCCATCGACATTCATGGAATTCTGTTGGCTCGGTGTAAGAACGAGGTTGGCTGTCTGCGAAGCTAAAGTAAATGGCCTCCAGGCAGCACCGTCGCAAAACTCCGGCAACTGACTCGTGGTATTGTATCGAACCTGACCAATCGTGGTTCCGTTGCAAGGTACACTATTGTCATTATTAAAGACATCAGATGCTCCGCCGCCGGATATCGATGTCCAGCCGGTGCCATCACAAATATCAACGCCAGTACCAGCGGTATTTCTGGCCATAATTCCAGCCGTCGTCGGATCACAGGTAATCAGAGAGCTGTCCGGAAGAAGAACACCACCTTGAAGATTGGCTGTTCCGGTTGTCTCGATGTTCTTCCCGATCACAGCCGTTCCGGGGTCACCTGATTTGATGCTCCAAAGACCGCCCGAAGCTCCAGTGGCTTCGTCATAGGTGTACGTAAAGATAATATCGTCATCCGTCTCGGCGGCTTTCGAGACCAGCGGCAGGTCAACCGGATCAAGCAAATCACCATCCGTATTCACATCAGCCGCAGCAAACGTCCGGCATGTCGTGGTAAAGACTTTGTCCGATCCGGCGGACACCAAAGCCACCACCGGATAAGCGCCGCTGGCACTCGCCCCTTGAAGACGTTTCTCGGTTCCGCCGCCGCATCCTACGGCTCCGAATGTGCCGTAATCCCATGCGCAATAACCGTATTCGGTTCCCCAGGGGTCCTTCTTTGTCATCCCGATACTCATCGGAACAAGCCCGCCGCCGGTTGGTTTAGGCGATGCTCCCGCATCCCGCCATTCCAAAGGCTCGACATACCCGTCACTATCACAATCACCGCTCGATGCTGTATTGGCTGCGGCCATAACCGCTACTTGAGCGCCAAGTGCCATCTGGGTTTCAGCTGTATTCTGACGGGTGAGACGAACTGAAGTTGCAAGCGGACCTTTCATAAAGGTCATCACGCCCGCACCAAGTATCCCGACCAGCGCTATCGCCCCAAAGAGAGCGAAGAAAATATTGCCATCCTCTTTATTGTTCTGTGTTTTGATGCTGCGAGGCTTTTTGCATCGGTAGTAGAGAATGTTGCCTAGTAATAGACCTGCGACACCAAGAAGGAGGCAAAAAATAAATAGACCGAAAACCGTGTAAAATTCAAAACCCATAACCTCACTTTATCTATTACTTATTAAGAAATCACTATTCAAAGTAATGGCTCGCCATAATGGCGCACAGATTCGGTAAGAAAGCGTTTTGAAAAATAACCCGACCATCTGGGGTGGGTCGGGCCAAGTTTATCGATTAGGGAGCAACCGATATTTTATCTTAATCCAGATCATGTATCAAAAGCAACAAAGAAACTTATTGACATGTAATATTAAAATATAGTTGCTAATTCTTTTGAATGGATATCAACTCCTGTTTATGAGGTTTTAAACCAGCCTTGCAGCGTCAAGGGCTGACCGGAGCTGCACAAGGCGATAGCCGCGGAAGCGAGGACAGGGCGAAGCCTTTACCCTTGACGCACAGGTAAATGAATACCCTATGGGCTGGTGTTGCAGGGGTTGAATAGCCCTGCAACCCTGCCTCCCGGCGAGGGCGGGGGTTCGGGGGCGGAGCCCTCCGAGGAGGTAAGCCTTCCGCCGATAGGCGGCCCGTTTACCTTGCCTTAATACCCCTCGGGCATCCTGAATGGATGGCCCGGAAGGAGGGGCCCAGCATGAGCGAGAAGAACAGACCAGACTTGGCCGCCTACGTTGTCCGCGACCGGGAGGACAAGAAGTCGACCTGGCGCGAGATCGGCGTCGCGTTCAAGCACAAGGACGGGAAGGGCTTCGACCTCCTCCTCGACGCGGTGCCGGTGGACGGCCGCGTGGTGCTTCGAGAGATCGAGGACAAGGCCGAGTGAAGGGCCCGACGTGTCGCCCGTGACCTACTGGCGCAGTTCGGCGGTCAGCACTGGCCGGCGATAGCCCGCGCGCACGAGTTCGAGCTGATGCCCCGAGCGGGCGACCCGACCGACTGGCGGGCCGTTGCAGACTTGCTTGCCCGCTACCGTTGTCCGCCTCCGGTCTAGGAGGAGAGTGCTTCCCGTTTTAGCCGTCGTCCGTTGTCGTCGTGAGGGGGTGAGGCCCCCTTCGGTGGCCGTGGAGGGCTGCCGACCTCTCACTTTGGTGTGTGATCGCACGAACGCCCTCCAGGGTGTTGGGAGATACAACGATGTTTTTATGGCAAATCGAGTGCGGCTTGGTGTATCGTGGTTGGCGGGATAGCAAGCTATGTTTTTGTAGAACAAAAACGCTTGCAAGGGGGGCCAGCCTAGCGGCTGGACACTCCCCCTTGACCCCCGGGAACCGCGGCCCGGCTGGACCGCGTCATAAGCTTGGGCTGCCCCCGTGGTCTGGACAGACCGGGATAGTGCCCTCGCTGGAGCGACCGAGATCGCCTTTAGGAGTGACGCGGCATGCCGCGCCCAAAGAAGCAGTCCCTGGAAGCCCGCTCCATCGTGTTCGGCGTCCGCTTGACGCCGGAGGAGCGCACTTCCATCGAACGCAAGGCCGCCGCCTCTGGCCTTACCCCTTCGGACTATTGCCGGGCAGCGGTGCTCGGACTCCAGGTCCGAGCAGCTCCACCTA
>Ga0228700_1000808_pt1 | contig 24218 bp, 22 predicted proteins | sample McNCre317_Aug_MG_FD_178019 | JGI IMG/M metagenome (GOLD analysis project Ga0228700, IMG submission 178019) | Freshwater microbial communities from McNutts Creek, Athens, Georgia, United States - 3-17_Aug_MG | ecosystem: Environmental > Aquatic > Freshwater > Creek | place: USA: Georgia...
CTCACCGCCCTGTGACTTTTGGCCCCCTTGGCTCCCCTCGCGCGTCAGCGCACCGGCCTTGGGGTTCGATAACTTAACCCCGCAGTGCAAACTGCACATCACATGTCAGAATCTTTCGCAGCCCTATTTGAAGAATCCCTGCAACGCTCGGAAATGCGCACCGGTGAAGTCATCACCGCTGAAGTGGTCCGCATCGAGCACAGCTTCGTCGTGGTCAACGCCGGACTCAAGTCCGAAGCCTATGTGCCAATCGAAGAGTTCAAGAGCGACAAGGGCGAAATCGAAGTTCAAGTAGGCGACTTCGTTTCCGTGGCCATCGACTCCGTGGAAAACGGTTACGGCGACACCATCCTCTCGCGCGACAAGGCCAAGCGCCTGGCTTCCTGGATGAGCCTGGAAAAGGCCCTGGAATCCGGCGAATTCGTCACCGGCACCACCTCCGGCAAGGTCAAGGGCGGCCTGACCGTCCTGGTCAACGGCATCCGCGCCTTCCTGCCCGGCTCGCTGGTTGACACCCGCCCCACCAAGGATCTGTCTCCCTACGAGAACAAGACCATGGAATTCAAGGTCATCAAGCTGGACCGCAAGCGCAACAACGTGGTGCTGAGCCGCCGCGCTGTGGTGGAAGCCTCCATGGGCGAAGAGCGCGCCAAGCTGATGCACACCCTGAAAGAAGGTTCCGTGGTGCAAGGCGTGGTCAAGAACATCACCGAATACGGTGCCTTCGTGGACCTGGGCGGCATCGACGGCCTGCTGCACATCACCGACATGGCATGGCGCCGTGTCCGTCACCCCTCCGAGGTGGTGCAGGCTGGCCAGGAAATCACCGCCAAGATCCTCAAGTTCGACACCGAGAAGAACCGTGTCTCGCTGGGTCTGAAGCAAATGGGTGATGACCCCTGGATGGGCGTCAACCGCCGCTACCCCCAAGGCACCCGCATGTTCGGCAAGATCACCAACATCGCCGACTACGGCGCGTTTGTGGAACTCGAGCCCGGCATCGAAGGCCTGGTGCACGTCTCCGAAATGGACTGGACCAACAAGAATGTGGCACCTTCCAAGATCGTCTCCCTGGGCGACGAAGTGGAAGTCATGGTGCTGGAGATCGACGAAGACAAGCGCCGCATCTCCCTGGGCATGAAGCAGTGCAAGGCCAACCCCTGGCAGGAATTCGCCCAGAACACCAAGCGCGGCGACCGCGTGAAGGGCCCCATCAAGTCCATCACCGACTTCGGCGTGTTTGTGGGCCTGGCTGCCGGCATCGACGGCCTGGTGCACCTGTCCGACCTGTCCTGGAACGAGTCCGGCGAAGTGGCCGTGCGCGAGTACAAGAAGGGCCAGGAAGTCGAAGCCCTGGTGCTGGCCGTGGACGTGGACCGCGAGCGTATCTCCCTGGGTATCAAGCAGCTCGACTCCGACCCCTTCACCACCTTTGTGTCGATCAACGACAAGGGCCAGATCGTGACCGGCAAGGTCAAGACCGTGGACGCCAAGGGTGCCGAAGTGGACCTGGGTGACGACATCGTCGGCTACCTGCGCGCCTCGGAAATCAGCCGTGACCGCGTGGAAGACGCCCGCAATGTGCTGAAGGAAGGTGACGAAGTGACCGCTGTGGTGGTGAATGTGGATCGCAAGACCCGCAACATCCAGCTGTCCATCAAGGCCAAGGACATGGCAGACCAGAACGAAGCCATGCAAAACCTAAGCGCCCAGTCCGCCCGTGAAAACGCTGGTACCACCAGCCTGGGCGCCCTGCTGCGTGCCAAGCTGGACAACAACTAATCGTAGTTGTTGAACCCATGAAACGACCGGCTGCACCTGTGCGCCGGTCGTTTTTTTTTCCAAACCGCATCCTCCAGGTTTTTCATCCATGACCCGCTCCGACCTCGTTGAAGAACTGGCCAACCGCTTTGGCCAATTGACGCATCGCGATGCCGAATTTGCCGTGAAGGCCATTCTGGATGCGATGAACGAAGCCCTGGTGCGTGGACACCGTATCGAGATTCGCGGCTTTGGCAGCTTCTCCATCAACCACCGCCCGCCCCGCATGGGACGCAATCCGCGCAGCGGCGAGAGTGTGGCCATCCCCGAAAAACGCGTACCCCATTTCAAACCCGGCAAGGCCCTGCGCGAGGCCGTCGATGAGCGCACCGCCGCCATGGACCTGACGGCACCTGGCAAGGCCAGGCAGACCCCCGCGCCCAAGGCCTGAAGCCGCGCGCCACTGACGCGCCCGACAGCCGCGGCAAAGCCGGGCCATTGCGGTCAGCGCCAAGGCCTCCTAGTAGAATGTGCGCCAGCCCAAGGAGTGGAATGAAACCCATCGCATGGCTCCTTAAGTGGATACTTAAGGCGGCCATTTTTTTTACCCTGTTTGCCTTCGCCCTGAACAACCAGGGCGATGTGACGGTGCACTTTTTCTTTGGTCGGCAGTGGACTGCCCCCATGGTGCTGGTGGTGCTGGGTGCCTTCGCCGTGGGCCTGGCCGCCGGTGTGCTGGGCATGGTGCCGCGCTGGTGGCGCCAGCGCCAGCAAGACAGCGCCCCCACCCCCCTGCCCGTGACCGATGCCGGCACCAACCCGCCAGCGCCCCAGCCTGGCGGCGGCTACAGCGAATCCAGCCCCCATGGAATTTGATTTCAGCCTGCTGCTGCTGACGCTGCCACTGGTCTTCGTGCTGGGCTGGCTGGCCTCGCGCATGGACCTGCGCCAGCTGCGCATGGAAAGCCGCCAGGCGCCCAAGGCCTATTTCAAGGGCCTGAACTTCCTGCTCAATGAGCAGCAGGACCAGGCCATTGATGCCTTCATCGAAGCGGTGCAAAACGATCCCGACACCTCCGAGCTGCACTTTGCGCTGGGCAACCTGTTTCGCCGCCGCGGTGAGTACGAGCGTGCGGTGCGGGTGCACCAGCACCTGCTCTCGCGCGGCGACCTGGTGGCCGACGACCGCCACCGCGCCCAGCATGCCTTGGCGCTGGATTACCTCAAGGCCGGCCTGCTGGACCGAGCCGAGGAAGCCCTGCTCAAGCTCGAGGGCACGCGCTTTGAGGCGCAGGCGCGCCTGGCCCTGCTGGCCAACTACGAACGCTCGCGCGACTGGGAGCAAGCCGCCGGCATTGCCAAAAAACTCGAAGCAGCTGGCCAGGGCAGCTTTGCGGGGCGCCTGGCGCACTACCTGTGCGAGCAGGCTGGCGCCCACGTCGCAGCCCAGCGCCTGGAGGCTGCACTAGAACTCCTGCAGCAGGCCATTGCCACTGCGCCGCAAACCCCGCGCCCACGGCTGGACCTGGCTGCCCTGCAACGCCAGCAAGGGCAGCACGCACAGGCCTTTGCCACCCTAAGCGAAGCCATGCAGCAGGCGCCAAGCGCCACCCCCCTGATCGCCCCGCTCCTGGCGGCAGCCGCCATTGCCGCAGCCCAGGCAGCACCGGCCCTGGCGCTGCTCAAGGCGCGCTACGAAGACAATGCCTGCATCGACGTGCTGGACGCCATCGTGAGCCTGGAAGCCAGCCAGGGCGATGCTGCCCTGACGGCACGCCAGTGGTATGCCCACCACCTGGAGAAAGAGCCTTCCTTGGTGGCCGCAGCCAAGTGGATTGCCGGGGAAAAGCTGGAACATGAGCAGTTTCACCCCCAGGTGCAGCGCGCACTCGACCATGCGGTCAAGCCGCTTACCCGCTACCGCTGCGCCGCCTGCGGCTTTGAGGCCAAGCGCCATTTCTGGCAATGCCCGGGCTGCCAGGCCTGGGACAGCTACCCCGCGCTACGCGTAGAAGAATTGTGAAACACCCCCCGGCTTGCTCGCTGCGCGTAGCCGCTTTCCCCCCTTGCGGGGGGCAACGCCTGTGGCCCGGCGAAGCCGGTTCCACGGCATTTCTGGTTGGAGGCACTTCGATCGGTGCTAAGTAGATGACGATAAGCAAAGAACAGATTGCCAGTGCCCGCGTGTTGGTCGTGGGCGATGTGATGCTGGACCGCTACTGGTATGGCGCGGTGGACCGCATCAGCCCGGAGGCCCCGGTGCCGGTGGTGCGCGTGACGCGGGAGGAAGAGCGTGCCGGTGGCGCCGCCAATGTGGCCTACAACGCGGTGAGCCTGGGTGCGCAGGCCAGCCTGCTCACCGTGGTGGGCGATGACGACGCCAGCCACCATCTGGAGGCCCTGGTTGCCAAGACCGGTATCGTGACATTTTTTGGCCGCGATGCCGAGCTCAAGACCACCGTCAAGCTGCGCGTGATCGGCCGCCAGCAGCAGCTCATCCGCCTGGACTTTGAGAACACGCCCAAGAACGAAGTGCTGGCCGGCCAGACCGCCACCTTCAAGGACATCCTGCCGCAGCACAATGCCGTGCTGTTTTCCGACTATGGCAAGGGCGGCCTGGCCCACGTGATCGACATGATTGCCAGTGCCCGCGCACTGGGCCGGCCGATTCTGATCGACCCCAAGGGCAATGACTACAGCCGCTACCAGAATGCCACGGTGATCACGCCCAACCGCGCCGAGATGCAGCAGGTCATCGGCGAGTGGCGCGACGAGGAAGACCTGCGCACCAAGGCCCACAACCTGCGCGAAAAGCTCAATCTGCAAGCCGTGCTGCTGACCCGCAGCGAGGAAGGCATGACCCTGTTTGACGCCCAGGGTGAACAGCATGTGAGCGCCCAGGCGCGTGAAGTGTTTGATGTCACCGGCGCCGGTGACACCGTGATCGCCACCATGGCCACCATGGTCGGCGCTGGTTTGTCCCTGCGCGAGGCCATGCCCCTGGCCAACCGCGCCGGGGGTGTGGTGGTGGGCAAATTTGGCACCGCCACCGTGTCGTATGAGGAGTTGTTCGCATGACCCGTGTAGTAGTCACCGGTGCCGCCGGTTTTATCGGCAGCAACATCATCAAGGGCCTGAACGCCCGTGGCATAGACGACGTCATTGCCGTGGACGACCTGACCCAGGGCGACAAGTTCCGCAATATCGCCGACCTGAAGATTGCCGACTATGTAGATGCCGACGATTTCTACACCGCCTTTGCCGGCGGTCACTTCGGCCAGGTGGAAGCCGTGTTCCATGAAGGCGCCTGCAGCGACACCATGGAAAGCGACGGCAAGTACATGATGGGCAACAACTACACCCTGTCGTGGAACCTGTTCCAGGCCTGTCAGAAGCGCGGCGCCCGCCTGCTCTACGCATCGTCAGCTGCCACCTACGGCGGTTCGGACACCTTCCGCGAAGAGCCGGCTTATGAGGCACCACTCAACGTCTACGGCTACTCCAAGCTGCTGTTCGACCAGCGCATGCGCCGCGAATGCGGAGCGCATTTTGAGCGCACCAAGGCCGGGCGCACCCAGCAGGTGGTGGGATTTCGCTACTTCAATGTCTATGGCCCGCGCGAGCAGCACAAGGCGCGCATGGCCAGCGTGGCCTTCCACCAATACCACCAGTTCCAGGCGGAAGGCAAAGTCAAGCTGTTCGGCGAATACGGTGGCTACGTGCCTGGCGGCCAGATGCGCGACTTTGTGTTTGTGGACGATGTGGTGGCGGTGAATTTGTGGTTCTTTGACCACCCCGGCCAGAGCGGCATATTCAACCTGGGTTCGGGCCGCGCCCAGCCCTTCAATGACGTGGCCACCTCGGTCGTCAACGCCTTGCGTGCGGCAAAAGGCGAGGCAGCCCTCAGCCTGGATGCCATGGTGCAGCAAGGCCTGCTCGAATACATCGCCTTCCCCGATGCTTTGCGCGGCAAGTACCAGTGCTACACCCAGGCCGACCTCAGCGCCCTGCGCGCCACCGGCTGCGACCACGCTTTTGTGGACGTGCAAACCGGCGTGGCCCGGTATGTGCAGTGGCTGTCCAGGGCCTGATGCAAGCGGTTCTGTCCATCTGTATCGGCGCCTGCCTGGGCGCGCTGGCGCGCTGGCAGCTGGGCCTGTGGCTCAACCCCTCTGGCTCGGTGGCCGGCACGGTGCTGCCCCTGGGCACCCTGGCCGCCAATCTGATGGGCGGCTACCTGGTGGGCGTGTGCGTGGGGGTGTTCCAGGCCATGCCGCAGCTGGACCCGGCCTGGCGCCTGCTGCTGGTGACCGGCTTTCTGGGGGCGCTCACCACCTTTTCCAGCTTTTCCGCCGAGGTGGTGGGCATGCTCCTGCAGCAGCGCTATGCCCTTGCGCTGATGACCGCAGCCCTGCACCTGCTGGGCTCCCTGCTGCTGACCGTCATCGGCCTGAAGTCGGCCGAGCTGGCGCTGGCAATGCTGCGTTAGCCCGGCAACACCTCAGAGCTTCTGCGACTGCATAAAGCTGTCGAAGCGCGCTTCGGCAAAGCGGAACCACAGGTTCTGGTCACGGCGGAAGGTGGCGTAGTCGTCGTAGATTTTTTTCCAGCGCGGATTCTTGGCGCTGATTTCATCGCACACCGCCAGCGACTCCTTGAAAGCCAGGTCCATCAGCTCCTTGGGGAAAGGCAGCACTTTGGTCTTGTTGGCCACCAGCTGCTTGAGCGCCTGCGGGTTGCGGGCGTCGTACTTGGCCTGCATCTCCGAGTGGGCCAGGGCACAGGCAGCCTCGATGATGGCCTTGTTCTCGGTCGACAGCGCATCAAAGGCCTTGCTGTTGCAGAACAGCTCCACCTGCGGGCCACCTTCCCACCAAGCCGGGTAGTAGTAGTAAGGCGCCACCTTGCTTAGACCCAGCTTCTGGTCGTCGTAGGGACCCACGAACTCGGCCGCATCGATGGTGCCCTTCTCCAACGCCTGGTAGATCTCGCCGGCGGGGATATTTTGCGGAACGCCGCCCATGCGGTCAATCACCTTGCCGGCCATGGGTGCGGTGCGGAATTTGAGGCCCTTGAAATCGGCCACGCTCTTGATCTCCTTGCGGTACCAGCCGCCCATCTGCGCGCCGGTGTTGCCGGCCGAGAAGTTGATCATGTTGTAGCCCTTGTAGAACTCGCGCAGCAGCTTCAGGCCGTTGCCCTCGTACATCCAGGCCGACATCTGGCGGCTGTTCAGGCCAAAGGGAATGGCGCAGCTCAAGGCAAAGGCCTCGTCCTTGCCAAAGAAGTAATAGGCGGCGGTGTGGGCACACTCCACCGTGCCGTCCTGCACCGCATCCACCACGCCAAAGGCCGGCATCAGCTCGCCGGCCGCATGGGTGCTGATGGTGAACTTGCCGCCCGACATTTCACCCACTTTCTTGGCAATGGTGTCGGCCGCGCCGAACAGGGTGTCGAGTGACTTGGGAAAGCTCGAAGCCATGCGCCAGCGCACGGCTGCCTGGGCATGCACGGCCGGAGCCGCGGCGGCGGTCAGCACCCCTGCAATACCGGCATGTTTGATGATGGAACGACGATCCATGGGGTTCTCCGAATTTGATTGAACAAACAGGCAGCCTGCTGGCGGACAGACTGGCTCTTGGCCCATTGTAGAAAGGCGTCGCGGGCCCTTGCTTGGGGGTTTTCCCGCGCGGCAGGGGACGCTTAGGCAGCCCGGGGCACCGGCAGCAGCAAGGTGGAAAAACGGGCCCGCACTGATGCTTCGATGCCCGCGGCATCCAGCCCCTGCAAGGCCAGCAGCTTGGCCGGATCACCATGCTCGACGAACACGTCTGACAAGCCCAGCTGCAGCACCGGCAGCGGCATGTCGGCCGCCTGCAGCGCTTCCAGCACGGCACTGCCGGCACCGCCCATGACAGCGCCCTCTTCCACAGTCACCAGGGCCCGGTGCTGCGAGGCCACCGCCTTCAGCAGTTCCAGGTCCAGCGGCTTGGCCCAGCGCATGTTCACCACAGTGGCGCCCAGCGCCTCGGCCGCCTTCAGCGCCGGGTACAGCAGGGTGCCAAAGGCCAGGATGGCAATGCCCTTGCCCTGGCGGCGCACCTCACCCTTGCCATAGGGCAGGCCTTCCAGGCTGTGGCTGGTGGCCACACCGGCACCCGCACCACGCGGGTAGCGCACCGCCACCGGATGGTTCTGGGCATAGGCCGTGCTAAGCAGCTGGCGGCATTCCATTTCGTCGGCCGGGCAGGCCACGGCCATATTGGGAATGCAGCGCAGAAAGGGGATGTCATAGGCGCCGGCATGGGTGGCACCGTCTGAGCCCACCAGGCCGGCCCGGTCCAGCGCAAACACCACCGGCAGGTTCTGGATGGCCACGTCATGGATCAGCTGGTCGTAGGCGCGCTGCAAGAAGGTGGAGTAGATCGCCACCACCGGCTTGAGGCCTTCGGCTGCCAGGCCGGCGGCAAAGGTCACCGCATGCTGCTCGGCAATGCCGACGTCATAGTAGCGATCGGGGAAGCGCCGCTCAAACTCCACCAGGCCGGAGCCTTCGCGCATGGCCGGGGTAATGCCCACCAGGCGTCGATCGGCGGCGCCCATGTCGCACAGCCATTGGCCAAACACCTGGGTAAAGGTCTGGGCCCCGGCGATCTGGGGCTTTTGCAGGCCCACGGCCGGATCGAACTTGCCCGGCCCGTGGTAGGCCACCGGATCGGCCTCGGCCAGCTTGTAGCCCTGGCCCTTTTTGGTGACCACGTGCAGGAACTGCGGGCCCTTCAGATGGCGGATGTTCTCCAGCGTGGGGATCAGCGAATTCAGGTCATGGCCGTCAATCGGGCCGATGTAGTTGAAGCCGAATTTCTCGAACAGGGTGGCCGGCATCACCATGCCCTTGGCATGTTCCTCGATGCGCTTGGCCAGCTCAAACAGCGGGGGCGCCCCCTTGAGCACGGTCTTGCCCACATTCTTGGCGGCCGCATAGAACTGGCCGCTGAGCAACTGGGCCAGGTAGCGGTTGAGCGCACCCACCGGCGGGCTGATGCTCATGTCGTTGTCATTGAGGATCACCAGCAGGTCGCAGTCGGCCACGCCGGCGTTGTTGAGCGCCTCAAAAGCCATGCCTGCGGTGAGCGCACCGTCGCCGATGATGGCAATGGCGCGCCGGTCTTCGCCCTTCTGCTTGGCAGCCAGCGCCATGCCCAGGGCTGCCGAAATGGAGGTGCTGGAATGCGCCGTGCCAAAGGCATCGAAATCGCTCTCGGCACGCTGCGGAAAACCGCTCAAGCCACCGAGCTGGCGCAGGGTCGGCATGCGGTCACGCCGGCCGGTGAGGATCTTGTGCGGATAGGTCTGGTGGCCCACGTCCCACACCAGGCGGTCATGCGGGGTGTTGAAGACGTAGTGCAGCGCCACCGTCAACTCCACCGTGCCCAGGTTGGAACTCAGGTGGCCGCCGGTGCGGGCCACGCTGTGCAGCAGGTAGTCGCGCAGTTCATGGGCCAGCGTGTGCAAATCGGCCTTGGGCAGTTTGCGCAGGTCCACCGGATCGTGAATGGTTTCTAGCAGGGGATAAGGTGCGTTCGGCATGGGGCTTGGGGGTTGGGCGCGGGCGTACAGGGAACGGGTGGGTGCCATGCCCCTAGTGGGCGCGGTTGACCACCATGTCGGCCAGGGCGGCCAGGGCCTGGGTCTGGGCAAGGGGCAGCGCGCTGCGTTGCAGAGCCTGCTGCGCCTGGGCCAGCAGCTCCTGGGCGTAGGCCTGGCTGCGCTCCAGGCCCATCAGGGAAACATAGGTGGGTTTGTCGTTGTCGGCATCCTTGCCGGCGGTCTTGCCCAGGGTGCTGGAATCGGCGGTGACATCCAGGATGTCGTCCACCACCTGAAAGGCCAGGCCCATGGCCGCGCCATAGTCCTGCAGCGCAGCCAGCACCGCAGCCTGGGGTTGGCCGCAGCGGGCACCCATCATCACGCTGCCCAGCAACAGGGCGCCGGTCTTGAGTTGGTGCATCTCGCGCAGCTGGGCCTCGGTGAGGCGATGGCCCACACTGGCCAGGTCGATGGCCTGGCCTCCGGCCATGCCAGCACTGCCCGCGGCGCGCGCCAACAGGCTGCACAGGCGGGCCTGCTGCTCGGGCGCCACCGACCCGTCTTCCGGCGTGAGCAGCTCGAAGGCCAGGGCCTGCAGCGCATCGCCCGCCAGCAGGGCGCTGGCCTCGCCAAAGCGCACATGCACGGTGGGCTTGCCCCGGCGCAGCACGTCGTTGTCCATGCAAGGCATGTCGTCATGCACCAGCGAATAGGCATGAATGAGTTCCACAGCGCAGGCTGCGCGCAGGGCAGCGGCTGCCCCGCTGCCATCGGGCGCCACGGCTTCATGGGCCGCCAGCACCAGGAGCGGACGCAGGCGTTTGCCACCGTCCAGCACGGCGTAGCGCATGGCCTCGACCAAGGCGGCGGGCGCTGCATGCACGGCGCCCTGCGGGGTGTCGGTGGTGACCCAGGCCTGCAGGGCCCGCTCCACCTGTGCCAGGCGTTCGGACATCCAGGCATCCAGCGCAAAGGCGGGGTGCGGGCTTGCGGTGCGCGCGTCCATCATGCGGCCTTCCATGCTTTGAGCGTGCCGTCATCCAGCACCTTGACCTGCTCTTCCACCGCCTGCAGCCGCTCGCGGCAAAACTGCAGCAACGCAGTGCCGCGCTGGTAGCCCGCCAGCAACTGGTCCAAGGGCAATTCGCCCGACTCCAGTCGCTGCACCAGCTCGGCAAGCTCCTGCATGGCCTCTTCGTAGCTGGCAGGCGGCGGGCCGGCGTAAGGCGCGTCTGCCGCAGCAGGCGAAGTCGGTTGGGTGGCTCGGGCCTTGGACATGTTCATTCAATAGGTGTTTTCGGCAAAGCCGCTGCCCCTGATTTTAGGCGTTGCAGACACAGGCCCATCCACCCGCGGCTGCGAAAACAAAAAACCCGGCCACCAGGGCCGGGTTTTGTGCGGAGCCAGGCTGGCTTAGCGCGATTTCTTGCTCTTGCTGACCGAAGCCACAGCCGATGCGCCCTTTTCCATGGCCGATTCCAGGGTGGATTCGGCATTGGAGGCAGCGGCCTTCAGGTTCTTGGCCACGCTGGCAAAGGCTTCAGGGGCAGGATGGGCTTTTTCAATGGCATCCACGCCGCTGTTGAACTGGCCCACGCTTAGGGACGTTGCAGCCTTGAGGTTCTTGGCGAACAGGGCCATGCCGGCTTCGGCCGAGGACTTCATCAGTTCGAAGGCGGCCTGGGGGTCCTTGGCGCTCTTGATGGATTCCACGGTCTCGGTCAGCACCGCCTGGGCTTCCTTGGCCTGGCTTTGGGCCAAATCGGCCCAGGCCTTCAGATTGTCCTGCACCGGCTTGAGGGCTTCTTGCATGGCGGCCGGGTTCAGGTTGGGGGCGGCGTCGGTCATGGTCTTGGCGATGGCTTCAAAGGGGGTGTTCTTGAACATGGTAGGTCCTCGTTAAAAAAATGTTGCAGTGCAGCAATTATCAATGTAATCGTCTCGGTGTGAACATTATTGGAGCGCTTTAGTTGCCGGCCTCTATTTCGGGGGCGTTGGCAATCCGCGATTACAATCCCCCCACGGCAGCTCTCGAGGTAACTGCCCTTCAAGCCCCTGCTAGCAGGGGTTTTTTGCTTCCCTTACAAGGACCGAGTTGTGCAAACCCTGTGCAAAAGACCATTTCCCGTGCATTCCAAGGCGCCCGCCAAAAGCGAGGGCCACCGCAGCGCGCCGCCTGTTCCCACCGCGGCCCCACGCCTGGGCGCTGCCACGCAGCTGGGGGTCTCCAGCTACTTTGACCCTGCGCTCTATGCCCGGGAAATGCAGCAGATCTTCCAGCAAGGCCCACGATATGTGGGCCATGCTTTAAGTGTTCCCCATCCCGGCGACTACTACGCACTGCCCCAGGAAGCCGAAGGCCGTGCCCTGCTGCACACCGCCAGGGGCATTGAGCTGGTGTCCAACGTGTGCCGCCACCGCCAGGCGGTGATGCTCAAGGGCCGGGGTTCGCTCAACCAGGGTGCGCAAGGCGGGGGCGACATCGTCTGCCCGCTGCACCGCTGGACCTACAGCGGCAGCCAGGGCGGCACGCTGCCTGCGGGCACCCTCCTGGGCGCCCCGCATTTCGACCATGACCCCTGCCTGAACCTGAACAACTACCCGCTGCAGGAGTGGAACGGTCTTCTGTTCGAGCAGAACGGTGTCGATGTGGCAAGCCAGCTGGCCAACATGGGACCACGTGCCGACCTGCAGTTTGACGGCTACGTGCTCGACCATGTGGAGCTGCACGAGTGCAACTACAACTGGAAGACCTTCATCGAGGTCTACCTGGAGGACTACCACGTGGGGCCCTTCCACCCGGGCCTGGGCCAGTTCGTCACCTGCGATGACCTGCGCTGGGAATTCAAGGACAGCTACTCGGTGCAGACCGTGGGCATTGCGAACCGACTGGCACGCTCGGGCAGCGCGGTGTACGAGCGCTGGCACAAGGCCTTGCTGGACTACCGCCAGGGCGAGCAGCCCAAGTATGGCGCCATCTGGCTGACCTACTACCCGCACATCATGGTGGAGTGGTATCCGCATGTGCTGACCGTCTCCACCCTGTTCCCGCAGGGCGTGAACAAGACCCTCAACATGGTGGAGTTTTTTTACCCCGAGGAAATCGCCGCCTTCGAGCGCGAGTTTGTCGAAGCCCAGCGGGCTGCCTACATGGAAACCTGCCTGGAAGACGACGAGATCGGCGAGCGCATGGACGCCGGGCGTGCCGCCCTGCTGGCGCGCGGCGACGACGAGGTCGGCCCCTACCAGAGCCCCATGGAAGACGGCATGCAGCACTTCCACCAGTGGTACCGCAAGCAGATGGGAAGCCTCTAGTGCCGGCGCTGTGGATGGTGGTGGCCTCGTTCTTCTTTGCCGCCATGGCGGTGGGGATCAAGTTCGCCTCCCACAGCTTCAACACCTTTGAGCTGGTGTTCTACCGCGGCCTGGTCAGCGTGGTGCTGATGGCCCTGGTGCTGCGCGCGCGCGGCGCCAGCCTGCGCACCGCCGTTCCCATGATGCATGTCACACGCAGCGGCATTGGCGTGCTCTCGCTGGGCGCCTGGTTCTATGCGATTGCCCACCTGCCGCTGGCCACCGCCATGACCCTGAATTACATGAGCGGCGTCTGGGTGGCGGCCTTCATCGTGGGCGGCGCCCTGCTCTACGGCCAGGCCGAGAAGCAGGGGGCCTTGCTATTGACGGTGCTGGCCGGCTTTGCCGGCGTGGTGCTGACCCTGCGCCCCACCATAGACCACGACCAGTTGTTTGCCGGCGTGATCGGCCTGCTCTCGGGCATGGGCGCAGCCCTGGCCTATGTGCAGGTGACAGCACTGGGCCGCGTTGGCGAGCCCGAAGAGCGCACCGTGTTCTATTTTTCCCTGGGCACCACGATGGTCGGCGGTGCGGGCATGCTGTTGACCGGCTTCACCCCCTGGGAGGATATGCGCTGGGAAGATGCCGCCTGGCTGATACCCATCGGCGTGCTGGCTACCACCGCCCAGTGGTGCATGACGCGTGCCTATGCCCATGGCGCCACCCTGGTGGTGGCCAGCATGCAGTACTCGGGCATCGTGTTTGCGTCCATCTTCAGCCTCACGCTGTTTGGCGACCACATCGCGCCCATGGGCTGGCTGGGTATTGGGGTGATCGTGGCCAGCGGTGTGCTGGCCACACTGCTGCGTGCCCGCACCCTGCCCAACACCCCGGCCCAAGACCACTGAGCAACCAGCAGGAACACCGCCCATGCCCCACACCCAGAACAGCCCCGCTTATAGCACCCTCATCTCGGTAGAACAGCTGCAGGCCCTGCAAGCCAGCCAGGCGCCCTGCATGGTGTTTGACTGCAGCTGCGACCTGATGCAGCCCGAAACCGGCCCCGCGCAGTACCAGGAGGCCCATATTGCCGGCGCCGTCTACGCGCACCTGGACCACCATCTGAGTGCCAAGGGCGAACGCGCCGCAACCGGGGCTGCCAGCGGTGGGCGCCATCCGCTGCCATCCCGGGAGGCATTTGCCGCCTGGCTGGGTCAGATCGGTTTTGGCAATGGCATGCAAGCCGTGGTCTACGACCGCCAGGGCGCCAATTACTGCGGCCGCCTGTGGTGGATGCTGAAGTGGTTGGGGCACGATGCCGTGGCCGTGCTGGACGGCGGCTGGCAGGCCTGGCAGGCGGCTGGTGGCGCCACCGCCAGCGGCAACCAGGCACCGGCCAGCCCCCTGACATTCGCCCTGCACCATCCCCTGGTGGAACTGGTGGATGTGCAGACCGTGCAGCAGCGCCTGGGCTCCCCCCGGCAACAGATTGTGGATGCCCGGGGCGCGCCGCGTTTTCGCGGTGAGGTGGAGCCCATCGACCCGGTGGCCGGCCATATTCCCGGCGCCCTGAACCGCCCCTTCAACCTCAACTTGGGCGCGGATGGCCGCTTCAAGGACGCCGCCGCGCTGCGGGCGGAATTCAGCGCCTTGCTGGGCCAGCGCGACCCCAGCAGCGTGGTGCACCACTGTGGCAGCGGCGTGAGCGCGGTGCCCAACATTCTGGCCATGGAAATTGCCGGCCTGGGCGGCAGCGCCCTGTTTGCCGGCAGCTGGAGCGAGTGGTGCGCTGACCCCCAGCGCCCGGTGGCCCGGGGCTGATACCGCGCCCGGGCTTGCCTGACCAGCCGCTCAGACGCCTTCCAGCGCCAGCAGCTCGGCCACCGTCTGGCGCCGGCGGATCAGGCGCGAGCCACCGGCATCCACCAGCACCTCGGCTATCAGCGGCCGGGTGTTGTAGTTGGAGGACATGGAAGCGCCATAGGCGCCGGTGTCATGCATCACCAGCAAGTCACCCACACGGGCCTGCGGCAGCGCGCGTTGCAGCACCACACCGCCCTCGCCCTGGGTAAATACATCACCCGACTCGCACAGCGGGCCGGCCACCACCGTGGGCTGCGGTGCTGATGGCGCCTGCGCGCCATCGGCCGCAATGACTTCCATGCCGTGGTGGCTGCCGTACATGGCCGGGCGCATCAGGTCGCTGAAGCCGGCATCGACCAGAACAAATTGCTGGCTACCCTGGGCCTTGACCGCACGCACCTCGCTCACCAGCACGCCGGACTCGGCCACCAGGTAGCGGCCCGGTTCAATCTCCAGCTGCACCGCATGCCCCAGCAGGGCGGCGATGCGCTGGCGCGCGGCGTCCCACAGCGAGAAGTAGTGCGCGGTATCGATGCTGGGTTCGCCCGCCTGGTAGGGAATGGACAGACCGCCGCCCGCGGAGATGGCCTGCAGGTCCAGCCCCTCTGCCTGTACCGATTGCACCAGCGCCACCATGGCGCCACACACTTCTTGCAGATGGCTGTAATCCACCCCCGAGCCGATATGCATGTGCAGGCCCTGCAACTGCAGGCCCAGGGTCTTGATCTGCCGGCAGGCCACTGCCAGCTGGCCATGCCAGATGCCATGCTTGCTGTGCTCGCCGCCGGTGTTGGTCTTGTTGCTGTGGCCGTGGCCAAAGCCGGGGTTGATGCGCAGCCAGACCGCATGGCCCGGGCTGGCCGCAGCGAGCTGGCCCAGCATGTCGATGGAGCCACAGTTCACCGGAATACCCAGCTCAACGACGCGGGCCAGCGTGGCGTGGTCCAGCAGGTCGGCGGTAAAGACGATTTCGGCGTGGCCCTGGTGCAGCCCCGGCTTGAAGCCTGCGGCCAAGGCGCGTTCGATCTCGCCCAGGGACACCGCATCTACCACCACACCCTGCTCGCGCATCAGGCGCAGCAAATGGGTGTTGGAATTGGCCTTCTGGGCAAAGCGCAGCACATCGAAAGACTTCAGGGCGGCAACGCGCTGGCGGATGGTGGCTGCGTCATAGACCCAGACCGGGGTGCCGTGTTGGCGGGCCAGATCGGCCAGGAGGGGGGGCGTGAAAGGATTCATGGCGCCATCATGCCCAGCGCCATCCATAACATCAATGCCAATTTTGTTTGCAGTCTATTCAATATGGATATAGTTTGCTGATGCCCCACGCCGCCTCCCCTGCCCTGACCCACCGCCAGCTCAGCCTGTTTCGCAGCGTCATGCTGCATGGCAATTTGAGCCGTGCCGCCGAAGCCTGCCACTCCAGCCAGCCCACCCTCAGCCGCGAGCTGGCGCGCCTGGAGCAGCTACTGGGTTATGCCCTGTTTGAACGGGTTCGGGGACGGCTGCGGCCCACGGCCCGTGCGCTGGCGCTGATGCAGGAGGTGGAACGCTCTTTCATTGGCCTGGAGCAGATCGGCCTGCGCGCCCTGGAGCTGCGCACCCTCAGCCAAAGCCGCCTGCGCCTGGCCTGCCTGCCGGCGCTGGCGCAATCGCTCCTGCCGCATGCACTGCGCTCCCTGGCCGAGACCGCGCCGGCCGCCCTGGTCAGCGTGCACCCACTGGAGTCACCCTGGCTGGAACAGGCCCTGGCCGAGCAGCGCTATGAACTGGGCTTGAGTGAGGCCAGCCAGGCACCCGCAGGCGTGCATTGGCAAAGCCTGTTCGAGGCCAATGAAGTGGCGGTGCTGCCGGCCAGCCACCCGCTGTGTGCCCGGCAAACGCTTGCGCTGTCCGACTTTGCCGGTGAGCACTTCATCAGCCTGGCCGACAACGACCCCTACCGGCTGGTCATCGACCAGCTGTTTGCCCAGCAGGGTATCGCGCGCATCCAGTGCCTGCAGACCGACAGTGCCGCCGCCATCTGTGCCATGGTGCGCCAGGGCCTGGGGGTGTCTATCGTCAATCCCTTGAGCGCCCTGGAGTACCAGGGCCGGGGGCTGGAGGTGCGCCGCCTGGCAGAGTCCATCCCGTTTCGCATTGGCTTGCTGCAGGCGCAGCTAGGCACGGCGCACCCGCTGCGCGGCGTGCTGGTGAAGGCGCTGCAGACGGCGGCTGCGCGCCTGCAGTGCCAGCTGCAGGGCTGAAGAAGCATTGGGGAATGCGTCGGAGTCGGGACTGCGCGACGCTCCGGCCAGCGCGCCTATTCGTGCGCCAGGCCGCTCATCACCGCCACCAGCACCATGCCGGCCAGCAGCCAGGCCACCTGTGTGGCAGTCTGGCGCAGGCTTAGGCGCTTTTGCAGCTGGGGTATCAGATCCGCCAGCGCCACATAAACAAAGCTGCTGGACGCCACCACCAGGAAATAGGGCAGCAGGCTTTTGAGCTGCTCCACCAGCCAGAAGCCCAGCATGCCGCCCAGGGCGGTCACCGCGCCGGCCAGGGTCACCTTGAGCAGGGCGGCACGCTTGGTTGAGGTGCCTGCGCGCAGCACCATCAGGTCACCCATGTGGTGCGGCACCTCATGCGCCAGCACCGCCAGCGCGGCAATCGCACCCAGGCGCAGGTCGGCGACAAATGCCGATGCGATCAGCACCCCATCGCCAAAGCAGTGCACGCTGTCACCGGCCAGCACCGCCCAGCTGCCACCACCCGCCGTGGAGGCCTGCCCAGCAGAAGGGCTGGCGTGATGTGCCGCAAGGACTGCGGCCCCGTGCGCGTGGCCATGGCTGTGGTCGTGGTCGTGCGCGTGCTCCTGCCCCTGCGCATCGCCATGGTGGTGCTCATGCCCGTGGTGCCAAAGCTCAGCCTTGTCCAGCAGAAAGAAAAACACCAGGCCGGCCAGCAGGATCAGAAACAGGTCATGCGGCTCCAGGCCACTCTCGAAGGCCTCTGGCAGTAGGTGCATGAAGGCGGTGGACAACAAGGCGCCCGCCGCCAGGCTGAGCATGTGCTGGGTGTAGCGCCCCAGCGCGCCAAAACTTAGCAATGCGGCCAACCAGACGCTGCCCACACCCGCCAGCAGGGTTCCCAGAAAAATCGCCAGCAGGGTCACGCAAGGCCTCTCGCCTTGAACCAGGCCAGGGCACGCTTGAAACCGTCTTCGGCCGGGCCTTTGAGGTAGCTGGCGCGGTAGTCCGCATGGAAGGCATGGCCGGCCTCGGGGTAGACCACAAACTCGGACTCCTTGGCTGCGCGGTTGCCGCGCGCGGCTTCTGCTGCCAGCGCTTTCTTCATCTGCTCCACGCTGGCCAGGGGAATGCCGCTGTCTTTGCCGCCATACAGGCCCAGCACCGGCGCCTTGAGCGCACCCGCCAGGTCCACCGGGTGCTTGGGCGTGAGCTCGCTGGCATCACCCACCAGACGGCCATACCAGGCTACACCGGCCTTTACCGCCGGGTTGTGCGCAGCGTACAGCCAGGTGATGCGCCCACCCCAGCAAAAGCCGGTAATGCCCACGCGCTGCGTGTCGCCACCATTGTCGGCCGCCCACTGCAGGGCACCGTCCAGGTCGTCCATGACCTGCTCATCGGGCACCTTGGAGACGATATCGGTGATCAGCTTGCCAATATCGGTATAGGTGCTGGGGTCACCCTGGCGCGCATACAACTCGGGCGCAATGGCCAGGTAGCCGGCCTTGGCAAAGCGGCGGCAGGTATCGGCAATGTAGGCATGCACACCAAAGATCTCCTGCACCACCAGCACCACCGGCAGGCCGGTCTTGCCATAGGGCTGGGCATAGTAGAAGGGCACGGTGGAGCCAGCCACATCGTAGATTTCCTGGCCGGTGGTCAGGCCTTCGCTGGAGGTGGTGATGGCGGTCTGCGCCATGGTTGGGCCTGCGGCTGCGGCATAGCCCGCTCCCAGGGCCAGCTTGAGCGCGGTGCGACGCGTGGCACCGGCTTCGGTGGAGCTGCCGGGCAGCAGGGAATCAAACTGGCTTTGCAGGGAACTAGACAGCACGGCAGGTCTCCTCAAATGGATAGGTCAGGCAAGGCAAAGAAGGGCTTGCTGGCCGAGACCGGGGCAAGACCCCAGGGCCAACAACAGGGAAGGCAGGAAGTGTAAGGAAGATTGGCAGGCCGCGTGCACCGGCGCCCCAGTACCTTGCGCTAGGGCGCTCCTTGCCAGGTTTGGCAGCACCCCCATCAATGCGCCTTGTCCCAGTTCGGGCCGATACCGATCTCCGCCAGGAGCGGCACCTTGAGCTCGGCCACGCCGGCCATGATGCGGGGAATCTCCACGCGCAGCCAGTCCACTTCGGCGTCCGGCACCTCGAACACCAGTTCGTCATGCACCTGCATGATCATGCGGCTGGCGCGTGCTTGTGCATCCAGCACCTTTTGCACCTGCACCATGCTGAGCTTGATCAGATCAGCCGCCGTGCCCTGCATGGGCGCGTTGATGGCCGCGCGCTCGGCACCGGCGCGGCGCTGGCCATTGGGGCTGCCGATCTCGGGCAGGTACAGACGCCGGCCAAACACAGTCTGCACATAGCCGCGGGCCTTGGCCTCTTCGCGGGTGCGGTCCATATAGTCTTTCACACCGGGATAGCGCTCGAAGTAGCGCTGGATGTAGTTCTTGGCCGCCGTGTTGTCGATCCCCAGGTTGCGCGCCAGGCCGTAGGCGCTCATGCCGTAGATCAGGCCGAAGTTGATCACCTTGGCATAGCGGCGCTGCTCGCTGCTGACCTGCGCCACTTCCACACCAAACACCTCGGCCGCGGTGGCTCGGTGCACGTCCAGCCCGTCGCGGAAGGCGCGCAGCAAGGCCTCGTCACCGCTGATGTGGGCCATGATGCGCAGCTCGATCTGGCTGTAATCGGCACTGGCGATCACATGGCCGGGCGCGGCCACAAAGGCCTCGCGCACGCGCCGCCCCTCGGGCGTGCGGATCGGAATGTTCTGCAGGTTGGGGTCGTTGCTGGACAGGCGCCCGGTCACCGCCACGGCCTGCGCGTAATGGGTGTGGACGCGGCCGGTGCGGGGGAGTGCCAGCTGCGCCAGCTTGTCGGTGTAGGTGCCCTTGAGCTTGGACAGGCCGCGGTGCTCCAGAATCTTGGCCGGCAGCGGAAAGTCCTCTGCCAGTTTCTCCAGCACCTCTTCGTCGGTGCTGGGCGCGCCCGTGGCGGTTTTCTTCACCACCGGCAGGCCCAGCTTGGTGAAAAAGATTTCGCCGATCTGCTTGGGGCTTCCCAGGTTGAAGGGCTGGTCGGCCAGGGCATGGGCCTCGGCCTCCAGTTGCAGAATGCGCTGCCCCAGGGCATGGCTTTGCGCAGCCAGCGTGGGCGCATCAATCAGCACGCCATTGCGCTCAATCCGGTAGAGCGCCTCGCTGCTCTGGATCTCCAGGTCGTAGACAAAGGCCAGGCCGGCATCCTTCTGGATCAGCGGCCACAAGAACTGGTGCACGGCAAAAGTTTGCTCGGCATCTTCGCAGGCGTATTCCGACACCCGGGCAATATCCACCTGGTTGATGGTGAGCTGGTTCACGCCCTTGCCACACAGGTCTTCAAAGCTGATGCCGCCGCGCCCCAGGTGGCGCTCGGCCAGGCTGGACAGGCTGTGCGGCTTGTGCACCTCCAGCACATAGCTTTGCAGCATGGTGTCGTGCACATAGCCCTGCACCTCAATGCCGTGGTTGGCAAAGACATGGCGGTCGTACTTGATGTGCTGGCCCAGCTTGCGGGCTGCCGGGTTCTCCAGCCAGGGCCGCAGTTTGGCCAGCACCGCATCGCGCGGCAGCTGCGCGGGGGCGCCGGGGTAGTCATGGCCCAGGGGAATGTAGGCCGCGGCCTCGGGCGCCACGCTGAAGCTGATGCCCACTACCTCGGCCCGCATTTCGTCCAGCGAGTTGGTTTCGGTATCCAGCGCGGTGAGTTCGACCTGGGCGATTTTCACCAGCCAGGCCTCCAGCGCCTCCCACGTCAGAATGGTCTCAAAGCCGGCTGGCGGCACACGGGGCGCAGCGTCGGTGGATGCAGGTGGTTCATCAAACAGGCCGGGGCTGGCTGCAGCGCTTGCTGCAGGGGCCCCTGCAGCCGCCACAACCGCGCCTTGGGCGGCGGGCGCCGTGCCGTTGGCCAGGGCAGCCGTCAGCGACTTGGCCATGCCCTTGAAGCCGTATTGCTCGCAAAAGGCCAGCAGGCCGGCGGTATCGGGGGCAGCCGGCTCCAGGGCATGCAGCAGGGGCAAGGAGGGAATGCGGTCTTGCAGTTCGCAATCGGTTTTGATGGCCAGAAGGGAACGCCCGGTGGGCAGCCAGTCCAGCGACTTGCGCAGGTTCTCGCCCACCACGCCCTTGATGCTGGCGGCGTTTTCCACCACCGCCTGCAGCGAGCCGTATTCCTGCAGCCACTTCACGGCGGTCTTGGGGCCGACCTTGGGCACGCCGGGCACGTTGTCCACGGCATCGCCGACCAGGGTCTGGTAGTCCAGCATCAGGCTGGCAGGCACGCCGAACTCGGCCTGCACGCCGGCCAGGTCGCGGCGCTTGCCATTCATGGTGTCGATGATGGTGATGTGCTCATCCACCAGCTGCGCCAGGTCCTTGTCGCCGCTGCTCACCACCACCTCGATACCCTGGCGCGCCGCGGTCACGCACAAGGTGCCGATGACGTCATCGGCCTCCACGCCCGGCACATCCAGCACGCTCCAGCCCAGCAGGCGCACCACGGTATGAATGGGCGCGATCTGGCTGCGCAGCTCTTCCGGCATGGGGTCGCGGTGGGCCTTGTACGCGGGGTAGATGGCGTCGCGAAAGGTCGGGCCCTTGGCATCGAAGACACAGGCCACATAGTCGGCCGGCACCTCTTTGCGCAGCGACTGCATCATGTTGATCATGATGCGGATGGCGCCGGTCTTCTGCTCGCTGCCATCGGCCAGGGTGATTTTCATGTCACCGCCCCCGGCAAAGAAGGCACGGTACAAATAGCTGGAACCGTCCACCAGCAGCAGGGTTTTCTTGGATTCGCTCATGCCCGCATTTTGCCTGTGCCTGCCCACCGGGGCGTCAGGGGCGGCAAGGGCATGGCCCTACAATTCAGGCATGGCGGTTTACACAGAGGTCTCTTTCGAAGAGGCCAGCACTTTCCTGCAATCCCTGGCTCTAGGCACCCTCCAGCAGATGGAGGGCTGCGCCGGCGGCATTGAAAACACCAATTACTTCGTCACCACCGAGCAGGCGCCCTATGTGCTGACCCTGTTCGAGCGGCTGACGGCCGAGCAGCTGCCCTTTTACCTGCGGCTGATGAAGCACCTGGCGGTGCATGGCATCGCCGTGCCCGACCCGGCCGCCAACCGCGACGGCGATGTGCTGCACAGCCTGGCCGGCAAGCCGGCGGCGGTGGTGAACCGCCTCAAGGGCAAAAGCGAGCTGGCCCCCACCGCCGCGCATTGCACGGCCCTGGGAACCGTGCTGGCGCGCATGCACCTGGCCGGGCGCAGCTTCGAGCTGCAGCAGCCCAATCTGCGCGGCCTCTCCTGGTGGAATGAGACGGTGCCGGTGGTGCTGCCCTTCCTGGAGCCGGCCCAGGCCGCCCTGATCCAGAGCGAGCTGGCCTACCAGAACCATGTGGCCACCCTCTCGGCCTATGGCGCGCTGCCGCGCGGCCCCATCCATGCCGACCTGTTCCGCGACAACGCCATGTTTGCCCAGGACCTGCCCGAGGGCCAGGCACCCGAGCTGACCGGCATCTTTGACTTCTACTTTGCCGGTGTGGACGCCTGGCTGTTCGACATTGCGGTCTGCCTGAATGACTGGTGCATCGACCTGGCGACCGGCCAGGCCGATGCCGCGCGCAGCCGCGCCCTGCTGCAGGCCTACGAGGCCGTGCGTCCGCTCACCAGCCCTGAGCGCGAACTGCTGCCGGCACTGGCCCGCGCCGGCGCCCTGCGCTTCTGGCTCTCACGCCTGTGGGACCTGCACCTGCCCCGCGAAGCCGCCATGCTCAAACCGCACGACCCCACGCACTTTGAGCGGGTGCTGCGGGCCCGCATCGCCAGCCCCCTTACCCTGGCCAGCCTGCACAGCGACGAGGCCCAGCCCGCATGAAACTCAACATCGTTCCGGCCCGCACCGGTGTCCAGTGGTTCAAGCAGGGCGCGCGCACTTTCTTCAAGCAGCCGCTGGCGCTCTCTGGCCTGTTTTTCATGTTCATGGCGGTGATGTCGGTACTGACCCTGGTGCCGGTACTGGGCAATGTGCTGGCACTGGCCCTGCTGCCAGGCGCCACCCTGGGCCTGATGGCGGCCACCGAGGAAACCACCAAGGGCAAGTTCCCCATGCCCACGGTGCTGCTCAGCGCCTTTCGGGCCGGGCGCCAGCAATTGCGCGCCATGGCGGTGCTGGGCGGCTTGTATGCCGTGGGCTTTCTGCTGGTACTGGGCATTTCCGCCACGGTGGATGGCGGCAAGTTTGCCCACCTCTACCTGATCGGTGGCTCCATGACGGCCGAAAGCCTGCAAGAGGCCGACTTTGAAGCGGCGGTGCTGCTGGCCATGGCCTTGTACATGCCCCTGTCCCTGCTGTTCTGGCACGCGCCGGCCCTGGTCTACTGGCACGGCGTGGCACCGGTGAAAGGCCTGTTCTTCAGCCTGGTGGCCTGCCTGCGCAACTTCTGGGCGTTTACCGTCTACAGCCTGGTGTGGCTGGGAGCCTTTCTGGCCATGGGCATGGTGGTGGCGGTGGTGGCCGCCGTCAGTGGCAGCCCGGAGGCCGTCTCTGGCCTGATGTTCCCGCTGGCCATGCTGATGGCCGCCATGTTCTTCACCTCGATCTACTTCACCTTCCGCGACTGCTTCACAGCCGGCGCCGGGCAGCAGCCCTAAGGCTCAAGGCAGCGGCGTGAGCTTGGCCACCGACAGGGCCAGCCACTTGGTGCCGTGGCGCGGAAAGTGGATCTGCGCCCGGGCATCATCGCCCACACCCTCCAGCGTCAGCACCGTGCCTTCGCCAAACTTGGTGTGAAACACCTTTTGCTGCGGGCGTATGCCATGGCTGGACGCGTCCTTGCGCGGCACGGCTTTTTCCACCGGCGCGCTGGCGCTGCCCGCAAAGCGTTGCCAGCCACTGCCAGCGCTGTAGGCGCTTGCCCCGCCCGCGCCATAGGCCTGTCCACGCAATCCCCCGGCCCCATAGCCCCCCTGACCTGCGCGCGCCGCGCCGCCCAGGCCGGTGGAGGCTGACAGCTTGGGGGTGAGCCACTTGAGCGCACCTTCAGGCAATTCGTCAAAGAAGCGGCTCTTGAGGTTGAAGCGGGTCTGCCCGTGCAGCATGCGGGTCTGCGAGTGGCTCAGGTACAGGCGCTGGCGGGCGCGGGTGATGGCCACATACATCAGGCGGCGCTCTTCTTCCAGGCCCTCGCGGTCGCTCAAGGAATTTTCGTGGGGGAACAGGCCCTCTTCCATACCGGTGATGAACACGCAGTCAAACTCCAGGCCCTTGGCCGAGTGCACCGTCATCAGTTGCACCGCGTCCTGCCCGGCCTGCGCCATGTTGTCGCCCGCCTCCAGCGCCGCGTGGGTAAGAAAGGCCTGCAGCGGTGACAGCGTCTCGCCGGTGTCGCCAAACTCGGCATCCAGAGCCGCCTCAATGGCTGCGTCCAGGCCCTG
>Ga0228700_1000809_pt1 | contig 24201 bp, 19 predicted proteins | sample McNCre317_Aug_MG_FD_178019 | JGI IMG/M metagenome (GOLD analysis project Ga0228700, IMG submission 178019) | Freshwater microbial communities from McNutts Creek, Athens, Georgia, United States - 3-17_Aug_MG | ecosystem: Environmental > Aquatic > Freshwater > Creek | place: USA: Georgia...
ACCCTTCGCTGTTGGCCGAGCTCACGGGCATCGCCGTGGTGGCCGACTTTCGCAGCCGCGATGTGGCGGCGGGCGGACAAGGCGCCCCCTTGGTGCCGCTGTTTCATCAAGGCTTTTTCGGCGCCACACAGCAGACCTTGGGCGTGCTCAACATTGGCGGCATCGCCAACCTGAGCGTGCTCCAACCAAGAGGCGATGTGCTGGGCTTTGATTGCGGACCGGGCAACGCTCTGATGGACCATTGGTGCCAGCAACACACAGGTCAAGCCTTTGATCACAACGGCGCGTGGGCGGCCAGCGGTCGTGTCATCGACGCCCTGCTAGACGCCTTGCTGCAAGAACCCTTTTTACAGCAAGCACCGCCGAAAAGTACAGGCCGTGATTTGTTTCACCCGGCATGGTTGGCTGAACGTTTGAAACCGTTTGCCTCAGCGCCTGCTGTGGATGTACAAGCGACCTTGACCGAGTTCACCGCCCGCACATGCGTGGCCGATGTGATGCGCCATGCGCCCGACGCCAAGGAACTGATTGTGTGTGGTGGCGGCGCCCTCAACGGTTGGCTGATGCAGCGTTTGCAAGCGGGGCTGCCGCAGCTCGTGGTTGTGTCATCCCAAGACCGAGGCATGCCACCACTGCAGGTGGAGGCCACTGCGTTTGCATGGTTGGCCCGTCAAACCCTGCAGGGGCAACCAGGCAATCTGCCAAAAGTAACGGGCGCCCAAGGCGCCCGCATACTGGGTGGGATATTTCCCGCTTAAATCACATCGCGCTTAGAGGCGCTCACATGCGCTTAGACCGAGAACGACGAGCCGCAACCGCAGGTGGTGGTGGCGTTGGGGTTCTTGATGACGAATTGCGCGCCCTGCAAGTCTTCTTTGTAGTCGATTTCTGCGCCGACCAAATATTGGTAGCTCATGGCGTCAATCAACAAGGAGACGCCATTTTTGGTCATGGTGGTGTCGTCGTCGTTGGTCACTTCGTCGAAGGTGAAACCATACTGAAAACCCGAGCAGCCGCCGCCTTGCACGAACACGCGCAGCTTCAAATCAGGGTTGCCTTCTTCCGCGATCAAATCCGCCACCTTGGCAGCCGCGCTGTCGGTGAAGTTGATGGGTTCTGGCATTTCGGTCTGAATGTTTTCGGCAACAGCGCTCATGGGTTTCTCTCCAAATTCAATACCTAAAGTATATCGGTTTACTCGGGAATTCGTACCCACACGCCTAGAAACGCTGCTTGGAGCATGGGCTTTATGTCACTCGTAAGCCCGCCATGAAAAAAGCCGCAAGGGCGAACCCATGCGGCTTTTGGCAAAACAGGAAGCGGATTAACGCTTGCTGAACTGCTTGCGGCGACGCGCAGAGTGCAAGCCGACCTTTTTACGTTCGACTTCACGTGCATCGCGGGTCACGTAACCGGCTTGTGACAGGACGGGCTTCAAGGCTGCGTCGTAGTCGATCAAAGCGCGGGTGATACCGTGGCGCACTGCACCAGCTTGGCCAGACTCACCACCACCGTGCACGTTGACTTGAATGTCAAATGCTTCAGCGTTGTTGGTCAAAACCAGAGGTTGCTTCGAAATCATGATCGAGGTTTGACGGCCGAAATATGCGGCGATGTCTTTACCGTTGATCGTGATTTTGCCGGAGCCTTTTTTCAGAAACACGCGAGCGACGCTTGATTTGCGACGGCCGGTGCCGTTGTTCCATTCACCAATCATGTCGGCTCCTTAGATGTCCAGCACTTGAGGCTGTTGTGCGGTGTGTGGGTGCTCTGCACCGCCATACACCTTGAGCTTTTTGATCATGGCGTAACCGAGTGGGCCTTTAGGCAACATGCCCTTGACGGCCTTCTCGAGTGCGCGGCCAGGGTGTTTGGCTTGCATGTCGCGGAAGTTGGTGGCTGTGATACCGCCGGGGAAGCCCGAGTGACGGTAGTACACCTTGTCCAAAGACTTGGTCCCTGTGACCTTGAGTTTGGATGCGTTGATGATGACGATGAAGTCACCTGTATCGACGTGGGGTGTGTAAATGGCTTTGTGTTTGCCGCGCAAACGGAGAGCAACTTCGCTGGCTACTCGTCCGAGCACCTTATCGGTGGCGTCAATCACAAACCACTCATGCACCACGTCAGCGGGTTTGGCGCTGAATGTAGACATAGTTAAATCCTAAAAGGAGAGTTGGTTTGTAGGGTCCTTTTCCACGGTCGGCGTTCTTCTATTGAGAACCTCTTAGGTGGGAGGTGCTTTTTTCAAAGCCTCTGCCGCGGGACCACTCAAACGCTGCAGAGCCAAACATTATAAGCAAAATCAAGGGCTTAGCGCAAATGGGCGGCCAATCCGTGGAAATGACGGGTTACCATCGATCACCATGTTCAGTTACCGCCACGCTTTTCACGCCGGAAACCACGCCGACGTCCTCAAACACCTCACCTTGATTGCCACCTTGAAGCATCTGATGCACAAGGACGCAGGCATTCAGTTTGTGGACACCCACGCGGGCGCCGGCCTTTACCGGCTGGATGGCGATTACGCCGAAAAAAGCGGCGAAGCGGCCGAGGGCATTTTGAAACTGCTGAACCTCAAAGGCCCCGCCGCCCTGAGCGATTACCTTGAGATGGTGGCCAGCTTCAATGCCAAAGGCAGCCACAAAATCTACCCCGGATCGCCCTTCATCATGCACAAGCTACTGCGCCACGAAGCGCGCGACCGCCTGAAACTGTTTGAACTGCACCCGACCGACCAAAAATCCCTCGCGGGCAATGTGCAGCAACTCGAAGCAGGGCGCACCATCAGCGTGGCACGCGCCGATGGTTTTGAATCGCTCAAGGCCTTGCTGCCACCGCCCGTCTCCAGCAGCGGCTCGCGCCGCGCGTGTGTGCTGATTGACCCCAGCTACGAAATCAAGACCGATTATTACCGCGTGATTGACTGCATCCAAGACAGCTTGAAGCGCTTTGCCACCGGCACCTACATCGTCTGGTACCCCATCGTGCCGCGCCCCGAAGCGCACGACCTGCCCCGCAAGCTCAAAACCCTGTGCCAGCAAGCCAAAAAACCCTGGCTGCACGCCACCTTGGCCATTGGACGCGCCACCGGCGGCGATGACGCAGGCCTGAGCGCCAGCGGCATGTTTCTGGTCAACCCGCCTTACACCCTGAAGCCTTTGCTCAACGAAGCTCTGCCCGTGGTGGAAGAAGCCCTGGCACGCGGCCCCGGCCGGGGCTGGACGGTGGAATCGGGCGGCTAAACCGCCTTCCTCAGGAAAACCACTAGAAATTAATGGGCAATTAACCGACCAGTCGGTCGGTTAATTTTCTATACTTGCCATTCAGCGCCCACATTGCCGGCGCAGGAGTGGTTTCATGTACACCCAATCATTCAGCGTTCCCGATGGGGATGACGCCAAAACCGCAGGCCTGAAAGCCGTGGCCAAGCCGCACAGCGCCCAAGACGCGGCCTTGCAAGCCGACTTTGACCGCCGCATCGATGCCGATGGCCGCATCGAACCGCAAGACTGGATGCCCGACGCCTACCGTAAAACCCTGGTGCGTCAAATCAGCCAGCACGCCCACAGCGAAATTGTGGGCATGCTGCCCGAAGGCAACTGGATCAGCCGCGCACCGAGCTTGAAGCGCAAAGCCATTCTGATTGCCAAGGTGCAAGACGAGGGTGGTCACGGCCTCTACCTCTACAGCGCCGCCGAAACCCTGGGCACCAGCCGCGACCAAATGCTGGATGCCCTGCACAGCGGCAAAGCCAAATACAGCTCCATCTTCAACTACCCCACCCTCACCTGGGCCGATGTGGGCGTGATTGGCTGGCTGGTCGATGGCGCCGCCATCATGAACCAGATCCCGCTGTGCCGTTGCTCGTACGGCCCCTACGCCCGCGCCATGGTGCGGGTGTGCAAAGAAGAGTCCTTCCACCAACGCCAAGGCTACGAAGCCCTGCTGGTGATGATGACCGGCACCGCCGAACAAAAAACCATGGTGCAAGACGCCGTCAACCGCTGGTGGTGGAAGTGCCTGGCCATGTTTGGGCCGCCCGATGCCGACAGCCCCAACAGCGCGCAAGGCATGCGCTGGGGCATCAAGCGCATCAGCAACGATGACCTGCGCCAAAAGTTTGTCGACGCCACCGTGCCGCAAGCCAAGGTGTTGGGCGTGACCTTGCCCGACCCCGACTTGAAGTGGAACGAAGCACGCGGTCACCACGACTACGGCCAGATCGACTGGGACGAGTTCTGGGCCACCGTCAACGGCAACGGCCCTTGCAACAAAGAACGCCTGGGCACCCGCGTCAAAGCCTGGAACGAAGGCCAGTGGGTGCGCGACGCCGCCCTGGCCCACGCCCGCAAACAACAAACACGCCAACTCAAGGAGGCCGCATGACCGCCCAAGCCAAAGCAACCAAAGCCCTGAGCGAATGGCCGCTGTGGGAAGTTTTTATCCGCAGCAAACAAGGTTTGGAGCACAAGCACTGCGGCAGCCTGCATGCCAGCGATGCCCAACACGCACTGCAAATGGCACGCGATGTGTACACCCGTCGCCAAGAAGGCGTGAGCATTTGGGTCGTGCCCTCCCACACCATCACGGCCAGCGCGCCTGACGACAAGGCCGAATTGTTCGAACCTGCCAGCGACAAGATTTACCGCCACCCAACCTTCTACACCATCCCCGACGAAGTGGGGCACATGTGATGGCGCACATCGATTACTTGCTGCACCTCGCCGACAACGCGGTGGTGCTGGGTCAGCGCAATGGTGAATGGTGTGGCCACGGCCCCATCTTGGAAGAAGACATTGCCATGGCCAACATCAGCTTGGACCTGATTGGCCAAGCCCGTCTGCTGTATCAACACGTGGCTGCCTTGAAGAATGATGGCGCCACCGAAGACTCACTGGCCTACTTTCGCGATGCCCACGAGTTTCGCAACTACACCTTGCTTGAGCTGCCGCATCACGGCGCCTTGGTCGGCTACGCCGTCGACAACCGTGACTATGCCGCCACCATTGTTCGCAACTTTCTCTACAGCGCCTTGATGGCCTTGTTGTGGGAAAAACTGCAGACCTCAAAAGATGCCCAACTCGCGGCCATCGCGGCCAAGTCGCTCAAAGAAGTCCGCTACCACCTGCGCCACTCCCAGGACTGGTTGGTCCGCTTTGGCGATGGCACCGAGGAGTCGCACCAACGCGCCCAAGCGGCCCTGAATCATTTGATGCCCTACACCCAAGAGTTTTGGTCAACCAGCGACTTTGAAACCCAGGCCGCACACGATGGCGTAGGCGTTGACACACGGCAGCTCAAAGCCGACTGGGACAGCTTGGTGCAACACGCATTGGCAGAAGCCACTTTGCAGCTGCCCAGCACAGAAGGCTTTGTCACCACCGGCAAACAACGCGTGCATTCCGAACACCTGAGCTTCATGCTCAATGAAATGCAAAGCCTGGCACGCGCGCACCCACAAGGCGTCTGGTGACACACGCCCTGCACACCGCACAAACGCCCACCGTCGATCAGGTGTGGGCGGCGCTCGACACCCTGACCGACCCGGAAATCCCGGTCGTCACCTTGCGTGAAATGGGCATCTTGCGCGATGTGCGTGTGACGGCAGACGGCAGCATGGAGGTGGTGATCACGCCGACCTACAGCGGCTGCCCCGCCATGGAGCAAATGGAGGACGATGTGCGCGCCACCCTGCAACAGCTGGGCGTAAACGCCCGCTTGGTGACCCAACTCGCCCCCGCATGGACCACCGATTGGATGACGCAAGCCGCCCGCGACAAGCTACGCGCCTACGGCATTGCACCGCCCGCCGCCTGCGGCAGCGCCAACATGAACGCCACCGGCCCCAGCAGCATCGTGGTCCAGTTCGCTAGCAAAACGGTGGCCCGTGATGTGGTGCCCTGCCCGCGCTGCGGCTCGCACGACACCACCGAGACCTCTCACTTTGGCTCCACCGCCTGCAAGTCGCTGTACAAGTGCTTGTCGTGCATGGAGCCGTTTGATTACTTCAAACCCTATTAATTTTTGAACAGGCCAGTCCCATGTCTGCAGCCCCTCAGTTCCATGACCTCACCGTCTCCCGCATCGACGCCGAAGCCGCTGGCGCGGTCGCGGTCACGTTTGCCATTCCCGTCGGTGTGCGTGAACGCTTTGCCTTTGAACCCGGTCAGTTTTTAACGCTACGCGCCACCATCGATGGTCAAGACGTGCGGCGCAGCTACTCGATTTGCTCGCCCCAAAGCTGGCTCGCCCAACACGGCGAGTTGCAAGTGGGCATCCGCCCGGTCGAAGGCGGTCTGTTCTCCAATTGGGCCGCCACACAACTGAAAGCGGGCGACAGTTTGCGCGTCATGCCGCCTGAAGGACGGTTTTGTGTGCAACGCCCACGCGCCTTGCACCGCGTCGGGTTTGCGGCGGGCTCGGGCATCACGCCCATCTTGTCCATCATGGCCAGCACCTTGGAAACGCAACCCGAATCCAAATTCACCCTGGTCTACGGCAACCGCCGCATGAGCAGCGTGATGTTCAACGAAGCCCTGCAAGACCTCAAGGATCGTTACCCCGACCGCTTGACCCTGATTCACGTCCTCTCGCGCCAGGCGCAGGAAGTGCCTCTGCTGGAAGGCCGCATCGATGGTGACAAAGTGCGCGCCATCATCGACACGCTGCTGCCCGTCAAGAGCATGGACGAGGTGTTTGTGTGCGGCCCCGAAGCGATGATTGAAGCCACCCAAACGGCGTTGCTCGATGCGGGCGTGCCCGCCAATCGCGTGCACAGCGAACGCTTCACGTCCAGCACACCGGTGGCGCCACGCGCTGCGGGCAAAAAGACGAGCGGCGAGAAAAAAGATGCGATTCAATTGCGCATCGTGCTCGATGGCAAGCCCTACGACATGACCATGGGCCCCGACGAGCATGTGCTCGATGTGGCGTTGAACAACGGTCTGGATTTGCCCTACTCTTGCAAAGGCGGCGTGTGCTGCACCTGCCGCGCCAAGGTGATGGAAGGCAAAGTGGAGATGAGCAAGAACTTCACCCTCGAGCCCTGGGAAATGGAACAAGGCTTTGTGCTCAGCTGCCAAGCACGCCCCACCACCGCCAACGTGGTGGTGAGTTTTGACGAGCGCTGAAAGCGCAACAAAAAAGCCAGCACGCAGCTGGCTTCAGAGGGGCGTGAGGTGTTGACACCATCAAGACGTCAGCCCCAAATTCTCACAAATTGACAGCGTGACCGCACTTTGGTTCATGCTGTAGAAATGCAAGCCCGGTGCGCCACCGGCACGCAGCTGCTCACACAAATCTGTCACCACCTCTAAGCCAAAGGCTTTGATGGATGCGATGTCGTCACCATAGCCTTGCAAACGCAAGCGAACCCAACGCGGAATTTCGGCCCCGCAGGCATCCGAAAAACGCAGCAACTGCGACGAGCTGGTGATGGGCATGATGCCGGGGATGATGGGAATCTCCACGCCCAACTTGTCAGCGTCTTCCACAAAACGGAAATACGCATCGCTGTTGTAGAAGTACTGCGTGATGGCCGAGTCTGCGCCCGCTTTCACTTTGGTGGCAAAGGCTTGCAGATCGGCCTCTGCCGATTTGGCTTGCGGATGAATCTCTGGATAGGCCGCCACTTCAATCGAAAAGTCGTCGCCCGTTTCAGCGCGGATGAAAGCCACCAGATCGCTGGCGTAGTGAAATTCACCGCCTGCGCCGTAGCCACTGGGCAAGTCGCCGCGCAAGGCCACCAAGCGCTTGACGCCCATGGCTTTGAATTCGGCCAACTGCTGACGCACGCTGTCACGCGTGGCGCCGATGCACGAAAAGTGCGATGCCGCCGACATGCCTTCGCTCAAGATTTCTTTCAAAGTTGAAATCGTGCCCGCCTGGGTCGAACCACCCGCACCATAAGTCACCGAACAAAACTGCGGCTTGAGCGGGTACAAGGCCTGACGCACTGCGCGCAATTTCTCAGCACCCTCTGGCGTCTTGGGTGGAAAAAACTCAATACTCAAGCTGTTGTTCGCGTTCATCTCTATCTCTCTTCTTGGCGCATCAGGCACGACGCGCACCGATCCAAAATTCTTGGCTGCCATCGCCACCGGCAATGGCACTGGGCCAGTAGCCCAAAACATTTAAATGCAAGGCCGCGCAGGCCTCGCGCAAACGGGCCTCCACCTGCACATAGCTGGCCTCGTCCTTAACCAAGCCACCTTTGCCAATGTCGCTGGGCTGCAGTTCAAACTGCGGCTTGACCAACATCAGCAATGTGCCACCCGGCTTTAAGAAGGGCAACAACGCAGGCAGCACCAGGGTGAGCGAGATGAAAGACAAATCGCCCACCACCACATCAAAGCCAAGCGCGGCATCTGGCACACGTGCATCGTTGGCTTGCAAGTCACGCGCGTTGATGCGCTCCACACACACCACCCGCGCATCGTCGCGCAAACGCGGATGCAACTGGCCATGCCCCACATCCAGCCCCACCACTTGCGCAGCGCCTTGCTGCAACAAGCAATCGGTGAAGCCTCCCGTGCTTTGCCCCACATCGAGGCAACGCGCACCCTGGACCGACAAAGCGCTGCTGCGCAGCGCGCCTTCGAGCTTCAAACCACCGCGCGACACATAACGTGCCTCGGCGTTGTCCAGCAAGCGCAGCTCGCTGGGCGCTGGCAACTCGTCGCCATTCTTAGCCACGCGCTGCCAGGGCTTGGTGCCCAATCGCCACTCGACACCCGAGGCAATCAGCCGTTGCGCTTGGGAGCGCGAAGCGGCTAAGCCACGTTCGAGAAGCAGCTGGTCAGCACGCATCCGTGAACTGCAAAGGGTGAAGGGCTTAGTAGCGGTAAGTGTTGGCTTTGTAAGGGCCGTTCTTAGACACGCCGATGTAAGCCGCTTGCTCGTCCGTCAATTCGGTCAGCTGAGCGCCAACCTTTTTGAGGTGCAAACGTGCCACTTTTTCGTCGAGGTGCTTAGGCAACACATACACCTTGCCAGCTTCGTATTGGTCTTGCTTGGTGAACAACTCGATCTGGGCGATCGTTTGGTTGGCAAAGCTAGAGCTCATCACAAAGCTGGGGTGGCCGGTGGCGCAACCCAAGTTCACCAAGCGGCCCTTGGCCAACAGCGTGATCTTTTTGCCATCGGGGAAGATGACGTGGTCGACCTGAGGCTTGATCTCGTCCCACTGCAATTTTTCCAGCGAGGCGACGTCGATTTCGTTGTCGAAGTGACCGATGTTGCAGACGATGGCTTCGTCTTTCATGGCGGCCATGTGCTCGTAGCGGATCACGTTCTTGTTGCCGGTGGCTGACACGAAGATGTCGCACTTGTCGGCGGCGTATTCCATGGTGACCACTTTGTAGCCTTCCATCGCAGCTTGCAAGGCGTTGATGGGGTCGATCTCGGTCACCCACACTTGGGCGCTCAAAGCGCGCAAGGCTTGGGCCGAACCTTTGCCCACATCGCCGTAGCCCGCCACGCAAGCGACTTTGCCTGCAATCATCACGTCGGTCGCGCGCTTGATGGAGTCCACCAAGGATTCGCGGCAGCCGTAGAGGTTGTCAAACTTGCTCTTGGTCACCGAGTCGTTCACGTTGATGGCGCGGAACATCAAGCTTCCTTTGGCGGCCATTTCGTTCAAGCGCAACACGCCGGTGGTGGTCTCTTCGGTCACGCCGATGATGTGCGCACCTTTGCGGCTGTACCAAGTAGGGTCGACAGCCAATTTGGCTTTGATGGCGTTGAACAAACAAGTTTCTTCTTCGCTGGTGGGGTTGGCAATCAACGACGCGTCTTTTTCTGCGCGCTTGCCCAAGTGCATCAACAAGGTGGCGTCACCACCGTCGTCCAAAATCATGTTGGGGCCTTCGCCGGCTGTGCCTGCTGCGCCAAATTCAAAAATGCGGTGGGTGTAGTCCCAGTACTCGGCCAAGGTTTCGCCTTTGGTGGCAAACACTGGAATACCCGCTTCTGCAATCGCAGCAGCCGCGTGGTCTTGGGTCGAGAAGATGTTGCAAGAAGCCCAACGCACGTCAGCGCCCAAGGACTTCAAGGTTTCGATCAACACGGCCGTTTGGATGGTCATGTGCAAAGAGCCTGTGATGCGGGCGCCTTTCAAAGGCTGCGCTTTGGCGAATTCTTCGCGGATGGCCATCAAGCCAGGCATTTCGGTTTCGGCGATTTTGATTTCTTTGCGACCCCAAGCGGCCAAAGACATATCGGCCACGATGTAGTCGGTGGCGGGGTTGGTTTTCAGAACGGCGTTCATGTGTGAGACTCCAAAAGTTGGCAAAGCCACTGGCAACGCGCGGAAAGCGCCTGGGAGTCTCAAGATAACTTCGAGGAACTCACCTCACGTTGACCAGTGGGTGAGCGCGGTTGGCAGTCCGAGCCTCACCTGTGAATCAACCCCTTGCGGGTTGACAGGCTGCAGCGCTCCTCGGATGGGCAGAATTTTAAACGAACTTCTCAAAGCCCTGCCGAACACAAGGGTGGCCGCTATGATTCTGGCCTTTGACACCCAAGCGCCCCATCGGGCCATGCCATGAGCTCTTTTTTGAACGAAGTGCGCCGTCGCCGCACCTTTGCCATCATTTCCCACCCGGACGCGGGTAAAACCACGCTGACCGAAAAGCTGTTGCTGTTCTCGGGTGCGATTCAAATCGCGGGTGCGGTGAAAGGTCGCAAAGCCAGCCGTCACGCCACGTCTGACTGGATGGAAATTGAAAAGCAACGTGGCATCTCGGTGGCCAGCTCGGTCATGCAGATGCTCTACCGCGACCACGTCATCAACCTGCTCGACACCCCTGGCCACAAAGACTTCTCGGAAGACACCTACCGCGTGCTCACCGCCGTGGACTCGGCCTTGATGGTGATTGACGCCGCCAACGGTGTGGAAGCGCAAACACGCCGCCTGATTGAGGTCTGCCGTCAGCGCGACACGCCCATCATCACCTTCGTCAACAAGATGGACCGCGAGGTTCGCGACCCACTCGATATCTTGGATGAAGTCGAACGTGAACTCGGCATGCCCTGCGTGCCCATGACCTGGCCGGTGGGCCAAGGCAAGCTGTTCGGCGGCATCATCAACTTGCGCACCCAAGCCATGACGGTGTTTGACTCGGGCTCGGAGCGTTTGCCCCAGGACTTTGAAACACACCCACTGACCGAACAAGACAAGTTAGCCGAACGCTTTGGTTTGGAATGGGCCACCGCCATGGAGAGTATGGAGCTGGCTACCGGCGCATCGCCCAAGTTCGACAAAGAAGCCTTCTTGGCCGGCAAACAAACGCCCGTGTTCTTTGGCTCCGGCGTGAACAACTTTGGTGTGATGGAAGTGCTCGACGCCTTGGTCGACCTCGCGCCCTCACCCCGTCCGCGCTTGAGCCATTTGGTCGTCAACAAACAGCCGCAAGAGAAAACCATTCAGCCAGAAGATGAAGGCTTTGCCGGCGTGGTGTTCAAGGTACAAGCCAATATGGACGCCAACCACCGCGACCGCATTGCCTTTGTGCGTGTGGCCTCTGGCAAGTTCACCCCGGGCATGAAGCTCAAGGTGCAACGCACCGCCAAAGAGCTGCGTCCCACCAGCGTGGTGACCTTCATGTCGCAGCGCCGCGAAGCGGTGGAAGAAGCCTACGCAGGTGACATCATCGGCTTCACCACCCACGGCGGCGTGCAGCTGGGCGACACCATCACCGATGGCCCCGCTTTGCAATTCACGGGTCTGCCTTTCTTCGCGCCCGAGCTGTTCATGACGGTGATTTTGAAAAACCCCTTGCGGACCAAGCAACTGCAACAGGGCTTGGACCAATTGGGTGAAGAAGGCGCGATTCAGGTGTTCAAACCCGAAGCCGGTGGCGCCATGCTGCTGGGTGCGGTGGGTCAACTGCAGTTTGAAGTGGTGCAACACCGTTTGAAAGCCGAATACGACTGCGATGTGAAGCTCGAGAGCTGCCAGTACACCGGTGCCCGCTGGATCACGGCAGACACGCCTGCAGAGTTGCGTGAGTTCACGTATGCATACCCACAACGCATGGCGCTGGATGCCGCCAACACCTTGGCGTATTTGTGCACGTCGCCTTATGACGTGCGCTTGGCGCAAGAGCGGTTTCCGAAGATTCATTTCCATCCGCTGCGCGAGCATGCGGGCTTGGCGTTATCGACTGCAGGTTGATGTCACTGCATGCGGTCTCGGCTTGCCAAGGCTGGAAACAACTTGAGCCACGTCACGGCAATCAGCATCGTGCCGACGCCGCCACTGACCACGGAGACGACAGGTCCCCACAGCGCGGCCACAGAGCCCGATTCAAACTCGCCTAATTGATTAGAAGCGCCGATGAAAATCGAATTCACGGCCGCCACACGCCCGCGAATGTCGTCTGGGGTTTGAAGCTGCATCAAGGTCAACCGCGTCACCACACTGACGTTGTCAGCAGCGCCCGTCACAGCCAAAGCCAACAGCGAAAGCCCGAAATGGTTGGACACACCGAACACCACGGTGGCCAAGCCAAAGACGGCCACTGCGCCCAACAAGCTGTAGCCCACATGACGACGCAAGGGCCAACGCAACATCACAAACGACATCAGCAAAGCCCCACTGGCAGGGGCTGCGCGCAGCAAGCCCAGGCCTTCTGGGCCGGTGTGCAAGATATCGCGCGCATACATGGGCAACAACGCGGTCGCGCCGCCCAACAAGACAGCGAACAAATCGAGGGATGTAGCGCCTAGCAAAATTTTGTTTTGCCAAACAAACACCACCCCCGCCATGGCTGAGCCCCAAGACACCGCTTCGTGTGTGATGTGGTGAACGTAGCGCACAGACAAAGTCAAGGCACTCGAGAACAACATCACCACCACACACACACCATAGACCGCCAACGGGCCTTGCGCGTACAGCAGACCGCCCAGGGCTGGGCCACCAATCGTGGCGGCTTGCAAAGCACTGGAACTCAAGGCCACGCCACGCTGCAACAAGTCTTTAGGCACCAGCATGGGCGTGAGCGCTTGTTGCGCAGGCATTTGAAACGCACGGGTGCATCCCAACACCACCGAGATGCACAAGATCAACTCTCGGCTGGCAAACACATGCCAAGTGGCCCACATCAACAACGCGGCAACGGTGGCTTGCACCGCCACACAGGTGGCAAACAAACGACCGCGATGCACGCGATCCGCCACATGTCCGGCGGGCAAGGTCAGCAGCAAGGCGGGCACAAACTGAAACAAGCCGACCAACCCCAAATCCCACGCACTGCCCGTGAGGTCATACATATGCCAGGCCACAGCCACCATCAACATTTGGCTGGCACACACCGCCAAAAAACGTGCGCCCATGAACCGCACAAAATTGCGGTGCGCCAGCAAATGTTTCAAAGACGGCATGCTTATGCCCTGGCCAGCACGGGCCGCAATGCCACCCCTGTGTGCGTGCCCAAGGCCACCACCGCCTCCGGCGTATCCGCTGCGACGATCAAGCCGCCACCATTGCCGCCTTCAGGGCCTAAGTCAATGATCCAATCGGCTTCGGCAATCACATCCAGGTCGTGTTCGATCACCACCACGCTGTGACCGCCATCCACCAAGCGGTGCAAGACGCGAATCAGTTTGTCCACATCGGCCATGTGCAAGCCCACGGTGGGCTCGTCCAACACATACAGCGTGTGCGGTGCTTTGTTGCCACGACGTGTCACGTCGTCACGTACCTTGCTCAGTTCGGTGACGAGCTTGATGCGCTGCGCTTCACCACCACTCAGCGTGGGGGACGGTTGACCCAAGGTGAGGTAGCCCAAGCCCACGTCTTTGAGAAGCTGCAATGGATGCGCGATGTTGGGCATGGTGGCAAAAAACTCCACCGCCTCATCGACTTCCATTTGCAACACATCACCTATGCTCTTGCCGCGCCAGCTCACCGCCAAGGTCTCGGGGTTAAAGCGTGCACCGTGGCAGCTCTCGCACGGCACTTTCACATCAGGCAAAAAGCTCATCTCAATCGTGCGCAGGCCTTGGCCTTCGCAGGTGTGGCAACGGCCTTCGCCGGTGTTGAAGCTAAAGCGCCCTGCGCCATAACCACGCGCTTTGGCTTCGAGTGTTTCGGCAAACAACTTGCGAATCGTGTCCCAAAACCCAATGTAGGTGGCAGGACATGAGCGCGGTGTTTTACCAATGGGTGTCTGGTCCACTTCCAGTACACGGTCAATCGTTTGGTACCCATCGAGGCCCGCACAACCTATCCACGTAGGATGCTTGCCTTCGTCATCCAGCTTGCGCCCTGCCTGAGTTGAGCGCTGCGCCACCGCAGCGGCCACGTTGTGCAAGAGCACGTCACGTGCCAAAGTCGACTTGCCCGAGCCAGACACACCCGTCACCGCAACCAAGCGTTTGAGCGGAATGTCAACGCTCAGGTCGCTCAGGTTGTGCAGCGACGCGCCTTCCAACGACAACCAGTTGAGCGCCACGAGCTCGGAGGAGGATGGCGTGTTGCCGGGTGACGATTTGGGCTTGCCGTATGAGGAGCCCGGCAATACGCCATCCTCCGCAGCGACAAAAGCAACAGGCCGTCGCGCCTGCAAAGGATGTCGCATCGCATGCAACAAGTAACGTCCCGTCTGCGAATCCGCCTGAGACGTGATGTCCTTCACAGAACCCTCACCCATTAAGCGCCCGCCACGCTTGCCCGCGCTCGGTCCGATGTCGATGATGTGATCGGCGCGTCGGATGGTGTCTTCGTCATGTTCCACCACCACCAGGGTGTTGCCCTTGTCACTGAGCAGGTGCAAGGCGTTCAACAAAATTTGGTTGTCACGCGCATGCAAACCAATCGTGGGTTCGTCCAACACATAGCACACGCCTTGCAAGTTGCTGCCCAGTTGTGCCGCCAGGCGAATGCGTTGCGCCTCGCCACCGCTGAGTGTGGGGGCACCACGGTCGAGCGTGAGGTAGTTCAATCCCACTTGTTCCAAAAACTCCAAACGGCTCTTTATTTCAGGCAGCAGATCACGTGCGATGTCGGCGTCACGACCACTCATCTGCAACGATTCAACCCACTTGCGAATGTCGGTCACGCTCAAACGCGCCATGTCGGTGATGCCCACACCTGCAAATTTCACCGCCCGCGCCGTGGCATTCAAGCGTGTGCCTTCGCAGGTTGGACACGCCACATCGACCAAGTCGTCCACATCGGGTTCAGCAAAGGTTTGCTCACGCCCTTTTTCTTTGTCGTCGCGCACCGAGTCATCCAACACCTTGCGTTGGTCTTTGTTCAGCTTCACGCCCGTGCCCACGCAGTCAGGGCACCAACCGTGCTTGCTGTTGTACGAGAACAAGCGCGGGTCGAGTTCGGTGTACGAGGTGTCGCACACCGGGCAGGCGCGTTTGGTGGAGTACGCATCCAAACGGCCAATGCTGTTGGTGTCAGCGCCGACGACCATGGCTTCGCGCAAACCGTCAAGCTGACTCAGCACATGAACCACCCCTTTGCCGTGCTCCAGCGCAGTGGCGAGCCCCTGACGCAGCAGTGCTTCGTTGTTGGCTGTGACTTCAAGGCTCAGCACAGGCAACTCAATCGTGTGCTCCTTGAAGCGGTCCAGCCGTGGGAACCCATTGGTGGGCAAGAAGTGCCCATCCACCCGCAAGTGGGTGTAGCCACGCGGGCGTGCCCAATCGGCGAGTTCGGTGTACACGCCTTTGCGGTTCATCACCAAGGGGCTCAACAAACCAATGTGCTGACCTTTGAACTCACGCATCAGCTGTGCGGCAATGCGTTCAGCAGTTTGCGGCTGCACGGCAGCGCCATCGTGAATGCAATGTTGCGTGCCCAGCTTGACGTAGAGCAAACGCAAAAAGTGCCACACCTCGGTGGTGGTGCCCACGGTGGACTTGCGGCCGCCGCGGCTCAACCGCTGCTCAATCGCCACCGTGGGTGGAATGCCGTACACCGCATCCACCTCAGGGCGACCCGCGGGCTGCACGATGCTGCGCGCGTAGGCGTTGAGGCTTTCTAAATAGCGACGCTGGCCTTCGTTGAACAGAATGTCAAACGCCAGCGTCGATTTGCCCGAACCCGACACGCCCGTGATGACGTTGAACTTGCCACGTGGAATGTTGACGCTCAGATTTTTGAGGTTGTGCTCTTTGGCGTTGACGATTTGAATCGCGCCATCGCCACCAACAACCGAATGCTCGCCAGCCACCGCTGCCGAAGCAGTCGGTGTGCCGGGCAACGATTTCGAGCTTGCGTATGAGGCGCCCGGCATACCGGCTGCTTTGGCAGCAGCGCCAGCAAAACGTGCCGAACCTTCTGCGGCAGCCACAGCATGTGAAGCCGCACCAACCTCATACACCACCCCCATGGCTGCCGCGTAGTCACGCAAAGCCTTGCCCGTGTGCGAAGTTGGGTGCAAACGCACATCTTCTGGCGTGCCTTCGGCCACCAACAAACCACCAGCGTCACCACCATCAGGTCCTAAGTCAATCAACCAGTCGCTGGCCCGAATGACGTCAAGGTTGTGCTCAATCACGATGAGCGAGTTGCCGTCTTCCAGCAAACGACGCATGGCGCGCATGAGTTTGGCAATGTCGTCAAAGTGCAGACCGGTGGTCGGCTCATCAAACAAGAACAACACGCCTTTTTTGGCCAAGGTTTGTTTGCTTGAAGTTTTGGCTTTCGCTGCTTCTGCGAGGAATCCCGCCAACTTCAAACGCTGAGCTTCGCCACCGCTGAGTGTGGGCACAGGCTGACCGAGCTTCACATAGTCCAACCCCACATCGACGATCGGCTGCAAGGTCCGAACCACCTCTCGGTCATTCGCAAAAATCTCCAACGCCTCCCCAACGGTCAGCTCCAACACATCCGCCACATTGAGCGAGATTCGTGATGGGGCAGTGGGGGCGACGTCGCCGCGACATTCTGAGCGCAGCGAAGAGGAGCAAGACGTTGCCCCCGCTGCCCCGTCGCGAATCTCGCGTTCGATGCGGACTTCAAGAATTTCTGGTCTGTAACGTTGACCGTTGCAATCTTGGCAACGAAGGTAGACGTCGCTCAAGAACTGCATCTCGACGTGCTCAAAGCCTGAACCACCGCACGTGGGACAACGGCCATCGCCGCTGTTGAAGCTGAATTTAGAGGCGGTGTAGCCGCGTTGTTTGGACATCGGTGCCACAGCAAAAATCTCACGCACGGCATCCCAGGCGCCGACGTAGCTGGCGGGGTTGGAACGTGCGGTTTTACCGATGGGGGATTGGTCCACAAACACCACATCGCTCAAGTGGTCAGCCCCCAGCAAGCGGTCATGCGCACCAGGGGTTTCGGTGGCGCGGCCATACTGGCGCAGCAAGGCGGGGGTGAGCACGTCTTGAATGAGTGTTGACTTGCCCGAGCCGCTGACGCCGGTGATGCACACCAAGCGTTGCAAGGGAAATTCGATGCTCAGGTTTTGCAGGTTATGTTCGCGCGCGCCTTCCAAAATCAAGCGTGGCGTGTTGTCGGTCACCACGCGCTTGAGGCCCAAGCCAATGGTTTTGCGGGCGCCCAAATAGGCGCCGGTCAAGGTGTCGGCAGACTTCAAAGCTTCTGTGCTGCCATCGAACACAATTTGTCCGCCCTTCACGCCAGGGCCTGGGCCCATGTCGATGATGCGATCGGCACACATCATCACGGCCGGGTCATGCTCCACCACCACCAGCGTGTTGCCCGCATCGCGCAAGCGCAACATGGCTTCGTTGATGCGGTTCATGTCACGCGGGTGCAGGCCAATGCTGGGCTCATCCAACACAAACAAGGTGTTAACCAATGAGGTCCCCAAGGCCGTGGTGAGGTTGATGCGTTGCACCTCGCCACCACTGAGGGTGCGGCTTTGGCGGTCGAGCGTGAGGTAGCCGATGCCAACATCGCACAGGTATTTCAGACGTGTGCGAATTTCATCCATCAACAAGTGCAGGGCTTGCGCATCGGCGCCCGCTACATCCACTTGTGTGGCATTGAAAAACTGATGCAGCTTGTCGATGGGCAAGAGCATCAAGTCATGCAGGCACAGCCCGGGCATGGCTTCGAGTTGCGCGCGAGTCCAGGCCACGCCTTGGGGCATGAAGCGCTTGGCCGGCGGCATCACCGCATCGGCGTTGTCTTTGCTGCCAATGCGCCACAACAAACTGTCGGTTTTGAGACGTGCACCGGCACACACACCACACGGTGTGTAGCTGCGGTACTTGGACAGCAGCACCCGGATGTGCATCTTGTAGGACTTGCTCTCCAGGTACTCAAAAAAACGTTTGATGCCATACCACTGCTGGTTCCATTTGCCCTTCCACAGCGGCGAGCCGTTGATGACCCAGTCTTTGTGCTCCTGGCTCAGCTTGTACCAAGGGGTGTCACGTGGAATGCCTTCGGCTTCGGCGTGACGCATCAAATCGTCTTGGCATTCTTTCCAAGCTGGGGTTTGGATGGTCTTGATGGCACCGGCGCGCAAGGTGAGCTTGTCGTTCGGAATGACCAAGCCGTAGTCAACGCCAATCACACGCCCAAAGCCCCGGCAAGTCTCACATGCCCCGACGGCCGAGTTGAACGAGAACATGGACGGGATCGGGTCGCTGTAGCGCAAGTCGCTGTCGGGGCAATGCAGGCCCGTCGAGAAGCGCCACAGTTCAGGTGTGGCTTCAGCATCCAATGACCAGTACACGTTCAAGCGACCACCGCCGCGTTTGATGGCCAGCTCAATCGCTTCTACCACACGCGCTTGTTCCGTGTTGGCGAGCTTGAAGCGGTCGGCCACCACATCGAGCAATTTGCGCGGGCCCGTGGGCGTGGCCACTTCGCGTTCGGCATGGATACGCGTGAAACCACTGGCGCTCAACCATTGCTCCACTTCGGCAGGCGTGGTGTTGGCAGGCAACTCCACGGGGAAGGTCATGACCAAACGTGGGTCTTGCGGTTGTGCCGCGCAGCGGCGTTGCAGCTCGGCATAAATGGTTTGTGGTGTGTCGTGTTGAACGGCTTGTGCGGTTTGGCGATCAAACAACTGACCGGCTCGGGCGATCAACAACTTCAGGTGATCGTTCAACTCAGTCATCGTGCCCACGGTGGAGCGCGAGCTGCGCACCGGGTTGGTTTGGTCAATCGCAATTGCAGGCGGCACGCCTTCGACCTTGTCGACGGCGGGACGGTCCATGCGGTCTAAGAACTGGCGCGCATAGGCGCTGAAGGTTTCGACATAGCGGCGCTGACCTTCGGCGTACAAGGTGTCAAACACCAAACTCGACTTGCCCGAACCGCTGGGTCCGGTGACCACCGTGAGTTCGCCCGTGCGAATGTCGAGGTCTAAGTTTTTGAGGTTGTGCTGGCGTGCGCCGCGAATACGAATGGAGCCTGACATGGCGTGGCCTTTGGGAGTGTGGCCAATATTCTAGGGAGTCCCGTCAGCCCGCGCCCCTCGCGGGGTATTCCAGCCCCCCACATCTTGCAGCGCCTTCACAAAGCAAAACGCCACGGATTTCCGTGGCGTTTGAGGCAAGCCCGCAAGGGGGTCACATCACTTGGCGGCAGACGCATCCGCAGCAGGTGCAGATGCAGCCTCAGAAGCAGCTTCAGCAGGCGCATGGACGGCTTCGTCGCCATGCTTCTCGCCACCCATGTCCAAGCTGCTGCCACCTTTCATGATGACAAAAATAGCCAGCGCCGCAAAGATGATGAAGCCCAAAAGAATTTTCAACATAGTCAATCTCCGAAGTCATTAAAAAGCCCTCCGCCAGGGAGGGCTTGAAGGGTGCCGTCTAGGTTACCCCAGTTGGCTGACGCCTATCAGTCGTGTTCGTAAATGTCCACGTCTTTGGTTTCTTTCACAAACAACATGCCGATGACGAAGGTCATACCGGCAATGATGATGGGATACCACAAGCCGTTGTACATATTGCCGGTCTGAGCCACGATCGCAAAGGCGGTGGTGGGCAGCAAGCCGCCGAACCAGCCGTTACCGATGTGATAAGGCAGTGACATGGAGGTGTAGCGGATGCGGGTGGGGAACATTTCCACCAACATGGCCGCAATGGGCCCGTACACCATGGTCACCAAGATCACCAAGTAGGTCAGGATGATGGTGACTTTGACAGCGTCCACTTTGGCAGGGTCTGCTTTGGCGGGGTAGCCGGCCTCTTTCAACGCGTCGCCCACAGCCTTCTTGAACTCAGCCGCTTTGGCTTTGGACTCTTCTGCTGGCAAGCCTTTGGAGCTGTAGCTGGCGATTTCAGTTTCACCAATTTTGATGGTGGCGGGAGCGCCTGCAGTGCCTGCGGCGTTTTCATAGCTCACCGACGCACCGGCCAACACTTGTTTGGCGATGTCGCACGAGCTGGTGAACTTCACCGTGCCTGTGGGGTTGAACTGGAAGGAGCACTCGGCAGCGTCAGCTGTCACCACCACTTTGTTCTTTTGCTGTGCGGCATACAAGTCGGGGTTGGCCGCCTTGGTCAGCGCTTCGAACACGGGGAAGTAAGTCAACACAGCCAGCAAGCAACCCAACATGATGATGGGCTTGCGGCCAATCTTGTCAGACAGCGAACCGAAGATGATGAAGAACGGGGTACCGATCAACAAGGACACGGCGACAAAAATGTTGGCCGCTGCGCCGTCCACCTTGAGCGCTTGTGTCAAGAAGAACAAGGCATAAAACTGACCCGAGTACCAGACCACCGCTTGACCAGCGGTCAAACCGATCAGCGCCAAGATCACGATCTTCAAGTTTTTCCATTGACCGAACGACTCAGACAAAGGCGCCTTGGATGTTTTGCCTTCGGCCTTCATTTTGGCGAAAGCAGGTGACTCGTTCATCGACAAACGGATGTAGACCGACACGGCCAACAAAGCGATCGACACGATGAATGGCACACGCCAGCCCCACTCGGCAAAAGCAGCTTCGCCAACAGCAGTTCGGGTGCCCAAGATCACCATCAACGACAGGAACAAGCCCAGCGTGGCGGTGGTTTGGATCCACGAGGTGTAAGCACCGCGCTTGTCGTGCGGTGCATGCTCGGCCACATACGTGGCAGCACCACCGTACTCACCGCCCAAAGCCAGACCTTGCAGCAAACGCAAGCAGATCAGGATGACGGGAGCCGCCACACCAATGCTGGCGTAGTTGGGCAAGATGCCCACGATGAAGGTGGACAAACCCATGATCAGGATGGTCACCAAGAAGGTGTACTTGCGGCCAATCATGTCGCCCAAGCGGCCAAAGAAAATGGCACCAAAGGGTCGAACGATGAAACCAGCGGCAAAAGCCAGCAGCGCAAAGATGAACGCAGAGCCTTCATCCAAGCCGCTGAAGAATTGCTTTGCAATGATCGCGGCCAATGAACCGTAGAGGTAGAAGTCGTACCACTCAAAAACAGTTCCCAACGAAGAGGCGAAGATCACCTTCTTCTCTTCAGCCGACATGGGTCGGTTCGCGTCTAGTGTTGCCATGCATTTGTCTCCTTAGACTTTTTAATTTCAGCCCCCTGATTTGGGCGCCGTGCAGAGCAACTATCTGTGTGCAAACTGACCGTATTCTGACGAGTTGAATACAAAAATAATCACCAAAAAGAGAAGCCTGGATAAAAACAAGTAGAAACCCATGGGTGTTTTTTCTAGATGCGGAATATCGAACCAAATCGGTGGTGCAACCGCGTTTTTATCAACGTCTTGGCGTAGGGGTTTACGCTAGGAAAAACTGTCTGTTTTTTGAGCATTCCCCTCTGAAAAGCACCACATTACCCATGGCTTACGTAAGGACTTGGTCAGTACTTGTTCCCACAATCCGCAACGTCAATGAAGGACTCTCCTTCTTGCTTTTTATCAACCCCTTATGGGAGATTCACAATGAGTGATCCAGTGGTCGACAAGATCCAGAACCACCCGAAATACCATGCCTTGCGCGCCAAGCGCAATGGCTTCGGCTGGTTCCTTGCTGTGCTGATGTTGGTCGTGTACTACGGCTACATCGCATTGATTGCATTCAACAAACCCTTCCTCGCACAGCCGGTCGGTGCAGGCGTCACCACCGTGGGCATTCCATTGGGCATGGGCGTGATCATCTTCACCATCGTGATCACAGGCATTTATGTGAGCCGCGCCAACAGCGAATACGACACGCTGACCAAGGAAATCTTGGAGGACGCAACCAAATGAAAAAAATCTCCACACTCTTAGCCGCTTTCTTGGCCTTGGCGGCAGGCACGGCCTTCGCAGCCGGTGGCGACTTAGGTCAAACCACCAAGCAAGCCACCAACTGGACGGCCATCATCATGTTCGGTGGCTTCGTCGTTGCCACCTTGGGCATCACCAAATGGGCGGCAGCCAAAACCAAATCTGCGGCCGACTTCTACACCGCAGGCGGTGGCATCACCGGCTTTCAAAACGGTTTGGCGATTGCGGGCGACTACATGTCTGCTGCGTCGTTCCTCGGCATTTCCGCGGCCGTGATGGCCTCGGGCTATGACGGCCTGATCTACTCCATCGGTTTTCTGGTCGGTTGGCCTGTGATCACCTTCTTGATGGCCGAGCGTCTGCGTAACTTGGGCAAGTTCACCTTTGCCGACGTCGCAGGCTACCGCTTCAAGCAAACACCCATCCGCGCCTTTGCGGCCTCTGGCACGTTGGTGGTGGTGGCGTTTTATCTGATCGCTCAGATGGTGGGCGCAGGCTCCCTCATCAAGCTGTTGTTCGGCTTGGACTACTGGGTGGCCGTGGTGCTGGTGGGCGCCTTGATGATGATCTATGTGTTGTTCGGCGGCATGACCGCCACCACCTGGGTGCAAATCATCAAAGCCATCATGCTGCTCGCCGGTGTGACCTTCATGGCCTTCATGGTCTTGGCGCAATTCGGTTTCAGCCCTGAAGCCCTGTTTGCCAAAGGCGTTGAAGTGAAAACGGCTGTGGCTGGCGTGGCCAAGGAGGCTGCGATTGCAGCCGCCACCGCATCGGCTGCCGCGGCAGCAACACCAGAAGCCGCTGCCGCCGCTTCGGCCGCCTTGGACAAAGCCAATGCCACAGACCCTGCGCAAGTGGGCCTGTCCATCATGGGCCCAGGTGGCTTCATCAAGGACCCCATCTCGGCGATTTCGTTCGGCATGGCCTTGATGTTTGGTACCGCTGGTTTGCCCCACATCTTGATGCGCTTCTTCACCGTGCCGGATGCCAAAGAAGCCCGTAAATCGGTGTTCTGGGCCACCACTTGGATTGGCTACTTCTATGTGTTGATCTTCATCATCGGCTTCGGTGCCATCACCTTGGTGATGACCGATCCTGAGTTGAACGCGCAGCTCAAAGCCGGCGGCGCCAACATGGCCGCGGTGCTGGTGGCCAAAGCGGTGGGCGGTGATGTGTTCTTCGGCTTCATCTCGGCCGTGGCCTTTGCCACCATCTTGGCCGTGGTGGCGGGCTTGACCTTGTCAGGCGCGTCCGCTGTCTCGCACGACCTGTACGCGACCGTGATCAAAGAAGGCAAAGCCGACAGCGCCTCGGAATTGCGTGTGTCACGCATCACCACGATCGCCCTGGGCATCATTGCGGTGGTATTGGGCATTGCGTTCGAGAAGCAAAACATCGCCTTCATGGTGGCCTTGGCCTTCGCGATTGCGGCATCGGCCAACTTCCCCGTGTTGTTCATGTCGGTGCTGTGGAAAGATTGCACGACCAAAGGCGCCGTGATTGGTGGCTTCTTGGGTCTGATCTCCTCCGTGGGCTTGACCGTGGTGTCACCTGCGGTATGGGAAGCCACCTTGGGCTATCCCAAAGGCTCGGCCTGGTTCCAGTACAGCTCACCTGCGCTGTTCTCGATGACCATCGGTTTCGTCGGCGTGTGGTTGTTCTCCATCGTGGACAACAGCGAACAAGCCAAAAAAGAACGCGCTGCATTTGCGGCACAGCAAGTGCGTTCAGAAACCGGCTATGGCGCCTCGGGCGCTTCGGGTCACTAAGGCCTTTGGCAGCTGAGCCCTTCGGGGCTCGGCCCTCTGAAAACCGAGCATGCGTGCTCGGTTTTTTTTACGTCCGCAGTTGGCGCAACTTGATAAACGCCATCGCTGCCATCACCGCATCGTTGAGCGCATCATGTGCCTCACGCACAGGCAAGTTCAAATCCGACATCAGCGTGGCAAAGCGCAAGTCAATGTTCGGATTGGTCTGCTGCTCGTAGGGCAGCATCTGACGGAACTTGTGGTCGTAGTACA
>Ga0228700_1000810_pt1 | contig 24186 bp, 14 predicted proteins | sample McNCre317_Aug_MG_FD_178019 | JGI IMG/M metagenome (GOLD analysis project Ga0228700, IMG submission 178019) | Freshwater microbial communities from McNutts Creek, Athens, Georgia, United States - 3-17_Aug_MG | ecosystem: Environmental > Aquatic > Freshwater > Creek | place: USA: Georgia...
AAGTGCTGCACAGCAAAGGCCTCGATTATCAAAAATACAGCTACAACGTGCCCGTGGGTGATGCAGGTTGGCGTGCTGGCGTGAACGCATCAACCATGCAATACAAGGTGGTGACCACCGATTTTGTAAACCTCGATGCAAAAGGGCCTTCGAGCACACGTGGTGTCGACTTAACCATTCCGCTGGTCAGAGAAAACTTAGACAACGTGTCACTGCAACTGGCCTATGACCAGAAAAAGTTCAAGAACGAAGCGCTGAACACGGTTCAATCGAATTACAGCGGCAATGCCGTTACCGCCTATCTAGAGGCCAACCATAACAACGGCAACGGTGGTGAGACATCAGCCTCGGTGCAAGCCGTGAAAGGCACGATTGATCTGTCTCAATCCACTGCGGCGCATCAATTGACCGATGCAACCACCACACAAACCGAAGGGCCCTACAGCAAGATCCGTGTTGCGCTGACGCACAAGGAAGACCTGGACACAAGCAATACCGTGGTTATCAGCGGGCAGTCTCAATGGGCCAATAAAAACTTAGATGGTTCTGAGCGCTTCTACTTGGGCGGCATGCAAGGCGTGCGCGCTTACCCCACCAATGAAGCGGGCGGTAGTGTGGGACAGATGCTTTCATTTGAATGGCAACGGCATTTCAACTTAAATCAAAACCGTTGGACGGCGGCTGGCTTCTACGATACGGGTCATGTCACGGTAAACAAAAATAACAATTTCACGGGCGCTGCCTCCCCCAACCAATACAGCCTCAGCGGGGCTGGCGTGTGGCTGGGCACAACCATGCGAAATTCTTATGGCCTTTCTACGTTGCGCTTTATCGCAGCACAACGGTTGGGCAAAAACCCCGCCGCGTCAGCGAACGGCAATGACCAAGACGGTTCACACGTGCAAACCCGCTACCGCTTTAGCCTGAATCACGCGTTCTGACCATGCAGCGGGTTCTCAAACTCATTCTTGTTAGCGCCCTCCTGCCAAGCCTTTTGTTTGGGGCATGGGCGCAAACGGGCGCGAGCATCTCGGCCACACAGCTGCCCAGCGGTGGCAAGGTCGTGGGTGGGCAAGCCACGTTGCAATCCATTGGCAACACCCTGAATGTGAATCAAACGACGGCACGCGGCGTGGTTGAGTGGAACACCTTCAACGTGGGCTCGCAAGCCAACGTCAACTTCAACCAACCCTCTGCCAATGCGGTCACGCTCAACCGCGTGATGGACATGAACGCCAGCCAAATCCTGGGACGCATCAGCGCCACAGGACAGGTGTTTATCAGCAACCCCAATGGCGTGATTTTTGGCACAACGTCCCAGGTGGATGTAGGTGGGTTGGTGGCGACAACCAAGGGCATCAGCAACGCGGACTTCATGAGCGGCAAAATCACCTTTGAAGGCAACGGTCAAGCTGGCAGTGTGATCAACCAAGGTTCCTTGCAAGCCGCGTTGGGCGGCTACATCGCCCTGCTCGCGCCACAGGTGCGCAACGAGGGCATCATCGTGGCGCGCGAAGGCACTGTGGCTTTGGCCGCCGGTGACAAAACCACCTTGGAATTCAGCGGAAGCAAATTGGTCTCCGTGATCATCGACCGTCCAATCATTGACGCCCTGGTCGAAAACAAACAACTGATCCGTGCAGAGGGTGGATTTGTGGTGATGTCGGCACGCAGCGCCAACGGCTTGATGAATTCAGTGATCAAGCAGACCGGCACGATTGAAGCCCCGAGCTTGGTACAGCGCGAAGGCCGCATCTTGCTTGAGGGTGGTGAACAAGGCATCGTCAGTGCAGGCGGCGTGCTCAACGTCAGCGGGGTTCAAGCTGAAACCAAAGGCGGCAGCATCGTCGTCACAGGTGACAAAGTTGCAATTACCGAGAACGCGCTGCTCAACGCGAGTGGGCAAACTGGAGGCGGCCAAATCAACATCGGCGGCGGCTGGCAGGGGCAAGATCCTGCCATCCGACAAGCCAATGCCACGCGTGTAGAGGCAGGGGCCCGCCTAGATGCATCCGCCATTCAAAGTGGCAACGGCGGTGAGATTGTGGTTTGGTCCGATACCCAAAAAGCAGGTGGCATCACGCAAGTAGCGGGTGAGCTCAAAGCGCGAGGTGGCGCGGTACAGGGCGATGGTGGACGGATTGAAACTTCGGGCCATTGGCTCTCAACCCAAGGTGCCACCGGCGATGCCAGCGCGCCTAACGGCAAAGCGGGTCAATGGTTGTTTGACCCCTACAACGTCACCATCACCGCAACGCCCACACAAAACAACACCAACAGCGCCGACACATGGACGCCCACTGGCAGCACCTCTGAAATTCAAAACACCGCCATCACCGCGCTGCTGAACGCAGGTACCAGCGTCACGGTAACCACGGGTACGGCAGGCAGCGAGGCCGGCAACATCACGGTGAATGCGCCGATCACGCAAAGTGCGACGGCAGCCGCCACACGATTGACCTTATCGGCCAACCAAAACATCGCCATCAACAGCGCGATCAGCATGACCCAGAGTGGGTCGAAGTTAGAGCTCAATGCAGGCAACGTCTCCAGTGGCGGCAATATTGCGTTGACCGCTGCCGTGGCGGCAGACACCTTGAGCATGAACCTCACGGGCGCAGGAACTGTTTCGCAAACCGCTGCCGTCAACGCGAACAACTTGCGCATTTCCGGTGCCAACACACAAGTCACTTTAGACAACGCCAGCAACAGCATCGGCGTGGTGGCAGCCAACGTGGCTTCGATCAATTTGAAGTCAGAAAATGGCATTGATCTTGGCAACACCTACGGCAAGGGCTTGTACGTCAGTACGGTCGAAGGCATGAGCGGCATCACCGCCACCGGGGATGTGAACCTGGTGTCGCGAAACACCAATATTTTTGTAGACCAGAACATCAGCACGGCCAGCACCACCAACACAGCCATTCGACTCAATGCGGGTGAATCTCTCAGCCCCGGCGCATACAACGGGACTGACAGTGCTGTGAACCCCTACGGTCCAAACGTGGTCTTGGGTACTGGCAAAACAATCACCACCGGAACTGGCGGCAGGGCCACGCTGTATACCGGTGCTAGCAGCGGCAGTGGTGCCAGCTTGGCTGCCTACATTGGGACTGGATCCGCAAGCTCTCGCTACAACAGCGATGAGTTGAATACCAACTACACCGCCCCGTTATCGTCGGGCTTGTACGCCATTTACAGACAGAACCCGACGCTGAGTGTGGCAGCCAACGATGCGACCGTGGTGTATGGCGGCGCGATCAACCCCACCATGTCCAGCACAGTCTCAGGCTATTTAAACGGCGACACCTTGGCACAAGCCGTATCCAGCAGTGCCAACATTGCCATTGCTGGCACGCGCTCTACCGCCGGCTACCTCACTGCAGGCAGTCATGCGCTCACCCCCAGTGGTGCAGTAGGTGGATTGGGTTATGGTTTCTCTTACACCGATGGCGCCCTCACCGTGACACCTAAGGCCCTGACGATCAGCGCCTCCGCCAGCAACAAGGTCTATGACGCGACCGCAGCCGCAACAACCTCACTCAGCAGCAATCAATTACAAAATGATGTGTTGACGCTGAGCAGCATGTCCAGCACTTTTAACAGCAGAGATGCGGGTACGGGCAAAACTGTCACGGTTTCGGGCTTGTCTTTTTCTGGCAACGATGCCGCCAACTACAGCCTTGCCAACACCAGCGCGACCACCACAGCGAACGTGACCCCCAAAGGGCTGACCGCGTCATTCACCGCCACGAACAAGGTGTACGACGGCACCACGACAGCCACCGTGACGGGTTCAACGTCCGACATCATTGGAGGCGACACCGTCGCGATTACCCAGACGGCTGCGACCTTCTCGGACAAAAACGTCGCCAATGGCAAAAGCATCTCCATCACAGGTTTGCAGCTAACGGGCACAGACGCGGGCAATTACGCACTGACCAGCACAACAGCCAGCAGCTCGGCCAACATCACAGCCAAGTCACTCACCGCCTCGTTCACGGCCAGCAACAAAGAATATGACGGCAACACCACGGCCACAGTGAGCGCAAGCTCAGCCCAAATCGTGCCTCAAGACGCGGTGACCATCACCAACACCAGCGCCACTTTCAGCGACAAAAATGTAGGCACGGGCAAAACTGTTTCAGTGGTTGGTGTGGCCATCTCTGGAACAGACGCTGGCAACTACAACTTAGTCAACGCCACAGCCAGCACCACAGCCAATATCAGCGCCAAGGCACTGACCATCTCCGGCATCACCGCCGCAGACAAAACCTACGACGGCTTGAGCACGGCCACCGTGAGCACTGCTGGCGTGGTGAAAACAGGTTTGGTGACAGGCGACACCGTGAATGTCACAGCCACAGGTCTATTCAATAATAAAAACGTTGGCACCAACAAAACTGTGGCATTGACCAGCAACTTCAGCGGCAGCGATGTCACGAACTACAACATCACCAGACAAGCACAGACCACGGCCAGCATCACCCCTCGCATCTTGGCAGTGACGGCAGCAGCTGATGACAAAACCTATGACACCACCCGCACTGCCACGTACACACTCAACAGCGACAAATTAGCCGGCGACACCTTGATACTGTCCGCGAGCAGTGGATTGTTTGACACCAAAAATGCGGCAGCCGGAAAAACCGTCACCGTGGGTGGCATCACCGTCACGGGCACAGATGCCGGCAACTACACACTGCAAAACGCATCGACGACAACGACGGCCGAGATTCGCAAGGCCGACTTAGCCATCACAGGCCTCACGGCCAACAACAAAACCTACGATGGCACGACCACCGCGACATTGGCGGGTACTGCCACTGTTACGGCGCTGCAAGGCGATACCGTTTCAGTCAGCGGCACGCCAAGCGCCACGTTTGCGACCAAAGATGTCGGCTCTGCCAAGCCTGTGACCACCACCGGTTTGAGCCTGACCAACACAGATGCGGGGAACTACAACTTAGTGGCGCCGACCCTCAGTGCCAACATCACGCGCAAGGCGCTCACCATTTCAGGCATCACGGCCGCCAACAAAGAATACGACGGCACCACGGATGCAACGATCAGCACAACGGGGGTGAGCAACGCCGTGTTGGTGAATGCCGGCATGATCGCCACGGACAACCTGACTGTGACTGCCACGGGTGTCTTCATCGATAAAAACGCTGGCAACGCCAAAACAGTGCAGTTATCACCCACCTACGGTGGCTCTGATGCAAACAACTACCTCATCACAAACCAGGCGAATACCACCGCCAACATCACCCCAAAAAATGTCGCGCTGACGGCGGTGACCGCTGACAACAAAACCTACAACGCCACCAACGCTGCCAACATTTCTGCTGGTACGATCACCGGCACCGTGGGTTCTGAAGCTTTGTTGATTTCAGGTTCCGGCACCTTCAGCGATGCCAATGCAGGGACCGGTAAAACAGTCACGGTGGCCGACGTCACGGCACTCACCAAAACCAACAGCACGGGCAACTGGGGCAACTACAACCTGACCACCACAGGTGCTATCACGACCACCGCGGACATCACCAAAAAAGATGTCGCGCTGACGGCGGTGACCGCTGACAACAAAACCTACAACGCCACCAACGCTGCCAACATCTCTGCTGGCACGTTCAGTGGCACCGTGGGTTCTGAAGCTTTGCTGATTTCAGGTTCTGGCACCTTCAGCGATGCGAATGCAGGAATAGGCAAAACAGTCACGGTGGCCGATGTCACCGCACTCACCAAAGCCAACAGCACGGGTAACTGGAGCAACTACAACCTCACCACCACGGGCCCCATCACCACCACCGCGGACATCGTCAAGAAAGATGTGACGATCACGAGTCTGACCGTCAGCGACAAGCTGTACAACGCATCGACGGCAGCCACCATTTCCTCTGCCAGCGTTGGGGGCACCGTGGCGGATGAAACCCTGCACATCTCAGGGTTCGGCGCATTTGACTCCATCAACCCAGGGGTTGGCAAAGTTGTGACGATCGCCAATGTGAACGACCTCACCAAAGTCAATGGCACGGGCAATTGGAGCAACTACTACCTGATCAACACGGACCGGGTGAGAACAACAGCGAGCATCTTCCCCACCATCAACAATTGCTTTGCAGGAAAGGGTTGCATCGCCAGCGACCCGATCGTGACCACCCCATTGAACAATACCCCGACGACGTCTTTGTTGGCATCCACAACGGGGGCCTCTGCTGCCCAGGTCATCCAGACCGGCATGGTTGTTCCACAAGCGGTCGCCACACCCGTACCTTCGCCCGTTGTCGCGCCCGCCGCCACACCCATCACGTCAGCATCGGTACTTTTGATGCAACCTATTTCTTCAGCAAACATGGTGGCAAAAAATCTCTCGCCAACACAAATTGCTGAACTTCCCCCTGCGCAACTGGGTCCCTTGTTGAAGTCATTGGATCGCAATCAACTCTTGGCCATCACAGAAAAACAAATGAATGGGATGAGCGTGACGCAATTGGATGATTTGGTTGCTTTACTCAAACGCGCAGCCAATCCGACCAAACGTTAAAGCCCATGCGGCGCACTTGACGGTGATCTGAGAAAATCCAGGCTCAACACCTCTTCATCACAAGCGCCCATGGAAATCAAGGTCAACTTTCTCGACAAGCTTCGTCTCGAAGCCAAGTTCGACGACTTCACGGTCATCGCCGACCAGCCCATCCGTTACAAAGGCGATGGCTCCGCGCCCGGGCCCTTCGATTACTTTTTGGCCTCATCGGCGTTGTGCGCGGCCTACTTTGTCAAGCTGTACTGCAACACGCGCAACATCTCGACCGAAAACATCCGCCTGTCGCAAAACAACATCGTCGATCCAGAGAATCGTTACCAACAGATTTTCAAAATCCAAGTGGAGTTGCCGTCTGACATTCAGGAAGTGGATCGACGCGGCATCTTGAACTCGATCGAGCGTTGCACGGTTAAAAAAGTGGTGCAAGCCGGTCCTGAATTTGTGATCGAAGAAGTCGAGAACTTAGATGCCGATGCCCAGTCCTTGCTCACAGCCAAGCCCAGCGCAGACACCCACACCTACATCCTGGGCAAAGACTTGCCGCTGGAGCAAACCATCGCCAACATGTCGGAGCTCTTGGCGGGCTTGGGCATCAAGATTGAAATTGCCTCGTGGCGCAACATCATTCCCAATGTGTGGTCACTCCACATCCGTGATGCGCATTCGCCCATGTGTTTTACCAACGGCAAAGGTGCCACCAAAGAAAGCGCCTTGGCCTCGGCGCTGGGTGAATACATTGAACGGCTGAGCAACAACCATTTCTACGCCGGCGCTTTTTGGGGTGAGGACATCGCCAACGCAGCCTTTGTGCACTACCCAAATGAACGCTGGTTCAAACCGGGTAAAAAAGATGCGTTGCCGACAGACATTTTGGATCCGTATTGCCTGGCCATCTACAACCCCGATGGCGAGTTGCGCGGTTCGCATGTGATCGACACCAACTCAGGCAACACGCAGCGCGGCATTTGCGCCCTGCCCTATGTGCGTCAGTCCGATGGTGAGGTGGTGTATTTCCCATCGAACCTGGTCGAAAACCTGTTCGTGAGCAACGGCATGAGTGCGGGCAATACGCTGGCCGAAGCACAGGTGCAATGCTTGTCGGAGATTTTCGAACGCGCGGTCAAACGCGAAATCTTGGAAGGCGAAATTTGCTTGCCAGACGTGCCGCAAGAGGTGTTGGCCCAATACCCCAGCATCTTGGCCGGCATTCAAGGCTTGGAAGAACAAGGCTTTCCTGTGCTGGTCAAAGACGCCTCACTGGGCGGCACCTACCCCGTGATGTGTGTGACCTTGATGAACCCTCGCACCGGTGGTGTGTTTGCCTCATTCGGTGCGCACCCCAGTTTAGAGGTGGCGCTAGAGCGCAGCCTGACCGAGCTGCTGCAAGGCCGCAGTTTTGAAGGGCTGAACGACTTACCTCCACCCACCTTTGAGAGCCACGCAGTCACCGAACCCAATAACTTTGTGGAGCACTTCATCGACTCCAGCGGCATTGTTTCGTGGCGTTTTTTCAGTGCCAAAGCAGACTACGAATTTGTGGCTTGGGATTTTTCCAGCCAAGGCGAGAACGCCAACGCCGAGGAAGCCGCGACCTTGTTTGGCATTCTGAAAGACATGGGCAAAGAGGTTTACACCGCGGTGTACGACCAGCTGGGTGCTGTGGCCTGCCGAATTTTGGTGCCCGGCTATTCCGAGATTTACCCCGTGGAAGACTTGATTTGGGACAACACCAACAAAGCGTTGCTGTTCCGAGCCGATGTGCTGAACCTGCATCGCTTGGACGATGCCCGCTTGGCAGCACTGCTGGATCGCTTGGAAAACAATGAGCTCGATGAATACTTAGACATTGCCACTTTGATTGGCATTGAATTTGACGACAACACCGTGTGGGGCCAACTGACCGTGCTGGAATTGAAGTTGTTGATTCACCTGGCCTTGAAGCAATTCGAAGAAGCACAAGAGCTGGTGGGTGCCTTCTTGCAATACAACGACAACACGGTGGATCGCCGATTGTTCTACCAAGCCTTGAACGTGGTGCTGGAGGTGCAACTCGACCCCGAACTCGAACTGGCAGACTACGAAACCAACTTCCGCCGCATGTTTGGCGATGCGCGCATGGATGCGGTGATCGGATCGGTCGATGGCAGCGTGCGCTTCTTTGGTTTAACCCCCACGAGCATGCAACTCGAAGGGCTGGACAGACACCACCGACTGATCGACAGCTACAGAAAGCTGCACACAGCGCGCGCCAACGCAACGGCTCCGGGTTAAAAAATTTGGCTAGCGCGGCAAAGACTCGACCTCGCGGCGCCAACGATCGAGCAGGCGCTGTCTTTCTGCCGCTTTGCCGTATTTTTCAAAGTCGTATTTGATCAGTTTCACGCTGTCCAGACTTGGAATACGCGGATCATGCTTGAAGGTTTTGTTGGCCGGTGATTGAAAGCTACCGGCTTTGGCACCCAGCGATTGCCCTGCGGGGCTCATCAACCAGTCGTAATATTTTTTGGCCGCTTCCGTGTTGCGACTGCCTCGCACCAAGGCGATGCCGCCAATTTCGTAACTCGTCCCTTCACAGGGGGCGCCGGTCACCACCGGATAGTGGTTGTAGCGCCATCCTTCAAACCCGAAGATGAAACTCACGCCCACTGCAACCTCGCCTTTGGCCACATTGGGGGCTTGTGCGGTGCCACTGCGGGTGTATTGCGAGATGTTTTTGTGCAAGGTCTTCATGTAATCAAAGGCCTTGTCTTCGCCCATCAACTGCACCAAGCCCGCCAAGATGGTGTAGGCCGTTCCGCTGGAGGCTGGATGAGAAATTTCAACCTCCCCTTTGTAGATCGGCTTGACCAAGTCAGCCCAACATGTGGGCACGGGCAAGTGTTTCTTTTTCAACAGTTCGGTGTTCCAGCCAAAACCGATGGCGCTGGTGTAAAAACCGCCCACCATGTTGGAGGTCATGGCGTACTGCCGCACGCTCCAAGCGCTGAGCTGATCCATGTAAGCGGGACGGTAGGGCTCCAAGAGCCCTATTTCTGCCGCTTGTAAAAAGGGATCGCCTGTGCCGCCCCACCACAAATCGGTTTTGGGGTTGGCTGCTTCGGCACGCAATTGCGCCAACGCCTCGCCCGTGGGCTTGCGGGTTTGCAAGACACGGATGCCCGTTTGTTTTTGAAATTCAGACGCTGCCATCTCGCACCAGCTTTGGTCTGTGCTGCACATGGCATGCACCACCTGAGATTGCGCTTGTGCTGCGCCAGCAGACAGGAACAACGCCCCTGCGACAAGACGGAAGATTGTTGGCATACGCATGGTGAGACCTCTTTTGAATCTGTTCATGGCTGCGCTGGCAGCACCATCACACCGACCTGTCCCAAGGTCAGCCCGATCACGTCGCCGACCTGCGGCAAGGGATCGCGATTGGACATCTGCAGCCACAAACGTCCCACCTCACATTCCAGGGTCACTTCATAGAAAGGCCCCAAAAACGCATGTTTCAACACTTTGGCAGGCAGCCCTTTGGAGGCGTCGTTGATTTGCCAAGCCTCCGGGCGAATCGCCAATTCCACCGACCCGGGTTTGAGCGGCTGGGGGCTGTGCCATGTCAAGGGGCCCAGCTTGAGTTCGTGTCCATCGGCTTGCACTTGGGCTTTGAGCATGACGGCTTCGCCCATGAAGTTGGCCACGAAATGGCTGTTGGGATGGTCATACAACGCACGCGGTGTGCCGTACTGGGCAATGCGCCCCTCGTTCATCACCAACACATGGTCACTGACAGCCAGGGCCTCTGATTGATCGTGCGTCACATAGGCCACGGTCAAGCCCAGGCGTTGCTGAATCTCGCGAATTTCTTCGCGCATCTCGCGCCGCAAACGTGCATCCAAATTGGACAGCGGTTCGTCAAACAGCAACACCGCGGGCTCCAACACCAGTGCACGGGCCAAAGCCACGCGCTGCTGTTGCCCACCCGAGAGCTCACTGGGCCATCGATGCTCCATGGACTTCAAACCCACGTTCGTGAGCGTTTGCATGGCGCGCTGTGCAGCTTGTGCATGGGGAACACCCGACATGCGCAAGCCATACATCACGTTATCGAGCACACGCAAGTGTGGAAACAAGGCGTAGCTTTGAAACATCATGCTCACCGCACGCTGTGCAGGGCCGAGGTGTGTGACGTTGTCACCGCCCATCCAAATCTGCCCTTCGGTGGCAAATTCGAGCCCGGCAATCATGCGCAAAGTCGTGGTTTTGCCGCAGCCCGAGGGGCCCAACAAGGTGGTCAATGTGCCTTGAGGGATTTCAAAACTCACATCGTTCACCGCCCACGGTGAGGCGTCGCTGGCACCGTAGCGCTTTTTGACGTTGACAAATTTGACACTGCTCACAATGAATTCCTAGTGTTCATGATCACACCACGCGACGACCGAGTTCACGGTCGCCCACCATTTTTTGAATGCCCCACACGGCCAGCGACATCAGCACCATCAACACCGTGCAATAGGCCAAGGCGATGCCATAGTCGCCATTGCCCACGCGACCAATGATGTAGGTGGTGGCCAGATCGTTCTCGGCGGTCACCAAAAAAATCACCGCCGAAACCGTGGTCATCGAGCGTATGAAGCTGTAGAGCAAGGCCGTCAACATCGCGGGTCGCAACAGAGGCAGCACCACATGACGCAAGGTCTGCCAGGTTGTGGCGCGCAACATGGACGAAGCCTCTTCCAGCGATTTGTCGAGTTGTTCGAACGAGGCCACGCCAGAGCGAACGCCCACCGGCAAGTTGCGAAACATGAAGCACAGCACGATCAAGGTGCCCGTGCCCGTGAGCTCGATCGGTGGCACATTGAATGCCACCACATAGCTCACACCCAACACCGTGCCCGGAATGGCAAAGGCGAGCAAGGTGGAAAACTCAAAGAAACGTTTGCCCCTGAAGTTTTGCCGCGCCAACACCCAGGCAATCAACAGGCCGAGTACCGCCGTTAGCGGCGCTGACACAGCCGAGAGCTCCAAGGTGGTCCACAAGGAGTTCCAAGCCGTACCGACCCAGACCCAACCGAAATCGCCTTTGGCAATGCCAAACGCCATTTCAAAATGCTGCAGGGTCAGTGTGTAATCGCGGCCCCAGGTTTTGACAAAACCACCGCTGAAAGCAAACACATAAATCACAAAGGTCAACGCCAACCAAGGAATGGCAATGGCTTGCGTGATGCGCGTCAAACCGTTCGGCAAGACCGCAGAAAGCCCTGCATCGCCCTTGCCACTGACGGTGGTGAAACTTTGTCGCCCCATCACCAGATGCTGCAAGGCAAACACGGCAAACGCAAACAAGGTCAGCAACCAAGCCAAGCTGGCTGCACGCCCAGGATCGAACTGCGCCCCGACGATGGCAAAGAAGATCTCGGTCGACAAAACCGAATAGGAACCACCCACCACAATGGGATTGCCAAAGTCGGCCATGCTTTCAATGAATCCAATCAAAAAGGCATTCACCAAGCCCGGTTTGAGCAAGGGCAAGGTCACGCTCCAAAACACCTGGGCGCGACTGGCGCCCAGCGTTTGCGAGGCCTCTTCCAAGCTGGGTGAAATGCCTTGCAGCACGCCGCGCATCATCAGGTACGCAATGGGGGTGAATGCAAACATCTGTGCCAAGCCGATGCCCAGCGCGCCGTAAAACCACCGCGTCGGCTCAATGGCCCACGCCCATTCCAACAGTTGGTTCACGATGCCTGCACGGCCAAACAACAAAATCAGTCCCAGGCCGACCACGAATGGTGGCGTGATGATGGGCGCCAGCGCCAGCAGTTTGAGCAATTGCTGAGCCAGGCCCTTGGGCTTCAAGCCTGTTCGCTCCGCCAGCAAAGCCAGCAAGGTGCCCAGCACGGTGGTGCCCAAGGCCACCCAGGTGCTCAACCACAAGGTGTTCCACGCCACACCGCAATTCAGGTTGGCGTGCACACACGACAAACTCCAGATACGGCTGTCTGTCAGGCGCGCCCAGCCGGCTTGCCAAGCGTAGGCATTTTGTTCATCGCGCCAAGCCGCGCTCAAGGCATTGCCCACGGGGTAAGCCACAAACACCAGCAGCAACACCCCAATCAGCACCACCGCCCCTGCTGTCCACGCATCGCCTTTGAAGGCACCTGCTCTCGACCAAGCCGTGGCGAGCAACATCAGCAGTGCTGTCATGCACACCCAGGTGCCCGCGCCCCACGCAGGCAGCGTTTGCGAGCCCTGCCCTAGCAATTGCATGTACTGCCAGCCGTTGATGGCTTGGGTCTGCGTTGCCAGCGCAAAGCCCACCTCTAACCAACCCAAGTCTGGCCATGCGTTCCAAGGCATGGCAAAAAAACCAACACACGCGGCCAGCCACAGCCAAACGACAGGCCTATTCAAGCGATTCATCGGGGCAACGCGTTGACTTCTTTTTCCCAGCGCGCAATCAAACGCTTGCGCTCGTTGCTGGCACCGTATTTGGCATAGTCATAGGCAATGAATTTGATCGATTTGAAGTCAGGCACATGGGGGTCCAGCTTTGCATGCTTGTTGCTCGGCAACTGGTACTGCTTGGTGGCCGCCGCCATTTCTTGGGCAGCAGGCGTCAACGCCCATTCGTAAAACTTCTTGGCCAACTCCAAGTTGCGCGCACGCTTGACAAGGCTCATGGAACCAATTTCTGCCCCCGTGCCATCGGCGGGTGTGATGGTGGCCACAGGAAAGCCATTCATTTTTTCTTGCGGCCCATCGTGAACAAAGCTGATCGACACTGTTGCTTCACCACGCGCCACGGCTTTAAGCGGTGCCACACCACTGCGGGTGTATTGGCTGATGTTCTTGTGCAGGGCTTTGAGGTAGTCAAAGGCTTTGTCCTCGCCCATGAGCTGCACCAAGGTGGCAATCATGGTGTAGGCCGTACCACTCGACGCCGGATTGGCCATTTGAATTTCGCCTTTGTATTCCGGTTTGAGCAAATCCGCCCAAGTTTTAGGAACCGGCAGTTTTTTCTTGGCCAGCAGTTCGGTGTTGTACGCAAAACCCAAAGGGCCCGAGTAAATGCCCACCGTTTTGTAGCCCGACTGTTTGGCTTGTTGCTGCGCCCAAGGGTGCAGCTGCCCCATCATGGGCGACTCGTAGGCCAACGACAAGTCCTGCTCGGCAGCTTGCAAATGCGGGTCGCCCGTGCCGCCAAACCAAATGTCTGTTTTGGGGTTGTCGCGTTCAGCAATCAGCTGCGCCAGGGCTTCGCCCGAGCCTTTGACCGACATATTGATCTTGACGCCCGTGGTGCGCGCATACACGGTGGCGATCATGCTGCACCATTCGGCCTGCACAGAGCAAATGACATTGAGTTGCTGCGCCTGAACCGAAGCCGCAGCAAAAACGCAAAACGCCCAAATGATTTTTTTCACACAATCTCTCACAAATACATCAATACCTAAACTATAAACATGAAAAAAATCTAATTTCTAACGTATTTCCCTAGACCCACCGTCAACACTACTCCGCACCAAAGCACCACCGTAGGGGTCAATTTGCCCGTGTCTTCGGTTATCGGGACAAATTTCTAACGATTTTCAAAACGTAAGTTACCGTAGCCAATACCAACACCGTGCCCAGCCAATCGCCCAAGCCCATGACCGCTACGCTACCGATGAGGTTGTCTGTTTGGCCGGCAAAAAAATACCAACATTGATGAAGAACTGAGCTGATCACTGCAAAGAGGATGGAGACTTTGAACAGCTGTCGGGCGTGAAAGCCAGACAGAGACACGTCCAGGCCCAACAGCCGTGTCGCGATTGCGTGCGCGACCAAGGGGGATGCGCCCGAAATAAAACCACTGATCAAATTAGACACATTCGTGCCGGGCGAGAGCGTGTAGTTCACAAAGATAGACCCGGCGACAACGCCAACCGCACCGGCTTCTAAAAAGACCAACACAAACAACAGCCGCAAGCCACTGGGAATAAAGATCCAGTTGACGCCTTGTGAAAAACTCAAGTGCTCAAATAAGTACTGATTTAACTGGAAGGCGTACACATAAAAGACCGCGCATAACAGGACGATCAAAGCTTTCGCTTCTAAACTTAAGGTGTCGTTTACGGTTTGCTCTTGAGACATCAATCAAAGGGTATTTCTGAATTTGATCTTCCGAGAATTTCAAAAAACCTGCACCTATTCTATGAATGCACGGATTTCACGCCATAGGCCAATTGGCCTATATGAATTTCCACACCTGACGCATGGCTTGAACACATGAAAATAGACTTCGACGGTATACAGGCCTTTGTGGTGACGGCCGAACTGGGTGGCTTTCACAAAGCCGCAGAACAGCTGCACATCACTCAAACCGCGCTGACACGACGGGTGCAAAAGCTGGAGGCTTATTTAGGACTCAAGCTGCTCGACCGCACCACGCGGCGGGTCGACATGACGGCGGTGGGCCGCGAGTTTTTACCCCAAGCCCGGGCCATCGTGAATGACATGACCTCGGCCGTGGGACGGCTCAAAGACATGTCCCAACACGCCAAGGGCAACTTCACCCTGGCTTGCGTGCCCAGCATGGCGGCGCATATGCTGCCCCAGCTCATCCGCCAATATGCCGATGTGTGTCCGGGCAACCGCATTCGCTTGCTCGACGCCGCCTCTTACGAAGTGCGTCAATCGGTGCTCAACCACCAGGCCGAGATTGGCATTGCGATCAACGGTGAAACACACCCAGACTTGATCGAAACACCGTTGTTTGACGACCCCCTGGTGTTCATCTGCCGTGACACCCACCCCCTGCATGGCAAAGCCTCGGTCACCTGGGCCGACATGCGCGATGCCGACTTGATTGTGGTGAGCAATTTCATGGCCACCCGTGTGTTCATGGACTACCAGCTCGCCAAGCACGGCATTCGGCTGCACGGCAGCTACGAAGTGCAACACCATGCCACGGCCATCAATTTGGTGGCCGCGGGCGTGGGCTGCGCCATCCTGCCCTCGTCCACCTTGCTGGACGGGGACCGTGCCCATGTGCGCAAAATCAGCCTGACCGGTCCGGTGGTGAAACGCAAAGTGGCGCTGCTGCGGCATAAAAACACCAGCCTCTCACCGGCCGCCCAAGCCTTTTTCGAGCTGATCCAACACGCCCACCTGAAGCCCCAAAATGCGTCAACTCGATTAATGCGCAAATCGAAATAATCAACCCCTAAATTTCACTTCTCAATATAACGGCGATAGCCGACACTCTGGGGCATGACAATTTCAACCCCTGAACAAGCGCCCGATGTACTGGTCATCGGCGGCGGCAATGCCGCACTCTGCGCGGCACTGATGGCTGCCGAAGCCGGCGCCTCGGTCTTGCTGCTCGAAGCGGCGCCGCGAGAATGGCGCGGCGGTAACTCGGGCCACACCCGCAACCTGCGCTGCATGCACGATGCCCCGCAAGACGTGTTGGTCGAGGCCTACCCTGAAGAAGAGTATTGGCAAGACTTGCTCAAAGTCACAGGCGGCATTACCAACGAGAAACTGGCCCGTTTGGTGATCCGCGCCTCATCGACCTGCCGCGACTGGATGCGCAAGCATGGCGTGCACTTTCAGCCACCGCTCTCGGGCGCTTTGCATGTGGCACGCACCAATGCGTTTTTCATGGGTGGTGGCAAAGCCTTGGTCAATGCGTATTACCGCAGCGCGGAAAAGCTGGGCGTAAAAATTCGCTACAACGCACCGGTGGATAAGCTCGACATTCAAGATGGGCGTTTCATCGCAGCCTATGTCAAAGGTGAACGCATCAGCGCCAAAACCTGCGTGTTGGCGGCGGGCGGGTTCGAGTCCAACCTCGATTGGTTGCGCGAAGCTTGGGGGCAAAACGAACACGGCGAATGGCCGGCCGACAACTTCCTCATCCGAGGCACACAGTACAACCAAGGCGTGTTGCTCAAACATCTGTTGGAACACGGCGCAGACCGCATTGGCGACCCCACACAAGCCCACATGGTGGCAATTGATGCGCGCGCGCCGCTGTACGACGGCGGCATTTGCACCCGCATTGATTGCGTGTCACTCGGCGTGGTGGTCAATCGCCAGGGTGAACGCTTTTACGACGAAGGCGAAGACTTTTGGCCCAAGCGCTACGCGATTTGGGGCCGCTTGGTGGCGCAGCAGCCCGGACAAATTGGGTATTCCATCATCGATGCCAAAGCCGTGGGGCGTTTCATGCCGCCGGTTTTCCCTGGCGTGCAAGCCGACACCTTGCCTGAGTTGGCAGAAAAACTCGGCTTGCCTGTGGACACCTTCATGCACACCTTGGACGACTACAACCGCGCTTGCCGCGTCGGCACGTTTGACCACACCCGTTTGGACGATTGCCACACCGACGGCGTGAGCCCAGCCAAAACCCATTGGGCGCGCCCCATCGACACAGGGCCGTTCTATGGCTATGCCTTGCGCCCTGGCATCACCTTCACCTACCTGGGCCTCAAGACCGATGAAACAGCCGCCGTGCGCTTTAACGATGTGCCCAGTGACAACCTGTTTGTGGCGGGCGAAATGATGTCTGGCAATGTGCTGGGCAAGGGCTACACCGCGGGTGTGGGCATGTCGATTGGTACGGCGTTTGGACGCATCGCGGGCACACAAGCAGCGTTGGCTGCGCTATCCGTGAAGGAGGCGTCACATGCAAACGCTTGAAGCCCTCACACGCGACGCCCGTGCCTTGGCCAATGGCGAGGTGGTGCTGTCTGCGCCTGAAACCGAAGTGGCGCGACAGCTGCAAATCTGCAATGCCTGCCGTTACTGCGAAGGCTTTTGCGCCATGTTCCCCGCCATGACGCGCCGCTTGGAGTTTGGCAAAGCCGACATCCATTACCTGGCCAATTTGTGCCACAACTGCGGCGCATGCTTGCATGCGTGCCAATACGCACCGCCGCATGAGTTTGCGGTCAACGTGCCCCAAGCCATGGCCCAAGTGCGCGGCCAAACCTATGCCGACTATGCATGGCCCCCTGCGTTTGGCGCGCTCTACAAACGCAACGGACTCACCGTATCGCTGGCCTTGGCGGCTGGTTTGTCGCTGTTTTTGTTGCTCGCCTTGCAGATGAACGGCACCTTGTGGTCAAGTGGCTTGGATGGCAAGTTCTACGCGCTGTTCCCGCATAACCTGCTGGTGAGTTTGTTTGCGCCCGTGTTTTTGTTTGCCAGCTTGGCGCTCGCGCTCGGCGTGCGACGCTTTTGGCAAGACATCACGCCCGCCACTTCCGGGGCCGCACTCACGCCCCCAGCCACCGCAGAGGCCACCCACGATGTGTTGCGCTTGAAATATTTGGACGGTGGGCATGGCGAAGGTTGCAACAACGAAGACGATGCCTTCACCCTCTCGCGCCGTCGCGCACACCATCTCACCTTCTATGGCTTCATGCTGTGCTTTGCCGCCACCAGCGTGGCGACCGTGTACCACTACGCCTTGGGTTGGACAGCGCCGTATGACCTGCCCAGCCTGCCCAAGGTCTTGGGGGCCATCGGTGGGGTGAGTTTGCTGTTAGGTACCACAGGCTTGTTCAAACTCAATCTGCAACGCCACCCCCTGCACGGCGATGCGGCACAAAAGCCGATGGACTTGGGCTTTATTGCCTTGCTGTTTTTCATCAGCTTGAGCGGTCTGGCTTTATGGTTAGGTCGCAGCAGTGTGGCCATGCCCGCCTTGCTGGCCATCCATTTAGGCGTGGTGATGGCCTTGTTTGCCACCCTGCCCTATGGCAAATTTGCCCACGGTATTTTCAGAACTGCTGCCCTGCTGCGCTTTGCCGTGGAAAAACGCCAGCCGAACCACCTCGGCTTAGGCAACGACTAATTCAAAAAGGACATCCCATGAAACGACTCAACTTCCTCCATGCTTGTGCTTTGCTGGCACTTGGCGTGTCTTCAGTGGCCACGCATGCGCAAGAGTTTCCGCCTAAGAAAACCATCACGATGGTGGTCGGGTTTGCCGCAGGCGGTGCAGCAGATACCGCAGCTCGCATCATTGCGAAAAAACTGGGTGAGAACATTGGCGCCTCGGTCGTGGTGGACAACCGTGGCGGTGCAGGTGGCAATATTGCGCACCAATTCGCCGCCAATGGCCCGGCTGATGGCAGCACGATTTTGTTTGGCTCGGTAGGTCCCCTGACGATTGCGCCACACATGATGAAACTGTCCTATGACCCGGTCAAAGACTTTGCGCCCATCACCATGGGCGTGAACTTTCCCAATGTGCTGGTGGTCCACGCGGGCACAGGTATCAAAACCTTTGCCGAATACATTGCCTACGCCAAGAAGAATCCCAAGAAGCTCGATTACGCGTCCACAGGCCCCGGCTCTGCCTCTCATTTGGCGGGCGAACTGCTCGACGACATGGCAGGCATTGACACCGTCCACGTGCCCTACAAGGGAGGCGCACCGGCACTGCAAGATTTGCTCGGTGGTCGGGTGGCGGCTTATTTCTCCACCTACTCCACCTCGCAGGCTTACATCGACAACGGCAAGCTCATTCCACTGGCCAGCACGGGTGCGCAGCGCTTGAAGTCGTTGCCCAAAATCCCCACCATCGCCGAATCGGGATACCCTGGCTTTAGCGCCACCAACTGGTACGCTTTCGTGGCTTCTTCAAAGGTTCCGACAGCCACCCTAGACCGCTGGAACACGGAGCTGGTCAAAGTGTTGAAATCCCCCGATGTCGTGGAACAACTCAACAGCCACGGATTGACGCCCCTGCCCAGCACGCGCGATGAATTGGCCAAGTACATGGCCAAAGAGTCCGCCACCTGGGGTCGCGTGATTCGTGAACGAAAAATTGTGGGTGAATAACCTTTAGAAAGAACGCCAACATGACACACGCCCTTCACCTCACACGCCGTTTATTCGTCATTGGCTTAGGCCTCTGGCTTGCTGTTGCACACATCGCGCAGGCAGCGGAAATTCGCGTCATCACCTCTGGCGCATTCACAGAAGCCTATAAAAAACTTGTGCCTGAGTTTGAAAAACAAACCGGCCATCACGTCATCAGTTCGTTCGGCGCCTCGGTGGGCAATGCGCCCGACTCGATTCCCACGCGTTTCTCGCGCGGTGAAAAGTTTGACTTGGTGATCTTGTCTGACGGTGGTTTGGAAGCCTTGGTCAAAAGCGGCAAGGTCATTCCAGGCAGCCGCGTTGATTTGGTGCGCTCACAAATCGGTGCCGCTGTTCGCAAAGGCACCCCCAAGCCCGACATCAGCACCGTCGAAGCCTTGAAGCAAACCTTGCTCAATGCCAAATCCATCGCCTACTCTGCCAGTGCCAGTGGCACTTATTTGTCGACCGAGCTGTTCCCCAAGCTCGGCGTAGCCGAACAACTCAAAGACACGGCCAAGAAAATCATGAGCGAGCGTGTGGGTGCCGTGGTGGCACGCGGAGACGCCGAGCTGGGTTTTCAACAGGTGAGCGAGTTGATCTATTTCAAAGAGTTGGATTTCGTGGGTACCTTGCCCGAATCGGTGCAACAAACCATCTTCTTTTCAGCCGGTTTGGTGGAAGGCTCCAACGAACAAGAGACGGCCAAACAGCTGATTCGTTTCTTTCAGTCCCCCGCTGTAGCGGACGTGATTCGCCAAACCGGCGTGGACCCTGTTCCGGCCCGATAAGTCGCAATACCCTCACCCCACCGCAGGTTGGGGTGAATTCTTAAAATTCGGGCATGAAGCGATTGATCAATGCCCTAGGCTTTCAAACGGGTTGGTGGGCCTGCATTGTCGGCGTGGGCCACGGCTTGGAATGGCCCGCCATGGGCTTGTGTGCAGTGCTGGTCTGGCTTCACCTCCATGACAGCAGCCATCGGCACCAAGAAATCATGATCGCAACGGCAGCACTGGCCTTGGGTCTCGTGATCGATTCCTTGCTGCAATACTTTTCAGTCATCCATTTTTATGGATGGGCATTGTGGGCGTTGAGCCCTTTTTGGCTGTGGATGCTTTGGGTGTTGTTCGCAATGACGCTGAACGCATCGCTGGACTTTTTGCAACCCCTGCCCTGGTGGGTATCTGCCATCCTCGGTGGCGTGGCAGGGCCGCTGACTTACCTGGCGGGTGCCAGCTTTGGAGCGGCCGCGATGGAACCCACCCTCACCCATGTTTCGTTACTGGCCTTGGCATGGGCAATGGCACTACCCCTGCTGGTGGTGCTCGCACGCCAAGGCGCAGTCGCCTCACACCCCACCGCACAGGCCTGAACGCAGATTGCGCACATCGATGGAAAAACAACGCCGCTCGGCATCCCTCAGCTTCAAAGGCAACAAACAAAACTTGCCCAGCAAGCCATGCGCACACTGCGGACGGGAAATGACCTGGCGCAAGGCATGGGCCAAAAACTGGGAGCAAGTCAAGTACTGCTCCGATGCCTGTCGCCAACATAAAACGGCCCCCGCCACGCCGCCATGAGCTACGAACTGGTTTGGTTCAAGCGTGATTTGCGTTGGCAAGACCACGCGGCACTGGCCCAAGCGGCGCAGCGTGGTCCGGTGCGTTGCGTTTATGTGGTGGAACCCGAACTTTGGCAACAACCCGATGCTGCCTTGCAGCACTTTGAATTCGTGCGTGAATCGCTGCAAGCACTTGATGCTGAGCTGCGCCGACAAGGCGGTGAGCTTGAAATTCATACGGGCGAGTTACCCGAGGTCTTGACTCGCATTTGGCGTGAAGCGCCCTTTCATCACCTCCATTCGCACGAAGAAACAGGCAATGGCTTTACCTATGCGCGAGACATCAAGGTAGCCGCCTGGTGCCGCGCGCAGGGCGTCACTTGGCATGAGTACCCGCAGTTTGGCGTGGTGCGGGCATTGAAAAACCGCCAACTGTGGCAACGCGCTTGGGAAAGCCACATGACCCAACCCCTGCAACACGTCGGTGCAGTGCATTTTTGGCAGCCACCCAGCCCCACCCCTTGGGTCATGACGGCACCGCAACACCTGCAGCACAACCCACCGTTGCGGCAACGTGGAGGCCGCCCCTTGGCCCTGGCCACCTTGCACAGCTTTTTGAATGCGCGCAGCTTGGGGTATCGCGGCGGTATTTCATCACCGCTGTCGGCGCCCGATGCGTGCTCGCGCTTGTCGGCCTATTTGGCTTGGGGCTGCATCAGCATGCGCGAGGTGGTGCAACACACACGGGCCCACATCGCCCAGTTGCCGCCCGATGCAAGCCGCCATCGTGCAGGGCTGAGCGCATTCATCAGCCGCTTGTATTGGCATTGCCATTTCATTCAAAAACTGGAGACCGAACCCGCCATCGAGTGGCACAACATGCACCGTGGCTACGATGGCTTGCGCGAGCAAGATGTGAACTTTGATCACCTTGAAGCGCTCACAACCGCCCGCACGGGCTGGCCCATGGTCGATGCCTGCGTCACCATGCTGCGCGAAACCGGTTGGTTGAACTTTCGCATGCGTGCCATGTTGGTGTCCGTGGCAGCCTACCCGCTGTGGCTGCATTGGCGCCCCGTGGGTGAGTGGCTCGCCACACAGTTTTTAGACTACGAACCCGGCATCCACTGGAGCCAGATGCAAATGCAATCGGGCACCACAGGCATCAACACCACACGGGTGTACAACCCGATCAAACAAGCACAAGACCATGACCCCCAAGGTCGTTTTGTGAGGCAGTGGTTGCCCGCCATGCGCCGAGTACCCGACACCTGGCTGTTCGAGCCGTGGCACATGCCTGATGCTTTGCAAAAGCAGTTGGGGCTTGAGGTGGGACGAGACATTGCACAGCCTGTGGTGGACCTGGCCTCGGCCACGCGCCATGCCAAGCAACAATTGCACAGCCGCCGGCAAACGACGGAGGTCAAAGCCATGAAACAAGCGGTGGTGGACAAACACGCCTCCAGAAAAACATGGGGCCAACGCAAAACCGCCTCCCGTGCCACGGCGTCTGCCAAAGAGCAGTTAGGCTTTGACTTTTGAAACACACCCCATGACTGCACCACGCAAACGCCTCATCCTCATTCTGGGTGACCAACTGGATGAAGACGCCTCGGCCTTGAGCGACTTTGACAGCACCCACGACACGATTTGGATGGCCGAGGTGCGAGAAGAGTCCACCCACATCACGTCATCCAAGCAACGCAGCACCGTGTTCTTGAGCGCCATGCGACATTTCGCCGCGCTGCTGCAAACCCGTGGCTGGCCTGTGATGTACCGCCATTTGGATGCACCAGACAACAGCGGTACTTTGGCGGGTGAGTTGGCCCAAGCCATTGCACAAGTGAAGCCCGAACAATTGCTCATGACCGCACCGGGTGACTGGCGGGTTCTGAAAAGCCTGCGCGCGGTGGCACAGCAACATGACGTGCCACTGGAGATTCGTGACGACACCCACTTCTTCAGCACCGTGCGTGAATTCGCGGATCATGCCAAGGGACGCAAGCAATTGCGCTTGGAATACTTTTACCGAGCGTTGCGTCAAAAAACAGGCATCTTGATGGACGGCAAACAACCCGTCGGCGGTGAATGGAACTTCGATGCCAGCAACCGTGGGAGCTTTGGCAAACAAGGCCCCGGTCTGTTGCCTGCCCCAACACGCTTTGAGCCAGATGCCATCACCCATGAAGTGATGGCCATGGTCAACCGCGAGTTGGCCAACCATCCTGGATCGATCACCACGTTTGGCTGGCCCGTCACGCGTGCGCAAGCCTTGCAGGCCCTCGACGCATTCATCACCCACCGGCTCCCGAGCTTTGGCCTGTACCAAGACGCCATGTGGGAAGGCGAAGTCTGGCTGTACCACTCGCACCTCTCTTGCGCCTTGAACCTCAAGCTGTTGAACCCGAGAGAAGTGGTGCAAGCTGCTACCGATGCGCTCGCAAAAGGACATGCCCCCATCGAAGCGGTGGAAGGTTTTGTGCGCCAAATTTTGGGATGGCGCGAATACGTGCGCGGCATTTATTGGACCCGCATGCCAGAGTACCTGGACCAAAACGCCATGCAGGCCACCGCGCCCTTGCCCGGGTTTTACTGGACTGGGGAAACAGACATGGCATGCTTGCGCGATGCCATTCAACAAACCTTGACGCATGGTTATGCGCACCACATCCAACGGCTGATGGTGACGGGCTTGTACGCCTTGCTGCTGGGCGTGACCCCGCAAGAGGTTCACGCCTGGTACTTGGGTGTGTATGTGGATGCGGTGGAATGGGTCGAACTGCCCAACACGCTGGGCATGAGCCAGTTTGCCGACGGTGGGCTGATGGCCAGCAAGCCCTACATCGCCAGTGGCAAGTACATCGACCGCATGAGCAACCATTGCCAAGGATGTCGCTTCAACCCTGCGCAATCCACCGGTGAGGACGCTTGCCCATTCACCACGCTGTATTGGAACTACCTCGACCAGCATGCCGACGTTCTGGCACGCAACCCACGCATGCTGATGCAGCTCAAAAACTTGAACCGACTCACCGACGCAGAGCGCGCTGCCATTTCAGCGCAAGCCCAACTGCATAGACAATCGGTGCATGCGTAATTTTTTTGGCTTGGTATTTTTTTGTTTGGGCTGCACGATGTGGGCGCATGCCCAAAGCGACAACTACAACTTGGTCGTCCAAGTGCAGCAAATTGAAAACAGAAAGTTTTCCACCACCGCCAGTTTCAAACTGCCCCT
>Ga0228700_1000812_pt1 | contig 24146 bp, 26 predicted proteins | sample McNCre317_Aug_MG_FD_178019 | JGI IMG/M metagenome (GOLD analysis project Ga0228700, IMG submission 178019) | Freshwater microbial communities from McNutts Creek, Athens, Georgia, United States - 3-17_Aug_MG | ecosystem: Environmental > Aquatic > Freshwater > Creek | place: USA: Georgia...
AGGGTGGACGCGCGAAACCTTTGCCTTTGCACTCGCCATTCAGAACCTGGCCTGGGGCTTGAGTGGCATATTTGCGGGCATGGCAGCCGACCGCTTCGGGGCCTTCCGGGTCATCATCATTGGCGCCCTGCTGTATGCCTTGGGCCTGTGCGGCATGGCACTGACGACCTCGCCCCTGATGTTCACCCTCGCTACGGGGGTACTGATTGGCATGGCCCAGGCCGGCACCACCTACGCCGTGATTTACGGCGTGATCGGACGCAATGTGCCCGCAGAAAAACGCTCCTGGGCCATGGGCGTGGCAGCAGCAGCGGGCTCGTTCGGCCAGTTTTTGATGGTTCCTACCGAAGGCTTTTTGATCGGCCACTTCGGCTGGCAAGAGGCGTTGCTGGTGTTGTCGGTCGCCGCACTGCTGATGATTCCTTTGGCTCGCGGCCTTAAAGAGCCCGGCTTCGGAGGCACTGCGCCCCCCGCGCGGGAGCAAAGCATTGCCCAGGCGCTGCGTGAGGCCTTCAAGTACCCCAGCTTCCAGTTACTGATGGCGGGTTATTTCGTGTGCGGCTTTCAGGTGGTGTTCATCGGCGTGCACATGCCGAGTTACCTGAAAGACAAGGGGTTGTCGCCCCAGGTGGCCAGCTACGCGCTGGCTTTGATCGGCCTGTTCAATGTGTTCGGCACCTATGCTGCCGGCGTGCTGGGGCAAAAAATGCCCAAGAAGCACATCCTCTCCTTCATCTACTTCGCGCGCGCGGTGGCGATCAGCGTGTTTTTGATCGTGCCGCTCACGCCTGCCAGCGTGTACGTGTTCTCAGCAGTTATGGGCTTTTTGTGGCTCTCTACCGTGCCACCGACCAACGCCACCATTGCGCAGATATTTGGCGTGGCGCACTTGTCCATGCTGGGCGGGTTTGTGTTTTTCAGCCACCAGATCGGTTCGTTCATGGGGGTATGGCTGGGTGGCTACCTGTATGACCGCACCGGGAGCTACGACATCGTCTGGTACATCGCCATCGCGCTGGGCGTCGCCGCAGCCTTGGTGAACCTGCCGGTGCGCGAGGCGCCGATTGCCCGCACACCCCAAGCGGCCTAAAGCTCCCGTCATGCTCAAAAAGACTGCAATCACGCTGGGCCTGTGCGGGCTGCTGAGCGCTGTTTTTTTGCTATACGGCCAAGCTGACTTCATGGTGCAAATGGCCAACCAGTTGTGGGCCTGTTTTTAAATCCACTCTGCCATGACACATAACACCCCGGTCACCATCATCACCGGCGCATCGGAAGGCATAGGCGCCGAACTGGCGCGGCAACTGGCAACCCGCCACGGCGCCGGTATGCGCCTGGTGCTGGCTGCCCGCAAGCGCGATGCGCTGGAAACCGTGGCAGCGAGCTGCCGCGCCAAGGGCAGCCAGGTGGTGGTCGTGCCCACCGATGTATCGGTAGAAGCCCAGTGCCGCAACCTGATACAAGCCACTCTCGACGCATTCGGGCGCATAGATACGCTGGTCAACAACGCGGGCGTGTCTGCCCAGGCCCTGTTTCAAGACGTGGATGCCCAGGACTTGCATTGGTACGAGGACCTGATGCGCGTCAACCTCTGGGGCAGCGTGTGGTGCACCCATGCCGCATTGCCGCATCTGAAGCAGACCCAAGGGCGCATCGTGGCGGTGTCGTCACTGGCGGGCTTGATCGGCGTGCCCGGACGCACTGCCTACAGTGCCTCCAAATTTGCGATGACGGGCTTTTTTGAGGCGCTTCGCGCAGAGCTCAAACCCTCGGGCGTGAGCGTGACGACCGCCTTCCCTGGCGTGGTGTTGACCGACATCCGCGCGCATGGCCTGAATGCCAAAGGCGACATCGCCGGCTCCAGCGGCCTGAAGGAAGACAAGGCCATGACCGTGTCCGAGTGCGCCTATCTCATTGCCAGCGGCATGCAAAAGCGCCAGCGCGAAGTGGTGATGACCGCCCAGGGCAAGCTCGGGCGCTTCCTGAAGCTCCTGCTACCCCGTGTTGTGGAGAACATGGCCTTGGCAGCGCTCAAAGACGACGTTAAGCCCCAGTGATGCACACACCGCACCCACGCCTGGCTGCGCCGTCACCCTGGATTCAGCGCTGGAGTCACCTCATCCCCTCTGGAGCCTCGGTGCTGGATGTGGCATGCGGGAGTGGCCGCCACTTGCATTGGTTTGCCGAGCGCGGCTGCCAGGTCACCGGTGTCGACCGGGACATCGAAAATGCACAACAGCTGTTGCCGAATGCCCGGCTTGTGCAGGCAGATATTGAAAACGGCCCTTGGCCCTTGGTGAACACCGCCGACGGCGAGCCTGAATTATTTGATGCGGTGGTCGTCACCAACTACCTGTGGCGGCCGTTGATGGGCACGCTCCTCGCCAGTCTGGCGCCCGGCGGGGTCTTGCTGTTTGAGACATTTGCGGCGGGCAACGAAACCGTGGGACGCCCTGCCCGGCCTGATTTTTTGCTACAAAACGGCGAACTGCTGCACATGTGCCGCGAATTGCACATCGTTGCCTTTGAAAACGGTTTTCTGGAGCAACCCGACCGCTTCGTGCAGCGCATCGCCGCTGTACGTATCTTTACCCCCGGTGCACACAATGCCACTCTGGCGCGTTATGCACTCTAGTTAAAATGTTCGTTTACTGATTCAACACTAGCCATGAACGCTTCTACAGGTCCAATCCGGGGCAGCATCGTAGCCCTCATCACTCCGATGCTTGACGACGGTTCCGTCGATTACCCAGCCCTTCGCAAGCTGATCGATTGGCACATTGCCGAGGGCACTGATTGCATCGGCGTCGTCGGCACCACCGGCGAGTCCCCCACCGTGAGCGTGGAAGAGCACTGCGAAATCATTCGCGTGTCGGTGGAGCAAGCGGCTGGGCGGGTGCCGATCATGGCCGGCTGCGGCGGCAACTCCACCCGCGAGGCCATTGCCTTGGCCAAGTTCGCCAAACAAGTGGGCGCAGATTGCCAACTGCAAGTGGTGCCCTACTACAACAAGCCCACGCAAGAGGGCCAATTCCAGCACTTCAAGGCCATTGCCGAAGCCACGGGCGATCTGCCTATCGTGCTCTACAACGTGCCCGGCCGCTCGGTGGCAGACATGGCGCACGACACCGTCTTGCGCCTGACCCAAGTGCCCGGCATCGTCGGCATCAAAGAAGCAACCGGCAATATTGAACGCGCCCAATGGCTGATCAAGGATGCGCCCAAAGAATTTTCCATTTACAGCGGCGATGATCCGACTGCTGTGGCTTTGATGCTGTGCGGCGGCCACGGCAACGTGAGCGTCACTGCCAACGTGGCACCGCGCCTCATGCACGAGCTGTGTGTAGCTGCCATTGCAGGCGATGTGGCCCGTGCCATGGACATTCAACTCAAGCTTTTGCCTGTACACAAGGCTTTGTTCGTGGAATCCAACCCGATTCCCGTGAAGTGGGCCGTGTCACGCATGGGTTTGAGCAAGCCTGCTTTGCGCTTGCCCTTGACGCCCATGACCGAGGCCAACCAGCCGGTAGTTGAGCGCGCCCTGCAGTCCGCCGGACTGATTTGAGCGACCGACCTTTTTTGAGGATCTCTGTGAATTCCATTTCTAAAGTTATTTTGATCGGCACGACCCTTGCCCTGGGGGCATGCTCCGCCCTCGAAACTGACAAAGTGGATTACCGCTCTGCAGCCAAGGCTCCAACGCTGGACATTCCGCCCGATCTGACCCAGTTGTCCAAAGACACCCGCTACACCGTGGTGGGCGGGGCTGTGTCTGCCAATGCATCCAAAGCAGGGCAAGTCGAGACCTCCAAAACCGCCATTGCGGCCATCAACGTAGGGGATGTGCGCATTGAGCGGGCCGGCAACCAGCGCTGGCTGGTCGTCAACCGCCCTGCCGAAAAGCTGTGGGAGCCTGTGAAAGACTTCTGGCAGGAAAACGGCTTTTTGCTGGCCATGGACCAGGACAAGCTCGGCATTATGGAAACCGACTGGGCCGAGAACCGGGCCAAGATTCCACAGGACTTCATCCGGGCTTCTTTGGGCAAGTTGCTGGACTCGTTCTACTCCACGCCTGAACGCGACAAGTTCCGCACTCGCCTGGAGCGGGACGCCAATGGCAACACGGAAATCTTCATCAGCCACCGTGGCATGGTCGAGGTGTACACCGCCGACCGAACCAACGAAACCGTGTGGCAACCTCGCGCTGCGGACCCTGAGCTGGAAGCAGAATTTCTGCGCCGCTTGATGGTCAAACTGGGCATCTCACAAGAGCAGTCCAAAGCTCTGGTGGCCAACAGTGCGCCCAAACAGGTGGCGGTGGTTGGTAACGTCAATGGCCAACCCGTGGTGCAGCTCGAAGAAGGCTTTGACCGCGCATGGCGCCGTACTGGCTTGGCCTTGGACCGCACCGGCTTCACCGTGGAAGACCGGGATCGCAAGCAAGGCATCTACTTTGTGCGCTACCAGAACCTGACCTCTGAAAACTCGGAGCCCGGTTTCTTCAGCAAGTTGTTCAGCGGCTCCAAGAAGGCGAATGAAGCCACCAAGTACCGCATCTCTGTGCGCAGCGAAGGTGAAAAATCTACGGTAAGCGTGCTGGATGCGGATGGCAACCCCGAGTCTTCTGCCACTGCGCAGCGCATCGTGAAAGTCATTGCGGACGACATCAAATAAGCCGCCCAACGCATCACCCCAAGCGGTGATGCAGGGACGAAAAAAAACCACCGCGAGGTGGTTTTTTTTCGGCTGCAAGCAGATTACTGCTTAGCTGGCTCGGAAGCAGCAGCTGCGGGAGCAGCAGCAGGAGCTTCGGCAGCAGGAGCGGAAGCAGCAGCTGCGGGAGCAGCAGGAGCTTCAGCAGCAGGAGCGGGAGCAGCAGCAGGAGCTTCTTCCTTCTTACCGCAAGCAGCCAAGGCAGCAGCAGCGATCAAAGCTGCCAAAACGAGAGACTTGTTCATTTTTAAAGACTTTAGTGAGTTAACGAAACAATTTCCGGAAATTGTCTGAGCAGCAAGCCACCCAGCCCTGACGAAAAGCATTCGGTCTCTTTCCACCAGAGCTTGAAATTATACAAGACCCAAAACAGTGCATGCGGGTAAACCCTCTTGAAGCACTAGAGCCCCAGCGTGGTAGCCGGGAAACCGGGTGAACTTTGTCTGCGACATTCATCCAACAGTTCTGTCAATTCGATGCGGTTACGAACCTCTTGACTGCAAATACCCACCGAACGCGTCACTTCACGCCGGTGCAAAAACCACTCCGGACCCAACAATGCACTAGGCATCTCACTGTCGCCAAGGTGCTTCACCACCCGGCAATCCACCAAGTGACTCCACATGCCCCGCCATTGGGCAAAACGCGGGTGCAACACGGGCACTTGGTTGTAGCGTTTGGCCAGCAAGGTGAGTTGGCGCCCCGGGCCGGCCCAGGCGTTGAGCGCATCAATAATCGTCCTCTCCCGCAAGGGCCAATCTTCAAAATTTACATCGCTCCACACCATATGCGGCCACCGTTGTTGAGCCGCCATCTGGATCATGAGACGCACCTGCTGAGCAAACGCCGCAGGCCCCGCAAACCTACCGGCAGTCAGCGAGGCCGTTTCATTGGTCGACATGCAGCCACCCTGCATCGCACCAGTCTTGCACCAGCTCCAAAGCACCCTCGCTCAAGCGACGCACTTCTTTTGCGTCCAGGCAGCGCTGGTCTGCAAGGCGTTTGATCAGCTGCGCATCCCGCCCCGCCGCACGGAAACTTTCTCCGTTGATGAACACATGGTGCGCGTCATAGAGCATACGGGTACGACGGTCCAAGCGAATGGCGCCTTCCACATCCTGGCCTTCACCATCAAACCAGACGTTCGCCTTGGGTTCACTCAAATACTCCCCCAAAGCGCGGGCTACGGCTTGCGGGTCTTTGAGTGCAGCTTGCAGCGCAGTTTGGGCAAACTCCACCATGGCCTCGGGCAAGGCCGCATGGGCTTCTACCGCTGCTTGCTTGGGGTCGGTGTACAGCGCGGCAGGAAGATCGTCCGCCGCATGTTCGGCCAAGCGCTGCAACACCTCTTGCGCCAACTCAGACTGCGAGGGTGAACGGAAACCGATGGAATATGTCATGCACTCCCCCTCGGCAATCCCGTCGTGGGCGTACTTGGGCGGGAGGTACAACATGTCTCCGGGCTCCAGCACAAACTCTTCTTCCGGCTCAAAGTTCGACAGAATTTTGAGCGGCACGCCCGGCTGCAAAGACAAGTCCTTCTGGCGCCCGATACGCCAACGGCGCCGACCATGCGCCTGCAACAAAAATACGTCGTAGCTGTCAAAGTGGGGGCCGACACCGCCTTGATCGGTGGCGTAACTGATCATCAGATCATCCAAACGGGCATCCGGCACGAAACGAAATTGGTTGATCAGGCCGTGTACCCGTTCATCATGCGTGTCCACCCCCTGCACCAACAAGGTCCAACCGGCTTGCTTGAAAGGAGGCAAACCCTTGCGAGCAAAAGGCCCGTGTTTGAGCTTCCATCCTGCGGCTTTGCCCGACACGTCCTGTACTACCAGCCGCGACTCCACCTCTTCCTGCGCCGCCAGCTCCAGCAACTCAATACGCTCCAACAGGGGCGCAAAGCCGGGGATGGCCTGCCGGATCACCAAAGGCTTTTTGTGCCAATAGCGTTGCATAAAGGTTTCCGGGCTGATGCCGCCCAGCAGCTGGAGAGGAGTTTCAATGTTCATGGGACAATTCTGCCCTATGGAAATCACCACACAATGCGTCGTTGCCCTGACCTGGACGCTGAAAGACACTTTGGGCGAAGAACTGGACGTTTTGGACGAGCCGGTCGAGTTTTTATTGGGCGGTAACGACTTGCTGCCCTCGATTGAAGCTGCATTGCAAGGCCACGCCGCCGGAGACAAAGTGCAACTGCAGATCGAGCCGGATCAAGCTTTTGGCGACTTCAATGACCAGCTGATCTTTCTGGAGCCGCGTGCCCTGTTTCCTGCCGAGCTCCAGGAAGGCTTGACCATGGAGGGCTATGCCTTGCCCGAAGGCTGCAACCCGGATGCGCCCAAAGATGCGCTCTATACCATCACCGACATTTACCCCGAGCACGTTGTGCTGGACGGCAACCACCCGCTGGCGGGCATTGCCATCCGCATTCAGATGAAGGTGGAGTCCGTGCGTGAGGCGACCGAGGAAGAAATTGGCGCGGGCACCTTGGGTACCGGCTTTTTCCGCATCCAGCCAATACAGGCCACTGCGCCAAGCAACGACACGCTGCATTAATAAAGGAACCCCGCAGAACCGGCTTTGCCGGGCTGCCGGGGTTGTCCCCGGGTGAGAAGGGACTATTTTTTCCCGGTAGAGCCGTAGCCCCCCTCCCCGCGTTGCGATGCGGGGAACTCTGTCACCACATTGAACTGGGCTTGCACCACCGGAACAATCACCAGCTGGGCAATCCGCTCCATCGGTTCGATCGTGAACGGAACTTCGCTGCGGTTCCAGGCGCTTACCATGAGCTGCCCTTGGTAATCGCTGTCAATCAAGCCCACCAAATTCCCCAACACAATGCCGTGCTTGTGCCCCAAACCCGAACGCGGCAGGATCAAGGCCGCATAGGCCGGGTCTTCGAGGTAAATCGCCATGCCGGTGGGCACCAGTTGCCAGGCATTCGGCGCCAGGGTGAGCGGGGCATCCAGGCAAGCCCGCAAATCCAAACCGGCGCTGCCCGGTGTGGCGTAGGTTGGCAAGTTGTCTTGCAGGCGGGAATCCAAAATTTTGACGTCGATTTTCATGAAGTTCTTTCATCGGGAGTGCAAACGCTGGGCGACCTCAGCCACCAACTGGCGTGCAAGTTGAAGTTTGGTATTGCGGGGGAGTTCGGTAGCGCCTTGGGCGTCTATCAGCAGGAGCGCATTGTCATCCTGTCCGAAGGTGGCGGGACCGATGTTACCCACCAGCAGGGGCACTTTTTTGCGGAGTCGCTTCGCCGTAGCATGGGCCAGCAGGTCATGGCTTTCCGCCGCAAAACCGACGCAATACAAGCGCCCGTCCGCCGCACGCGGACTGGACGCCACCTCCGCCAGGATGTCCGGGTTCTCCACGAACTCCAGCCGTGGAGTCGCGCCGCTGCCGTCCTTTTTGAGTTTTTGATCCGCCGCCGTTGCCGGGCGCCAGTCGGCCACCGCCGCAGTTGCTATAAAAACAGTAGCTGCTCGCGCACACTCCACGGCGGCCAGATGCATATTTAATGCTGATTTCACGTCCACACGCGTCACGCCACGAGGTGTGGGCAAGGACACAGGCCCGGCAATCAGGGTCACCTCTGCCCCGGCTTCCTGCGCGGCACGGGCAATCGCAAACCCCATCTTTCCGCTGGAGAGATTGGTGATACCGCGAACAGGGTCTATCGCCTCAAAAGTGGGCCCCGCTGTGACCACAACTTTATGACCCGCGAGCAACTTCGGCTGGAAAAATGCGATGACTTCGTGCAGCAATTCCTCGGGCTCCAGCATGCGCCCGTCACCCGTCTCACCACAGGCTTGATCACCATTGCCAACCCCCAACACATGCGTGCCATCCGCACGCAGTTGCGCCAGATTGCGCTGCGTCGCGGGGTGGGCCCACATTTCGCGGTTCATCGCCGGGGCAATAATCAAGGGCACGGTGTCGATAGGTCGCGCCAGGCACATCAAACTCAGCAAATCATCAGCACGGCCGTGCAACAACTTGGCCATGAAGTCGGCACTGCAAGGCGCAATCAAAATCGCATCTGCCTCCCGACTCAGGTTGATATGCGGCATGTTGTTTCGCTCACGCGCATCCCACTGCGAGTCATACACCGTGCGGTTGCTCAGGGCCTGCATGGTGACCGGAGTGATGAACTGTGCGGCTGCCTCTGTCATCACCACCTGAACCGTCGCCCCTTGCTTGATCAACGCGCGACACAGCTCTGCCGCTTTGTAGCAGGCGATGCCGCCTGTCAAACCCAAAACAATGTGCTTACCGGAAAGGTCCATGTCGTACTCATTTCATGATGGCGGCACGCACTTCGTTGCTGCCGCAGACCGCCGCAATGTAGCAGACCCCTATAATCTCGCTTTACCACCTCATCGAACCCTCAGGTTCGCCCCTGACATGACCAAATTTGTCTTCGTCACCGGCGGTGTGGTGTCTTCCCTTGGAAAGGGAATCGCCTCAGCCTCCCTTGCTGCGATCCTGGAATCGCGGGGCCTGACAGTCACCCTCATCAAGCTGGACCCCTACCTCAACGTTGACCCCGGGACCATGTCGCCCCTGCAGCATGGAGAGGTGTTTGTCACCGACGACGGCGCAGAAACCGACCTCGACCTCGGCCACTATGAGCGCTTCATTGAAACGCGCATGCGCAAGTCCAACAACTTCACCACCGGACAGATTTACAAGAGCGTGCTCGACAAAGAGCGCCGCGGTGACTACCTGGGCAAGACCGTGCAGGTCATTCCCCACGTCACCAACGAAATTCAGGAGTTTGTGAAGCGCGGTGCGCGCTTTGGCGAACCCGATGCCGTCGATGTGGCGATTGTGGAAATAGGTGGCACCGTGGGTGACATCGAGTCCCTGCCCTTCCTCGAAGCCGTGCGCCAGATGAGCCTCAAGCTCGGCCCGAACAACAGCGCATTTGTGCACCTGAGCTACCTGCCGTGGATTGCTGCAGCCGGCGAGCTCAAGACCAAGCCCACCCAGCACACTGCCAAGCAATTGCGTGAAATCGGCATCCAAGCCGACGCCTTGCTCTGCCGTGCGGACCGCCCGATTCCTGACGAAGAGCGCGCCAAGATTTCTCTGTTCTCCAACGTGCCTGAATGGGGCGTCATCTCAATGTGGGATGTGGACACCATCTACAAGGTGCCCCGCATGTTGCACGAGCAAGGCTTGGACGGCCTCATCTGCGACAAGCTGCGTCTGAACACGCCACCCGCCAACCTCAAGCGCTGGGATGACTTGGTGTACGAGACCGAGCACCCGCAAGGCGAAGTCACAATCGCCATGGTCGGCAAATATGTGGACCTGACGGACAGTTACAAATCGGTCAACGAAGCTCTGCGCCACGCCGGCATGAAGAACCATGTGCGCGTCAAGATCGAACACGTGGACTCGGAAACCATCGATACCGCCAGCGTCAAGCAGCTGGCTAAATACGACGCGATTTTGGTGCCCGGTGGCTTCGGCAAGCGCGGCATTGAGGGCAAGATCAGCACAGCGCGTTTCGCCCGCGAAAGCAAAGTGCCCTACCTCGGCATCTGCCTGGGCATGCAAGTGGCAACCATCGAGTTTGCCCGTCATGTGGCCGGCTTGAAGGACGCCAACAGCACCGAATTTGAGCCCGAGAGCCCCAACCCCGTGATCGCTCTGATTACCGAGTGGAAGGATGCAGACGGCACCATCAAGACACGTGACGCCAACTCCGACCTCGGCGGCACCATGCGCTTGGGCGCCCAAAGCTCTGACGTGGCCAAAGACACGCTGGCCCACCGCATTTACGGCGACGTAGTGACAGAGCGTCACCGTCACCGGTATGAGGCCAACGTCAACTACCTGGACACCTTGCGTGCCTCCGGTTTGGTGATTTCGGCACTGACGCAGCGCGAGCAACTCACCGAAATCGTGGAGCTGCCCGAAAGTGTGCACCCCTGGTTTGTGGGCGTGCAATTTCACCCTGAATTCAAATCCACCCCATGGGATGGCCACCCCCTGTTCAACGCCTTCATCAAGGCGGCAGTGGATCACCAGAACGGTGGCAAAAATCTGAAAGCGGTTGCCTGATGAAATTGTGCGGTTTTGACGTTGGACTGGAACACCGCTTTTTCCTGATCGCGGGCACCTGCTCCATCGAAGGTCTGGAAATGTCCATCGAGGTGGCAGGCCGATTGAAGGAAGCTTGTACGGCGCTGGGCATTCCCCTGATTTACAAGGGATCGTTCGACAAGGCCAACCGCTCTTCCGGCACCAGCAAGCGCGGTGTGGGCATAGACGCAGGTTTGAAGATCCTTGACGAAGTCCGCCGTCAATTGCAATTGCCCATCCTGACGGATGTGCACGACGAGTCTCACGTAGCCGAAGTCGCCAGCGTGGTCGATGTGATGCAAACCCCCGCCTTTTTATGCCGCCAGACCGACTTCATCCGCGCAGTGGCCCAATCTGGCAAGCCGGTGAACATCAAAAAGGGCCAGTTCCTCGCGCCCTGGGACATGAAAAACGTGATCGACAAGGCCCGTGCTGCCGCCGAAGAAGTGGGGCTTTCAACAGACCGTTTTCTGGCCTGCGAACGGGGCGTGAGCTTCGGCTACAACAACCTCGTTGCGGACATGACCAGCCTGGCCGAAATGCGCAAATCAGGCGCACCGGTGGTGTTTGACGTGACCCACTCGGTGCAAAAGCCCGGTGGCTTGGGTGGTAGCAGCGGTGGTGCCCGCGATATGGTGCCCGTGCTAGCCCGTGCGGGTGTGGCTGCAGGTGTGGCCGGACTATTTATGGAAACCCACCCACGCCCCGCCGAAGCCTGGTCGGATGGCCCCAATGCCGTGCCGCTCCACCACATGAAGGCGTTGCTGGAGACCTTGGTGGCCCTGGATTCCGTAACCAAAAAAACCCCGCTTCTGGAAACAGATTTCCAGTGAACGGCAGCATGATGGAATCGGACATTTTTTGTTTGTGTGTTTTTGAACTGGAAAGAAACCAATGAGCGCAATTGTTGACATCGTCGGCCGCGAGATTCTGGACTCCCGTGGCAACCCCACCGTGGAATGTGATGTGTTGCTGGAATCCGGCACCATGGGCCGTGCAGCCGTTCCCTCCGGCGCATCCACCGGCTCCCGTGAAGCCATTGAACTGCGCGATGGCGATAAAAAACGCTACCTCGGCAAGGGTGTGTTGAAAGCCGTGGAGCACATCAACACCGAAATCTCCGAAGCCGTGTTGGGCCTGGACGCTTCCGAACAAGCGTTCCTGGACAAGACCCTGATCGACCTGGACGGCACCGAAAACAAGTCCCGCCTGGGCGCCAACGCGATGTTGGCCGTGTCCATGGCAGTGGCCCGCGCTGCAGCCGAAGAAGCCGGCCTGCCTTTGTACCGCTACTTCGGCGGCATGGGTAGCGTGCAGATGCCTGTACCCATGATGAACGTCATGAACGGTGGCGAGCACGCCAACAACAACCTGGACCTGCAAGAGTTGATGATCATCCCCGTGGGCGCCCCGTCTTTCCGCGAAGCCCTGCGCTGGGGTGCTGAAGTGTTCCACGCACTGAAGAAAATTCTGCACGACCAAGGCATCAGCACTGCCGTGGGCGACGAAGGCGGCTTTGCCCCCAACGTAGCCAACCACGAAGCCGCTATCCAGATGATCCTGCAAGCGATCGACAAGGCCGGCTATGTAGCAGGTGAACAAATCGCCCTGGGCTTGGACTGCGCAGCATCCGAGTTCTACAAGGACGGCAAGTACGAGCTGGAAGGCGAAGGCCTGAGCCTGACCGCCCAGGAGTGGACCGACATGCTGGCGACTTGGGTCGACAAGTACCCCATCATCTCCATTGAAGACGGCATGGCCGAAGGCGATTGGGACGGCTGGAAGGTCCTGACCGACCGCTTGGGCGCCAAGGTGCAGATCGTGGGTGACGACTTGTTTGTGACCAACACCAAGATCCTGAAAGAAGGCATCGACAAGGGCATTGCCAACTCCATCCTGATCAAGATCAACCAGATCGGTACCTTGTCCGAAACCTTCGCTGCGATTGAAATGGCCAAGCGTGCCGGCTACACCGCCGTCATCAGCCACCGCTCCGGTGAAACGGAAGACTCCACCATCTCTGACATCGCCGTGGGCACCAATGCAGGCCAGATCAAGACGGGTTCTTTGAGCCGTTCCGACCGCATGGCCAAGTACAACCAGCTGCTGCGCATCGAAGAAGATTTGGGTGATGTGGCTGTGTACCCCGGCCGCGCTGCGTTCTACAACCTGCGTTAACGCATCCACTGACCGAACCATTGCCACATGGGTAACCGCTGGGTCCCTGCTGTGTTGATTGCCTTGCTGCTGATCCTGCACGGACAGCTGTGGTTCGGTCGTGGGAGCATCCCCAACGTTGCGAAACTCTCCAGGCAACTGGAGGAACAAAAGCAACACAACGCGCAAGCACTCCAGGCGAATGAACGCCTGGAGGCGGAGATTCATGACCTGAAAGAGGGTCTGGAAATCGTGGAAGAAAAAGCCCGCTCAGAACTGGGTATGGTCAAAGCGAACGAAATCTACGTTCAAATCGCCCGCTGAGCCCGTGCGAACGCCATGAAAATAGCGATTCTGGGCGCGGAATCCACCGGCAAAAGCACGCTATGCCACGTCTTAGCCCAAGCCCTTCGTTCGACAGAAACACCCGCAGTTGCTGTCGATGAGTATTTGCGTGAGTGGTGCTTGAGCACACGGCGCACACCCCGACCGGAAGAACAAGCTGCCATTGCACGTGAGCAATCACGACGTATTCATGCGCACTCCAATGTCACCGTGATTGCGGACACTACGGCGTTGATGACAGCGGTCTACAGCGATGTGCTCTTCGGCGACACAACGTTGTACCCCATGGGTCTCGAGGACCTGAAAAGGTTTCACCATGTGCTGGTAACCGCCACAGACCTGCCATGGGTTGCAGACAGCTATTTGCGGGACAGCCCCAGTGGCCAACAAGCCATCCACCGGCGTTTGCAGGAGGTGCTGCGCGACAGTGGCATGGCCTACTCCATGGTCTATGGCCAAGGTGAACAGCGCCTGCAGGCTGCCCTTGCCATTGTCAAACCCACGTCAACCAACGCGGCGGCAGAACTGCAAACCTATCGCCGCTGGATGGCGCGCTGCGAGAAATGCTCGGACGCGGCCTGCGAGCACCGCGTATTTCAGGACCTGAGCAACGCTTAGTGCGTTCCTGCAGCACCTTGCTGCAGCTGGACGGCATCCGTAAAAAGCTGGGCCGCATCTACCGGGTCGAACCGGTATTGCACGCCACAGAATTCACAGCCGACCTCAATATCGCTACGCTCGGACAGAATGCTCTCCGCTTCTTCCCGCCCCAAGCTCACGATCATTTTGGCAACACGCTCCCGGCTGCAGTTGCAAGTGAAACGAGGCGCTGTGTCGCCCAGCAAGGGCTCAAACCGTGTCACAGGCTCCTCCCAGTACAAGCGACGCAACACCGTGTCTACATCCAGATCCAACAGCTCTTCGGCCTTTAGGCTCTTGGCAAGGATAGAGATGCGGTTGTAATGCTCGTTGAGCCCAATTTCATCTTCGTTCTCGCGGGAGACCATACTGCCTGCCAGATTGCCAACGCCTTCCAAAGGCAAGCGCTGAATCAGCAAACCGGCAGCCACCTTGTCATTCGCCGCCAACACCAGCGTGGTGTCGAGTTGCTCGCTTTGCAGCATGTAGTGCTCCAAGACCTCACTGATCCGCTCCAACGGTCGGCCAGCATCGTCAAACAAAGGCACCACCCCCTGGTAAGGCTGCTGTCCTGGAAACTTGGTTTTAGGGTCCAGGGTGATGGCACAGCGCCCCTGGTTACTCGCATTCACCATCTGACTGAGGGGCATGTCGGGCGTCACATCGCCCACTACGGTTGCAGTGGAGCGCAGGCTGAAGTCTGGCTGCACTTCTGTCACCGCCAATTTGACAGGGCCATCTCCAAAAATCTGCAGCACCAGCGCGCCGTCAAACTTGATGTTGGACTGCATCAAAGCCGCAGCCGCCGTGATCTCGCCCAGCAAGGACTGCACCTCCGCCGGATACGCACCGTGCTCGGTATTCGAAGCACGGCGGCGCAAAATCTCCTGCCAGGAGTCCGTCAAACGGACCATCGCACCCCGCACCGGCAAGCCATCGAACAAAAATTTGTGCAACTCAGACATGCACACTCTCCAAAAAAATAGGCCCCTTGCGGGGCGGAACTAGGCAATTTTCTTCAGGCCTGCGCGAAATCGCTGCGCATTCGCCACGTAGTGGCGGGCACTTGCCAACAGCCCTTGTTTTTGCTCGTCGGACAACTCCCGCACCACTTTGGCAGGGCTGCCCAAGATCATGCTGCCATCCGGAAATTCCTTGCCCTCGGTGACCAAGGCACCCGCTCCTACCAGGCACCCTTTGCCAATCCGAGCGCCATTGAGCACCACGGCACCAATGCCGATCAAGGAGCCATCTCCAACCGTGCACCCATGCAACATGACTTGGTGACCCACGGTGACGTTCTCGCCAATCGTGAGCGGTTTGCCGATGTCTGCGTGTAACACACTGGCATCCTGGATATTGCTGCCCGCCCCGATGCGGATGGTTTCTGTGTCCCCACGCACCACCGCACCAAACCATATGCTGGCATCGGCGCCGATTTCAACTGCGCCAATGACTTCCGCGCTATCGGCGACCCAAGCCCGCTGATCCAACGTGGGCGACACACCGTCCAACTCATAGATTGCCATGATCGCCCCTAGCGTTTCAAAAACTAGAATTGTAAAGATGGAACTCCGCGAACAGGCCTGGGCGGCCTTTATGACCCCAACACCTGCCGCCAAAGTAAGTGCAACACTCGCACTGCAGCCATTGCTGCACCAAGGCCCGGTAGATTGCCTACGCACGTTTGATGCGCCATCCGGCCCCGGGCGCCCACAGCGGCCGGAATTGGTGGAGCCCAAAGAGGTTCCCCGCCGCTCTCCCTTCACGCCAGCCGGACACGCTGCGCTCATGCATTCGATTGCGCATATTGAATTCAATGCGATCGATCTTGCACTCGATTGCATTTGGCGTTTTCCAGGCATGCCAGAAGCGTTTTACCGGGACTGGGCAATCGTCGCCACGGAAGAAACCAAGCACTTCATGCTGCTGGAAACACACCTCCAAGCCCAGGGCTATTGTTACGGTGACTTTCCGGCCCACACCGGCCTGTGGACCATGTGCGAAAACACTGCCCATGACATCGTGGCCCGCATGGCCCTGGTCCCCCGCACCCTGGAGGCACGTGGCCTCGACGCCACCCCTTTGATACAGACCAAATTAGCCAAGGTCGGCACGCCTGCGGCGCTGGAGGCACGCGACCTGCTGCACATCATCCTGACCGAGGAAGTCGGGCACGTAGCGGCCGGCAATCGTTGGTTCCATTGGCTGTGCGAACTCCAGCAGCTTGACCCCGGTGCGTTTTATGCCAAGGCGGCACTGGACTATGCCGCCCCCAAACCCAAACCCCCGTTCAACTACGCCGCCCGGCTTGCAGCGGGCTTCACGCAAGGCGAATTGCAAAAATTGGATGAAGATGCCGGAATCCCCACGACGCCGGCCACGGCCCCTAGAATGACTGGCAACCTTGCCTCCTGAACGGCAACACCATGTCACACCCAGAAACCCCACCTTCGCCCGCAGCCCCCCAGGCCATCAGCATGGCCCGCCAAGCCATCGTGAGCGCAAACGGCTCCATCATGGGCTATGAACTGTTCAATCGCAGCGTATCGGCAGAGGGGCACTCAGCTTCCAGTGATGCGCAAATGTTGTTCAACCTTTTGTCTTTGTCTGAGGGAGAAAGCCTGTTGGGTAAAACGCAGCTCTTTGTGAACTGCACCCATGACAGCCTGGCCGGCGGACACTTGGACCTGGTAACGCCGGAGCGGGTGGTGCTCGAAATACCATCGATTGCAAGCGCGCATCTGGAGCAAATTGCCTTGCGTTTGCCCACCCTGCAAAGCATTCACGCCCGAGGATTTCAGCTGGCTTTTGACTACTCGGTGCTGACCCGCTCGTATGAAGAGTGGTTGCCTCTGGCTTCTTACATCAAGTTCGATGTCAGCATTCTCAAACCGGCGTCGCTTGCTGCTTTTGTGCAACTGGCACAAAACCAAACACAAGCCCAGCTGATTGCAGAAAAAGTGGAAAACGCAACGCAAGTTGCCACCCTGCAAGCGCTGGGCGTGCAGTATTTCCAGGGCTACTGGTTTGCCAAGCCCACCATGATCGAAGGGCAAACACTGCGGCCCTCGCAAGCAGCCATCCTCCAACTGATCAACCTGGTGCGCAAACAAGCCAGCACGGCAGAAATTGAAGAAGTACTCAAACGGGACCCGACCCTCTCGTTCAATCTGCTGCGCTTCATCAATTCGGCAGGGTTTGGACTGCGCACTGAAATCACCTCATTCAAGCATGCGGTGATGCTCCTCGGCCTGAAAAAACTCTTCAAATGGGCAGCATTGCTGATGACCACCTCTGCCGCAGCCAGTGGCGTGTCACCAGCAGTCGGCACCACGGCCGTCGTGCGCGGACGCCTGATGGAGCTTCTTGCAGCAGAGGCACTGCCGCCGGAAGAGTGCGACAACGCTTTTGTGGTGGGCATCTTCTCGCTGCTCGACAGTTTGCTGGGCGTGCCTATGCACACTGCCATGGCCAGCATTTCCTTGCCTGAATCCGTCACGCAAGCGTTGCTGCACCAAACGGGCCCCCTGGCGGAGTATTTGCGCCTTACCCTGGCCTGCGAAAGCGGGGATGACCTAGCTTTTGCCACCAGTGCCAAGGCATTGCAACTGACCGAAAAACAAATCAACTGGGCCCACCTGCAAGCCTTGGCATGGGCTGAGACCCTAGGCCAAGAGTAAGCCATCCCCTGCGGCTCATTCACCCGCGAGGGTGGTGTTGTTTGTGCAAAGCCGCCAAGCGGTCGCGTGCGATGTGGGTGTAGATGGTGGTAGTGGATATATCGGCATGCCCCAATAGCATCTGCACCGAGCGCAGATCGGCGCCATGGTTGAGCAAATGGGTCGCAAACGCATGCCGCAAAGTGTGGGGCGATATGGGCACCTGAATGCCGGCCTGCAGCGCATAGCGCTTCACCAATGACCAAAACATAACGCGCGTCATCGCGCTGCCCGCCTTGGCTCCACGCACCGTCACGAACACGTCGGACGATTGGCGCCCCGCCAGCAGCTCGGCACGTGGGCCGGCCAGGTAACGCTGCAACCACAACGCCGCGACTTGCCCGAATGGCACCAATCTCTCTTTGGCCCCCTTTCCCATGACACGCAGCACGCCCTCGTTCAGCCCGAGATGGGTCACCCGCAAACTCACCAATTCGCTGACACGCAGGCCACTGGCGTACATCACCTCCAGCATGGTCTTGTCACGAATACCCAAAGCCTCCTGGGTATCGGGAGCGTTCAGCAGCGCCTCGACCTGGGCTTCCGTCAGCGTTTTGGGCACCTGCAGTGCCTGCTTGGCTGCCTGTAGCTTGAGCGTCGGGTCTTTAGCTATTTGTCCTTCACGCAGCGCCCAACGGTAAAAGCGCTTGAACACTGTCAAGCGCCGGTTGGCCGTCGTGGCTTTGGTCGTGCCGTGGCGCGCTGCAAAATAGGCTTGCAAATCTACCTCTTGCGCCACCGCCAAAGGCCTGCCCGCCAAAAACTCTGCGAACAAGGTCAAATCGCGGCGGTAGGCTTGGAGGGTGTTTTTGGACAGCCCCTCCTCCAGCCACAAAGCATCAATGAACGCATCCACCGATGCCGTGTCTGTCTCCATACCCCGACCTTACTCCAGGCTCAACTTGGAGGTATCCACCACTTTTTTGTACACCTCGAACTCGGCCTTGATCTGGGCGGCAAACTGCTCGGGGGTGTTGCCCACCACCAGCGAGCCGGTATCTTCAATGCGTTTGCGCACAGCGGGGTCTTCCAGCACCTTGCGTACGCCGGCATTGATCTTGTCCACCACGTCTTTGGGCAAGCCCTTAGGGCCGTAAATGCCATAAAACGCCATGCGGTTCACAGGCTCCAACCCAACTTCCTTAAAGGTCGGCACATTGGGCAGCTGGCTCAGGCGTTGCGGCGCTGCCACCACGATGGGAACCAGACGGTTGGCGGTAATGAAAGGCAATGCAGATGGCAGGTTGTCAAAAATCATGGGCACCTGCCCACCCACTGTGTCATTCAACGCAGGCCCCGCGCCACGGTACGGGATATGGGTAATAAAAGCCCCGGTCAAGCTTTTGAACAACTCGGTCTGCATATGACCGATCCCCCCGGTACCCGAAGACGAATAGGAATACTTGCCGGGATTTTTCTTGATTTCGGCCAAAAAAGATTTGTAGTCTTTGGCTGGAAAGCTGGGGTGCACCGCAATCACATTGGGCGTGGCCGCAATATTCACGATGGGTGTGAAATCCGTCAGTGGGTTGTAGGGCGTTTTAGGGTTGATGGCCGGGTTCGCTGCCACCGTGGATACGGTAGCGATTCCCAGTGAATATCCGTCAGGCTGCGATTTCGCGGTTTCATTGGCGCCCACGACACCTCCGCCACCCGCCTTGTTCTCCACCACCACGCTTTGCCCCAAAACCTTGCCCAAGGGCTCGGCGATGATGCGGGCCACCAGGTCGGTGGTGCCACCAGGCGCAAAGGGCACCTGCAATCGGATGAGCTTGCTCGGGTAGCTTTGCGCCCAAGCGGCATTCATTGCCGTTAACAGCCCCACAGTCCACAAAATACGACGACGGTACATACGGTTGAACTCCTCTTTTGGCTTGCCGGTTTTGCACGCCGATCGGCATGCAATGGTCTGATAGTAATGCGCTACCCACCGCCTCGCCATGCGGTGGAACCCGAGGCGGCTGGTATCCTCGTTGCGTGAATTACGCCCAGCTCCTATTCCCCGACTTTTCGCTCATTTTTTTCGGCTACCTGGTCTGCCGCTACACCCAACTCAACCGCCCTTTGTGGGAGCAGGTTGAGGCACTGGTGTACTACCTGCTGTTCCCGGTGCTGCTGTTTCACTCCATCATCAAAAGCCCGCTGGACTTGAGTGTGGCCTCCAAGCTGATGGCCGCTGGCTGGGCCACCGGTCTCAGCGGCATCGCACTGGCCTACGCACTACCGCACCTACCGATACTGGGGCGGCACATGCCCGGCCCGGGCCATGCTGCCAGCGCGCAGATTGCATTCCGCTTCAACTCCTTTATCGGTCTGGCGATTGCCGATCGACTGGCGGGCCCGCAGGGTTTGCAGCTGATTGCGGTGCTGATTGGCGTGTGCGTGCCCTTGTTCAACGTGGCGGCGGTCTGGCCTATGGCGCGGCATGCGCAAAAAGGCTTTGCCAAAGAGCTGATCCGCAACCCGCTCATCATCGCCACCGTGTTGGGCCTGGTGTGCAACCTGGCCGGCTTTCGCCTGCCCGTGTGGCTGGAGCCCACGGTCACCCGGCTGGGCGCGGCCTCCCTGGCGCTGGGCCTGATGGCGGCCGGAGCCGGCATGCAGATCGGCGCATTGGCACGTGCCAAGACCCTGGCGGTGTCGGTGCTGGCCATTCGCCACCTGATCACCCCCATGACTGCATGGGTAGTGGCCCGCCTGCTGGGCCTGGATGCCACGCAGACCACCATGCTGCTCGCCTTCTCGGCCCTGCCCACCGCATCAAGCTGCTACGTGCTGGCCGCCCGCATGGGGTACGACGGCGCGTATGTGGCCGGCTTGGTCACGCTGTCCACCCTGCTCGGCGTGGTCAGCCTGCCGTTTGCACTGGGCGTGCTGCGAGTGCTTTAAGCACGAGGCTTACTCGTACCAGAGCTGCAAGGCTTCGGCGTGCATGGCGTGGCGGTAGCTGCCCTGGGGCAGCCAGCTCGACGCACTGCAGGCGGCTCGGGCAATAAAGTCCAAAAACGCCAAATGCCTGCGCAGCACCCGCTGCTGGCGATGCCCGATCAGCGGGTTGAAAATGCCCAAACGGCTAAAAAGCTGGCGCGGGTTCTTTTTGATCCACAGCCAGGAGCCCATCTCCAGCGTGAGCGGTAAAAACACCTGGGCCTCGGTATCGGGCAACTGGGCGTGCAGGTGGTCCCACAAATCGCCGTGGGTCAGGTACTGCAGGCTCTGCGGTTCAAACACATAGGGGTGCTGGTTGTAGCTTTGGCGGTACATGCGCTGCAGCACATACATCTCCGCCAAATGCGCCATGGGCTGGCGGGTATGCGCATACGGAAACCACAAGCGGTCCCGCACCCCAAAGCCGGAGTGACAGTCCACCGACATGCTGAACGCCCGGCTGGTGAGCTCGCGCTCCACCACCTCACACAAGGCCTGCGCCTCGGGCTGCATGGGCTCGCCCGCTACCCCGCGGTACCACGGCAGCCGGGGGCTGAAACGCTGGCCACCTACCCAGGCCGGCACCGGCTCTACCGCATCCAGCGGGGCATTGCGCATCAGGTCCACACCAACGGGGTTGGCGCGGGTGCCCAGCTGCATGCCGCCGGGGTTGACCACCGGCATGAACACCATGCGCATGGACTCCAGCTGCTGGTGCAAGGTGTGGTCCCACCCCATGCGCATGACCAGGCTGTTGAGAAACGCCAGCACCACCTCCGAGCCAATGCGCTCCAGCCCGTGGACCCCGCCAAAAAAACCAATGGCCGGCACCGAGGGCGACGGGTTGCCCATGGTGACCACATACACCGGCAAAGATGCCCCATCCGCAGCCACGTCACAGGCCACCCGCACATCCACACGGTCGCCCGCGAGTTGAAGAATGCGCTCCAGTTCGGACAGCGCGGCCAAAGGGGGTTGAAGCAAAAAAATCTCCCGTGAAGCCGGCTAGCTTAGCGCCCGCAACACTGCTTGCAAACCCTTGCAACCGTTACACCACAGTGCCATCAAAAAGTCACACAAAAGGCATAAATTCGTTTCAGCAAAACGTAACCGGGAGCTGTCATGATCCTCAAACTGCTGGGCCTGCAACGACTGTTGGATGAACTTTTCGACGACGAATGGCTGGACCCCATCGCGTTGATTGAAGTATGAAATTCGCCCCCACACACCGCGCCCGCCGCAGCGCGAAAACCTGGCTCGCTTTGACCTTTGCCATGCTGCAAGGCGCGTCAGAGTTGCTGGCCTTGCACCGCAAGCACCGCTAAACCACGGCTACCCCGCGCATACACTCCGCGCATGCGCATCAAACATTTTTTGTGGGGCTTGGCGGCGGTACTGCTTGCCGGCATCGCCAGCTTGGCCTGGGTGCTCAACCACCCGCCCGCACTCGATAGCGTCCGCCCACTCTTCTGGTCCACCAGCACCCCACCGGACCCGACGCTGAAGGTGAGTTTTCTGGGCGTGGCCACCGTGCTGCTCGACGACGGTGAAACCTCGCTGCTCACCGACGGCTTTTTCTCCCGGCCCGACAAGCTCACCACCTTTCTGAAAAAGGTAGAGCCCGATCTGCAAGCCATCACCCAGGGGCTGCAGCGCTCCGGTATCAGTAGCAGCCACAGCAAGCTGGCCGCCGTCATTCCCCTGCATTCGCACTACGACCACGCCATGGACGCCCCCGAGGTCGCGCGGCGCACTGGCGCCCTGCTGCTGGGCTCCAGCTCCACCGCCATGGTCGGGCGTGGCTGGGGGTTGCCCGAGCGCCAGATACAGGTGGCGGAGCTGGGCAAGCCCTACACCTTCGGGCGCTTTACTGTCACCCTGTTTCCTGCGGTGCACACGCCCACCGGCTTTACCGGTGGCGTCGTCAGCGAGCCGCTCCAGCCGCCGGTGCGCGCCAGTGCCTACAAAGAGGGGCAAAGCTATATCGCGCTGGTCATCCACAACGGGCGCCGCCTGCTCATCACCGGCACGGCCGGCTTTGTGCCCGGCGCGCTGCAAGGCCAGCAGGCGGATGTGGTGTTGCTGGGCATAGGCGCCATGGGGCCCCGCAGCCTGGAGCACAAGCAGGCGTATTGGCACGAGGCCGTGACCACGGTGGGCGCACGGCGAGTCATCCCCATTCACTGGGACGATTTTTGGATTCCCTCCACCCTGCCCATGCAGCCCATGCCGCGCCCGCTGGACGACTTTGATGCGTCCATGGCCTTTTTACAGGCCCAAGGGGCCAAAGACAGCGTGGATATCCGCCTGCCCATAGGTTGGACGGCAATGGACGTGTTTGCCGGCCTGAAGCGCTAAGTCAGTCCAGCGACGCCATCGTGCCGGTGTGCAAACCGGCCGCGCGGGCTTCCGCCAAAAAGGCTTCGCCCGCCGCCTCAAAGCCGGGTACCGGGCTCATGGCGTCGGTAAGTAGCACCATGCGTTGCAGGTCAGCTGCAGGCAGCTCCCGCATCAAGTCGGTCACAGACGCGGCCACGCAGTGGCTCAAGGCCTCACCCGCTATCAAAAGCGTAGCGCCTTGCGCAGACAGATCGTGCACTAGCGGCTTATTGAGCATGGTACTCGCGTCATCCGCGCGCGGCACCTCGGCTTTGAAGACGCTGTACTGCTCAGTGAGCGGGTGTTGGCCTTTGAGCACCTTGCGGCAGGTGCGGCCGGTGTGCAGCTCCCAGGCGGCAATCGCCTCGCTCAAGGCGGGGTGGATGTTATGGCCCCAGGTGCCCACCACGCAATGCACCGGCCACACCACCAACTGCCGCTGGCCGCTAGCCTCTAAAGCACGCAAATAAGCCAGCACTTCGTCATGCAGCGCGGCATGGCGGGGCCGGTACATGCCCTGCTCCAGCTGCGCCGCCGTGATCACGGTGAAGGGGGCCACCGGACTGCCATCGGGCTGCAGCCAGAAGGTGGTGCGCTCCACGCCCACGCTGGCGTGGGAATCCAGCGTCACCGTCAGGTTGCGCACCTGTGCGGCGTGGGCGGCCAGCCAGTGGGCGAGGCGGTCCATGTCCGCCTGCGCACCGGGCACCGGCAGGGCCGCACCGGCCACGTCCAGAAAATCGTTTTGGGGGTCGATGATCAGCAAGTCGTACATGCGCATGGCAAATCCCTCGTCAGCGAACGGTGTGTGTGAATGAAAGCGCCCACTGCACATGCTCTTGCACCAGCGGGTCCGGGTGTGCCAGCCGGCGCTGCAAGGAGCGGACCATGGCCTCGCGGTGCGCAGGTTGCAATGTGGGATGGCGCAGCGCATTGCCCATGGCCACTGCCACATTCCGCAGCCAGCGCGCATGGCCGATGCGGCGTATGGGGCTGCCCTCGGTGTGTTTCAAAAAGGTGTCTTCGGTCCAGTCCAGCAGCGTGACCAGTTGCGCACCGGCCAGGCCCTCGCGGGCATCAAAGTCGGGCAGGCTGCTGCGCTTGGCAAACTTGTTCCAGGGGCAGACCAGCTGGCAGTCATCGCAACCGTAGATG
>Ga0228700_1000813_pt1 | contig 24139 bp, 23 predicted proteins | sample McNCre317_Aug_MG_FD_178019 | JGI IMG/M metagenome (GOLD analysis project Ga0228700, IMG submission 178019) | Freshwater microbial communities from McNutts Creek, Athens, Georgia, United States - 3-17_Aug_MG | ecosystem: Environmental > Aquatic > Freshwater > Creek | place: USA: Georgia...
GAAACTGTGCGTGAACGTTTGATGAAGCAGTCAGCCGCCATGGCCGAGGATGGCGCTGACCAAGATGCCGAAGCTTCCCCGTTCGACAGCGCGTTTCCCATGCGCCCCGCAGAAGATACACGTCCACGCAGCTGGGTGTTCACCTCGGCCACTTTGGGGGACGACCCACGCCTGCGTTGGTTCACCGAGCCTTGTGGCTTAGAGTCCGCCACAGTCTTGCGCGTGAGCAGTCCGTTTGATTACCCCGCACAAGCCTCGCTTTATGTGCCACGCGACATCGTGCGACCCAATGACCCCGCGCACAGCGCTCAAGTGGCGGCCATCGCCAGCGATGCTGTGCGTCGCTTGGGTGGTCGCACCTTGGTGCTCACCACCACCTTGCGTGCCTTGCGTGCGATTGGCGATGTGATGAAACAACAGCTCGAAGGCTCAGGCATCGAGGTGTTGGTGCAAGGCGAATGGCCCAAGCGCCACTTGATGGAACGCTTTCGCGAAGGTGCGACAGTGGGTGAGGGTGGTTGCGTGTTGGTGGCGTCGGCCACTTTCTGGGAAGGCTTTGATGTGCCGGGTGATGCACTGCAGTTGGTCATCATCGACAAGCTGCCGTTTCCCCCGCCGAACGACCCCTTGGTCGAGGCTCGTAGCAAACGTTTGGAATCACAAGGCCGTAGCCCGTTCAACGACTACTTCGTGCCAGAGGCGGTGGTGGCTCTGAAGCAGGGCGCCGGGCGATTGATTCGTACCGAGTCTGACCAAGGGGTCTTGGTGCTGTGTGACAACCGTTTGGTCACCACAGGCTATGGCCGTCGTTTGATGGCGGCTTTGCCGCCCATGCATCAGTTACAAACGACCGAGGCTTTGGCTCAGTCGTTGGATGCGCTGAATCTAGACTTTATTTCCAGAACTTCCACCACGACTTTTTAGTCGCTGCACGTTCTGGGTACAAGAACGCGGTGTTGGGATAGGTGCTCTCCAACACGCGTTTGGTGTCGTCGCGCAACTGGGTCAGGCCTAGCTTGTCGTAGGACTGCACCATGATGAACAAGGCTTCTTCCACGGCTGGCACATCGCGGAACTCTTGCACCGTGGTTTGTGCGCGGTTGATGGCCGCCACATAGGCTCCACGTTGGTAGTAAAAGCGCGCCACGTGCACGTCTGAGCGTGCCAATGAGTTCTTAATGAACGCCATGCGCAAGCGCGCATCTTCTGAGTATTTTGAGCTGGGAAATCGATTCACCAATTCGCGGAAGGCTTCAAACGATTCTTTGGCTTGCTTGGGGTCGCGTTCGGCCAAATCTTGTTCTGCGACCGATGACATGAGTCCCAAGTTATCGTTGAAGTTGACCAAGCCTTTGAGGTACAGCGCGTAGTCCAGCGCAGGGCTGGCAGGGTGTAGTTTGATGAAACGGTCCAGCGTGGCCACCGCTTGCACGGGCTCATTGGTTTTGTACTGTGCCCATGCTTTGTCCAGTTGAGCTTGTTGCGCCAAAGGCGTGCCGGCAGCACGTCCTTCGAGCTTTTCATACATGCCAATGGCTTTGTCGTAACCACCTGCTGCCATTTCGTCTTTGGCTTCGTTGTAGAGCTTGTCGTTGCTCCAGTCTTTGGTGGGGTCGTAGTTGCTGTCGGCACATCCTGTGAAAAGAATGGCCGTAGACAGGCCGATGGCCATCCACACAGTCGATAATTTGAGTCGTAACACCACAGGTCAACCTCTTGAAGCAAAGTAAATCCATTCTATCGGCTCAGCCACCATCTCTCGCGCCCACTCAGGAGGATGTTTTGATGGACGAGCATGTCGACCTGATTGACGGTCCCGAGGTGGAAACCCGCGAACTTTCGATTCCCACCGATTTGCATGGCGAGCGTTTAGACCGCGCTTTGGCCGTGTTGCTGCCCGAGTTCTCGCGCAGCTATTCACAGCAGTTGCTCAGCGAGGGCTGTGTGAGTTGCGTTATGCCTGCGCCGCGTGTGATGACCAAGGCTTCGGCCAAGGTGCGCATGGGGGAGCGTTACCAGCTCACCTTGAGGCCCACGCCACAAAGCCAAGCTTTCAAGCCCGAAGACATTCCGTTGAATGTGATTTATGAGGATGAGGACTTGCGCGTACTGTTCAAGCCCGCTGGCTTGGTGGTGCATCCCGCGCCCGGCAATTGGAGCGGCACCTTGCTCAATGGCTTGCTGGCCATGGACCCACAAGCGGTGATGCTGCCGCGCGCGGGCATCGTGCACCGCTTAGACAAAGACACCAGTGGTTTGATGATCGTGGCCCGCACACGCCGAGCCATGGACGCCTTGGTGGCCATGATTGCCGAGCGTCATGTGCATCGCGAATACTTGGCAGTGGCCTACCGCAAGTGGGTGGGCACCCCCGTGCGCGATGTTGTGGCAGCGATTGGTCGAGACTACAAAAACCGCCTGCGTATGGCGGTGGTTGACCTTGAGCGTTTGCCTGGCAAAGAAGCCCACACCACGTTTGAGTGCTTGAGCAGTCAAGAAGACGCGTGCTTGGTGCAATGCACCTTGCACACAGGTCGCACACATCAAATTCGTGTGCACATGGCGCATTTCGGGCACCCGTTGGTGGGCGATTCGCTCTATGCGGGGCCGATGACGCTGGGTATTGACCGTCAAGCCTTGCATGCGTTCCGCTTGAGTTTTGACCATCCCATCACAGGTAAGGCGCTCAAGTTTGAAGCGCCGCTGCCGGACGATATGGTCAATTTATTAGCTGGTTTGGGTCTCAAACGCCCTGAATCCGCCTAAAGCCGGCCTCCGTTACAATATGGGCTCACGCTTGTGAAAGCGGTGGGCCCTTTGGCTCTGACTTCGGTAGTGCTTCGCATTGCCCTTACCAGCCTCGAGATGAATTTTCGTAGGCCATTTCCTCGACCCTTGACCCGGAACTCTCACGATGAACACCGTGGATGCCAAGCGCGTACTTGAGACCGCCCTGATTTGTTCGCACCAACCGATTCAGATTCGCGATTTGCGCGTGCTGTTCTCTGACGCCTTGGGCGCAGACACCATTCGTACCTTGCTCGAAGAGCTGCAACTCGATTGGGCTCAGCGTGGCGTCGAGCTGGTGCAAGTGGCCACGGGTTGGCGTTTTCAAAGTCGCCCAGAAATGCGCGAGTATTTGGACCGCTTAAACCCCGAGAAGCCACCTAAATACTCACGCGCTGTGATGGAAACCTTGGCCATCATTGCCTACCGTCAGCCCGTAACCCGTGGTGATATGGAAGACATCCGTGGCGTGACGGTGAACTCGCTGGTCATCAAACAACTCGAAGACCGTGGCTGGGTCGAAGTGATTGGCCACCGCGAAACCGTGGGCCGTCCTTCTTTGTACGCCACCACACGCCAGTTCTTGGACGATTTGGGTTTAGCCTCGCTCGACCAATTGCCCGTGTTTGACAGCGCCCAAGCGCAAGCCAATGCCTTTGCACGTCTGGGTGAAGAAGACCCGTCTTTGCAACTGGATATGGCCCTCGAATCTACTGAAACGGCCGAAATCACCACGCCAGCCGAAGGCGATGTGGAATTGCTCGCACAAAACCCAACGGCCTCAAGCACCCTCGGTGACGAAGCCCCTATTTTTGAACTTTCCTCACCCAGAGACCCCGCCCCAAACGGCGACGACACGCATGAACACTAAACACCACGACCTGGGTGGCCAACCAAACGACACACACGACGAGTTCTTGGACGACGAAACCGTGTTTGATTTTGACGATGTGGTCTCCGGCGAATTTGATGCCGAACTCATCCGTGCCGAAGCCGCACCCGAAAAGCGCGTGTTGTTGCCACAACCCGAATCGCCCAAGTTGCACAAAGTCTTGGCCCAATCGGGTTTGGGCTCACGCATCGAGATGGAGCGCCTGATTGCCGAAGGCCATGTGGCGGTGAACAACGAAGTGGCCCACGTGGGCCAACGTGTGCAGTTTGGTGACCAAATCAAGGTCAATGGCCGTCAACTCAAGGTGCGCATTGCGCCGCCGCCTCCGCGCGTGATTGCGTACCACAAGCCTGCGGGCGAAGTGGTGACCACCGATGACCCACAAAACCGTCCCACCGTGTTCCGTCGCTTGCCCCGCCTGTACCAAGGCAAATGGCAATCGGTGGGCCGTTTGGACTTGAACACCGAAGGCTTGTTGTTGTTCACCAGCTCCGGCGAATTGGCCAATCAGCTGATGCACCCGCGCTTTGGTTTGCAACGCGAATACGCCGTGCGCTCGCTGGGCAAACTCAGCAAAGACCAAAAAGAACAACTCATCACCGGCATTCAGTTGGATGACGGCCCAGCCCAATTTGGTTCAATCGAAGAGGGCGGTGGTGAGGGCTCTAACTGCTGGTACCGCGTCACGATTTCTGAAGGCCGCAACCGCGAAGTGCGCCGCATGTTCGAGGCAGTCGGCCACGCCGTGAGCCGTTTGATTCGCATTCGCTATGGTGCCATGGTGCTGCCACGCGGTTTGAAGCGCGGCGCCTTTGTGGAGTTGGGCGAGCGTGACATTCGTGCGTTGATGGAGGCCGCGGGTGCTGAAGCACCGATGCAAAGCGGCCCCTCACGCCACGACCGCAACGAGCGCGCCAACAGCCGCCGTCGCGGCAACAGCGTGGGCCCACGTCCCTCCACCCCGCGTGCGCCTGAAGAGCGCAGTGGACCCGAGCGTTTGGTGCGTACCGAGCGCCGCCGTGGCGGTAAAGCCCCAGAGCGTGCACCGCAGCCAGACCCAATGCAAACCTCCGTGGGCTACATCGGTGCAGACAGCTACGCCATCGAGCGCCAACGCAAAAAAGACGGTCAAAAAGCTTTCAAAGCAGGCTTGGTCGGTGGCCCACGTCCTGCCAGCAGCGCACCACGCCGTGGCGGTTCTGCCGGTGGCAGCTTTGGTGGTGGCCGCTCAGGTGGCGGTAACACGGGTAACCGTGGCCGAGGTGGCCGATAAATCACAGCGAAGATGCACCAAAAATGCTTATCCTGCCAAGGGAAATCCCTTGAAACGGTTAAAATAGCGGGCTCCGCATCACGCGATAAAAATTTCAATCACAGTCAAACTAGGGAAATTCCAAATGACCGAACGTACTCTCTCCATCATCAAGCCAGACGCAGTTGCTAAGAACGTCATCGGCCAAATCTACGCACGCTTCGAAGCTGCTGGCTTGAAAGTTGTTGCTGCTCGCATGGCTCACCTGTCACGCGGCGAAGCCGAACAGTTCTACGCTGTGCACAAAGCACGTCCTTTCTTCAAAGATTTGGTTGACTTCATGGTCTCTGGCCCTGTCATGATCCAAGTGCTCGAAGGCGAAGGCGCGATTCTGAAAAACCGCGACTTGATGGGTGCAACCAACCCGAAAGAAGCCGCAGCTGGCACCATCCGCGCTGACTTCGCTGACAGCATCGACGCCAACGCCGTGCACGGTTCTGACGGTCCAGAAACTGCAGCAGCTGAAATCAGCTTCTTCTTCGCAGGCATGAACGTTTACGGTCACTAAGAGGCAATTGGCGTGGCTGGTCACAGCAACGCCGACGCAAAAAAATGACGGCCAACCTGCTTGATTTTGATCTCGACGGTTTGGCCGTTTTTTGTGAGCGCTTGGGCGAGAAACGCTTTCGCGCCACACAGCTGTTTCGTTGGATTCACCAAAAAGGCGCACAAGACTTTGATCAGATGTCTGATCTCGCCAAGTCGCTGCGCGAGAAGCTGAAAACCTGCGCACAGGTTCAGCCACTCACTCCCATTTCCCGACACGACTCCGCCGACGCCACCATCAAATGGTTGTTCGACGTGGGTGACGGCAATGCCGTCGAAACAGTGTTTATTCCTGAAGACGACCGAGGCACTTTGTGCGTGTCGTCACAAGCCGGTTGCGCCGTGGGTTGCCGTTTTTGCTCCACGGGCCACCAAGGCTTTAGCCGCAACCTCACCACTGGCGAAATTTTGTCGCAACTGTGGTTTGCCGAGCACACGCTGCGCAAGCAGTTCAACACGACAGAGCGCGTCATCTCCAACGTGGTGATGATGGGCATGGGCGAGCCGTTGCAAAACTACAGCGCCTTGGTGCCTGCGCTGCGTTCGATGTTGGATGACCATGGCTATGGTTTATCACGCCGTCGCGTGACGGTGTCCACCTCAGGCGTGGTGCCCATGATGGATCGCTTGGGCGAAGACTGCCCCGTTGCCTTGGCCGTGTCACTGCATGCGCCGACCGATGCTTTGCGTGACAACTTGGTGCCGCTCAACCGCAAATACCCGTTGCATGAACTGATGGACGCTTGCCGCCGCTACTTGGCCCACGCGCCACGCGACTTCATCACCTTTGAATATTGCATGTTGGATGGCGTGAACGACCAGCCCGAACACGCACAAGCTTTGATTGACTTGGTCAAGCCCAAACGCGGGATGGGCGAGGGCGTGCCTTGCAAGTTCAACCTGATTCCGTTCAACCCGTTTCCTGCCTCGGGACTCACGCGTTCCAACGCTGCCACGGTCAAAGCGTTTGCTGCTCAGCTCAGCGAAGCCGGCATCATCACCACGGTGCGTAAGACGCGCGGGGACGACATCGATGCCGCGTGCGGCCAGCTCGCGGGTGACGTGAAAGATCGCACCAAGGTCGATGCCCGCATGGCCAAGCAGCGTGTGATTCCACTCACACAGGTGTCGTCATGAGCGTGTGGCGTGTGGTGGCCTGTTTCGCGCTGCTGTTGGCAGCGGCATGTGGTTTGACTGCTTGCAGCGTTGTTACGCCTCAGCTCGACACACTCACACACGCAGAGCCCGACAGCACTCGCCAACGCGCCATGCGCCGTCTCAGTTTGGCCAGTGCGTATTACGAACAAAACCAAAACGACGTGGCGCAACAAGAGGTGCGCGCCGCTTTGCAAATTGACCCGAACTATGCGGATGCGTATAGCTTGCTGGGCTTGATACACCAGCGTGTCAATGCGCCTGTGTTAGCGCAGCAAAGTTTTGAGCAAGCGCTGCAATTGGCATCTCAGCCACCTGTGCGCACAGCTGAGCTGGGCGCCATTCAACATAACTACGGTTGGTTCTTGTGCGAACAAAACCGTTTTGCACAAGCGCAAACTCAATTCGACCGCGCGTTGTCGCAGCCGGGCTATGTCAGTGCTGACAAAACAAACAAAGCCATTGAATTTTGTAAAAAACGGGCGACAAACCGTTGACACGCGCCAACGCAATCATTGAATAAACCCTCATTCTTTTTTGAAGCCTGATGACTGAAGAAACCACCACATCGACCACCCCGAGCACGACGGCTGGAGCCTTGTTGCGTCAACTCCGCGAAGACGCAGGGTTCAAGCGCGATGTGTTGGCGCAAGCCTTGCGCGTGTCATCTGCCAAGCTCGAGGCCTTGGAGGCTGACCGTTTGGATGAACTGCCAGACGCCATGTTTGCGCGTGCCTTGACCTTGGCTGTGTGTCGTCAGTTGAAAACCGATGCCGCCCCCGTGCTGGCCTTGTTGCCCACCCCAGATGTGTCGCGCTTAGCCGCTAAAAATGAACGTGGTTTGGACTTTCCTTTGGACCGTCCTTCGTTTCTCCCTCAGTCCAGCTTTGTGGCCGTGGCGCGTTTGTTCACCCCCATGCGTTGGGCGGCCGTGGCTGTGTTGGTCTTGGCATTGGTGATTGGTTGGTGGCCAGAAATTCATACCTTGTTGGTGTTCAAAGACGAACCCACTGCTGGCACCGTGGTCGTCCCCGTGGAACCTGCCGTTGCTTTGCCTTCTACTGAAGCGCCTGCACCCGTGACTGAAAACGCCGGCAACATGGTGGTCACCACGGTTCACTCGGCAGCGGTGTCTGCACATGCTGCCAGTGCTGCCGCACCCGCCAGCACACCAGGAGCCTCGGATGGCAAATAACGCGCACACCCAAGGCATCGCCTTGTCTCAACCCAAAACACGTCGCACCTTGCAAGCACGTGTGGCGTGGGGTGACCATGTGGTCACCGTTGGCGGCGATGCGCCCGTGCGCGTGCAGTCCATGACCAATACCGACACGGTGGACGCAATTGGCACGGCCATTCAAATCAAAGAGCTGGCCTTGGCTGGCTCTGAACTGGTGCGTATCACCGTCAACACCCCCGAAGCCGCTGCCGCTGTGCCGCATGTGCGTGAGCAGCTCGACAAGATGGGCATCCACGTGCCTTTGATTGGCGACTTCCACTACAACGGTCATCGCTTGCTGACCGAGTTTCCGGATTGCGCACAAGCCTTGTCTAAGTACCGCATCAACCCCGGCAACGTGGGCAAGGGCGACAAGCATGACAAGCAATTTGGCCAAATGATTGAAGCCGCGATGCGCTACAACAAAGCCGTGCGCATCGGTGTGAACTGGGGCAGCTTGGACCAAGAGTTGCTCGCCAAGTTGATGGACGAAAACGCCAAGCGCGCGCAACCGTTTGATGCCAAACAAGTAATGTACGAAGCGCTCATCACCTCGGCCATCGACTCGGCTAAATTGGCGCAAAGCATGGGCATGCCCGCGGAACAAATTTTGCTCAGCTGCAAAGTCAGTGGTGTGCAAGACCTCATTGCCGTCTACCGTGAACTGGCCCAGCGCTGCAACTATCCGCTGCACTTGGGCCTCACCGAAGCCGGCATGGGCACCAAGGGCACAGTGGCTTCGGCCACTGCTTTGTCTATCTTGCTGCAAGAAGGCATTGGCGACACCATTCGTGTTTCGCTAACGCCTCAGCCCGGTGAGGCTCGCACGCAAGAGGTGGTGATTGCCTCTGAAATTTTGCAAGCCTTGGGCCTGCGCACCTTCGTGCCCAGCGTCACCGCATGCCCCGGTTGCGGTCGCACCACCAGCACCACTTTTCAAGAACTCGCCAAAGAGATTGACGACTTCTTGCGTGCCCAAATGCCCGTGTGGCGTACCCAATACCCAGGGGTGGAAAACCTCAAAGTGGCGGTGATGGGTTGCATCGTCAATGGCCCCGGCGAGAGCAAACATGCCGACATTGGCATCAGCCTGCCCGGCAGCGGTGAAGCGCCTGCGGCGCCTGTGTTCATTGACGGCGAAAAAGCCATGACTTTGCGCGGCGACAACATCGCGCAAGAGTTCCACCAAATTGTTGAAAACTACATTGAAAAGCGATTCGGTTAAACCGAACGCAGCCTGACCGTGACGACAGAAAACAAAAACTCAAAACCTGCCAAAGCGCAAGCCCTGACCGCCGTCAAAGGCATGAACGATTTGCTGCCTCCAGCCTCCGCCCAGTGGGAGTGGCTGGAAGACAAAGTGCGCGGCTTGATGGCGCGCCACGCGTACCGCAACCTGCGCACACCCATCGTTGAACCCACCGCTTTGTTTGTGCGTGGCTTGGGCGAGGTGACCGACATTGTGGAAAAGGAGATGTACTCCTTTGAAGACCGCTTGAACGGCGAGCAACTCACGCTGCGCCCCGAGGCCACCGCTGGTGTGGTGCGCGCTGTGGTCGAACACAACATGCTCTACAACGGTGGGCAGCGCTTGTATTACATGGGCCCTATGTTCCGCCACGAGCGTCCCCAGCGCGGCCGCTACCGCCAGTTTCACCAAATCGGCGCGGAGGCTTTGGGCTTTCCTGGCGCTGAGGTGGATGCAGAACTCATTTTGTTGGCCGCCACGCTCTGGCAAGAGCTGGGTTTGCAAGACGTGCGTTTGGAGCTCAACAGTTTGGGTCAACCCAACGAACGTGCGGCGCACCGTGCTGCACTCATCACGCACTTGGAAGCCCATGCCGATGTGCTGGACGAAGAAGCCAAGCGCCGCTTGCACACCAACCCCTTGCGCATCTTGGACACCAAGAACCCTGCCATGCAAGCAGTGGTGGAAGCCGCGCCCAAGCTCATCGACTTCTTAGGCGAAGCCTCGTTGGCTCACTTCAACGCCGTCAAAGCCATTTTGGATGCCAGCGGCGTGGCCTACCGCATCAACCCACGCTTGGTGCGTGGCATGGACTACTACAACCTCACCGTGTTTGAGTTTGTGACCGACCGCTTGGGCTCGCAAGGCACCATCTGCGGTGGTGGCCGTTACGACTACCTGATTGAACAAGTGGGTGGTAAGCCAGCACCCGCCGTGGGCTGGGCCTTGGGCGTGGAGCGTGTGCTCGAGTTGCTCAAAGAGCAGGGCACATTGCCAGAGGCCGTGGGCCCTGATGTGTACGCGATCGTGCCCGATGCCTCGGCTTTGCCGGTGGTGTTCAAAACCATCCAAACCTTGCGTGCGCAAGGCATGTCTGTGCAAATGCATGCTGGGGCAGGTGAGGGTATGGGCAGCATGAAATCACAGTTCAAAAAAGCCGATGGCAGTGGCGCGCAGTTCGCCCTGATTTTTGGTGGCGACGAGTTGGCGCGTGGCGAAGTCACCCTCAAAGCCCTGCGCGATGGCGCGGGTGCGCAGGAGGCGGTGCCCTTGGCAGACGTCACCACCCGTGTGGCTGCCAAACTGGCGCAGGGCATGGCCCAGACTCAAACCGCTGGCTGACAAGCCGAGCCCTACAATCCGCTAAATTTTTAGTCAAAGCATCAACACCATGGCATCGCACCTCGACCTCGAAGAACAAGAACAGTTGGACGAACTCAAGCACTTTTGGAAGCGCTGGGGTGACCTCATCACGTGGGTGCTGATTGCCGTGTTGGGCGGCTATGCCGCTTGGATGGGTTGGCAGTCTTACCAAGGCAAACAAGCCGCGCAATCGGCGGCCTTGTATGACACGGTGGAGCGCGCCGCTTTGAGCGGCGACACCACTTTGCTAGATCGTTCTGTGAGCGACATCAAAGACAAATTTGCCAGCACCACCTATGCCCAACAAGCCGCTTTGTTGGCCGCCCGCGTGTACAACGACAAAGACCGCAAAGCCGATGCCAAAGCGCAGCTGAGCTGGGTTGTTGAGAAAGCCAGCGACGAGGGCTACCAAGCCTTGGCACGTTTGCGCTTGGCCGCCTTGTTGGTCGAAGACAAAGCGTATGACGAAGCCCGCAAGCAACTCACCGCCAAAGCGCCAGAAGCCTTCGTCCCCTTGATGGCCGACCGCTTGGGCGACTTGGCCATGTTGCAAGCGCAGCCTGCTGACGCCGTTCAACACTACAAAAATGCGTGGAAGGGCTTTGAGCCCAACGCCGAGTACCGCCGTTTGGTGGCTGTGAAATTGGCGGCTTTGGGCGCTGACCCCGAAGACACACCTGCTGTGGAGAGCAAAAAGTGAACACCACACCATCTCGCTGGACATCTCTGACGCGCTTGGCACTGACTGGCGCATGCGTGGCGTTGGCTGCTTGCTCTGGCCCATCGCGCCCTAAGCCCTCCGAAATTGCGGGCGTACCCGTGTTGCAAGACGTGCGCACCAGCTGGACGGCGAACGTGGGCAAGGTGGATTTCCCCTTGGTCGTGTCTGCGCGTGAAGACCGCATTGCTCTGGCCAATGGCCAAGGCGTGGTGGCCGTGTTGGATGCCACCACTGGCAAAGACGTGTGGCGTTTGAAGTTGGACCAAGCCATTTCCGCAGGTGTGGGCAGTGATGGTCAGCAGTTGGCTGTGGTCACCCGCAACAACGAACTCGTTACCTTGCAAGACGGCAAAGTGCAATGGCGCAAGAGCTTGCCCGCGCAATCCTTCACCGCACCCTTGGTGGCTGGTGCGCGCGTGTTTGTGTTGACGGCAGACCGTTCTGTCATTGCCTTTGACGGCGCCACAGGTCGCCAACTCTGGACGCAACAGCGCCCAGGTGAGCCTTTGGTCTTGAAGCAAGCGGGCGTGATGCTGGCTGTGAAAAACACCTTGGTGGTCGGCTTGTCTGGCCGTTTGTCAGGACTTGACCCCAACACCGGCGTGATTCGCTGGGAGTCCGCCATTGCCACACCGCGTGGCACCAACGACGTGGAGCGTTTGGTTGACTTGGTGGCCCCGTTTGACCGCGTGGGCGATGTGGTGTGCGTGCGTGCTTTTCAAGCGGCTGTGGGTTGCGTGAACGCTGAGCGCGGCCAAGGCGTGTGGACACGTCCGTCCGCAGGTGAAATGGGCGTGAGCGGTAACGACACCTTGCTCATCGCGCCACTGTCCAATGGCGTGGTGCAAGCCTTCAACCGCAGCAATGGTGAACGTCTGTGGGATACCGAACGTTTGAAGTACCGCATCTTGAGTGCGCCTTTGGTCACGCCACGTGGCGTGCTGGTGGCTGACAACGGCGGCTGGTTGTATCTGCTGTCGCTGGCCGATGGCGCTTTGCTCAATCGCATCAAGCTCGACAGCGAAGAATTGGCGACAGCCCCTGTGTTTGCAGGCGGTCGCTATGTGGTGGTCACACGCGAAGGTCGCGTGACAGGCCTCCAAATGCCATGAAGATGGCAACGTTAAAGGATTAAGTTTTGAAACCCGTATTGGCCTTGGTGGGCCGCCCCAACGTTGGCAAGTCCACGTTGTTCAACCGTTTGACCAAATCGCGTGACGCCATCGTGGCCGACTTCGCGGGTCTGACGCGCGACCGTCACTACGGCAATGCCCGTTTTGACAAGCATGAATTCATCGTCATCGACACGGGTGGTTTTGAGCCCACCGCTGATCACGGCATCTACAAAGAGATGGCCCGTCAAACCCAACAAGCCGTGGCCGAAGCCGATGTGGTGGTGTTTGTGGTGGATGCCCGTGGTGGCATTTCTGCGCAAGACCACGACATTGCCAATTACCTACGCCGCTTGGGCAAGCCCACCATTTTGGTGGCCAACAAAGCTGAGGGCATGAAAGAGGGCGCTCAGCTGGTCGAGTTCTACGAGCTGGGCTTGGGCGAGGTGTTGCCTGTGTCCGCCTCGCATGGTCAAGGCATTCGCACCATGATGGCCAACGCCTTGGCCCCTTTGAATCTGGCCGAGCCTGATGACGATGCCGACAACGCAGACAACGGCACCATCAAGCTGGCTGTGGCGGGCCGACCTAATGTGGGTAAATCCACTCTCATCAACACCTGGTTGGGCGAAGAGCGCTTGGTGGCATTTGACATGCCCGGCACCACGCGTGACGCCATCAGCGTGCCGTTTGAGCGCAATGGCCAGATGTTTGAACTCATCGACACGGCAGGCTTGCGTCGCAAAGGCAAGGTGTTTGAAGCCATCGAGAAGTTCTCGGTGGTCAAAACCCTGCAAGCCATTGAATCAGCCAATGTGGTGTTGCTCTTGCTCGATGCCACCCAAGGCGTGACCGACCAAGACGCGCACATTGCAGGCTATATCTTAGAAAGCGGCCGTGCCGTGGTGGTGGCGGTGAACAAGTGGGATGCGGTGGACTCCTATCAGCGCGAGCTGCTGATGCGCTCGATTGAAACCCGCCTGCCGTTCTTGAAGTTTGCGGCTATGCATTTCATCTCGGCCAAGAAGCGCCAAGGCTTGGGTCCTTTGTGGGGCGCCATCGCGCAGGCCCATAAGGCAGCCATGTGCAAGATGCCAACGCCTTTGCTAACCCGCTTGTTGCTAGAAGCTGTGCAGTTTCAGTCGCCTCAGCGCGGCGGCATGTACCGCCCCAAGCTGCGTTATGCCCACCAAGGTGGCATGAATCCGCCCATCATCGTGATTCATGGCAACTCGCTCGAGCACGTGACCGACGCCTACAAGCGGTTCCTGGAAGGGCGCTTCCGCAAGGCCTTTAATTTGGAAGGCACCCCCTTGCGAATTGAGATGAAGACCTCAAGTAACCCTTACGCTGACAAAGACGACTGAGCCGCAAAGCCTTCGGGCTCTGTGGTAACGTGGGATTTCTTTCAACTACACAGACACGGAGAATATCGTGAACACCGACAACTCAAAGAACAAAGGCCAACTGTTGCAAGACCCATTTTTGAACATCCTGCGCCGCGAGCATGTGCCCGTGTCCATTTACTTGGTCAACGGCATCAAGCTGCAAGGCCAAATCGAATCGTTTGACCAATACGTGGTGTTGCTGCGCAACACCGTCACGCAAATGGTCTACAAGCACGCCATTTCGACCATCGTGCCGGGCCGTGCTGTGAACTTCAACCCAACCGACGGCACAGGCAGTTCGCCTGAAGTCTGAGCTTGAACGCTCTGCAAAAAGGGCTGTTTCAGCCCTTTTTTTACGCCTCCCTTTTTAGACTGACCGCTTGAACGACACACCTCAAAAAACAGATGGCGCCACCATTTTGGTGGGCGTTGATTTCGGCTTGCCGCATTTCGATGGCGAGCTAGAAGAACTCGGCTTGCTGGCCGAAACCGCGGGCTTAAAGCCTGTGGCGCGCATCACCTGCAAACGCAAAGCGCCCGATGCCGCGTTGTTTGTGGGCAGCGGCAAAGCCGATGAAATCAAAGAGCTGGCCCTCATGCACGGTGCCACCGAAATTCTGTTTGACCAATCGCTCAGCCCCGCACAGCAGCGCAACTTAGAGCGTCACATGGGCGTGGCGGTGAATGACCGCACTTTGCTGATTTTGGAAATCTTCGCCCAACGTGCGCGCAGCCACGAAGGCAAGCTGCAAGTCGAGCTGGCTAAGCTGCAATACCTGAGCACGCGCTTGGTGCGCCGCTGGTCGCATTTGGAGCGCCAAAGCGGTGGTATCGGTATGCGCGGTGGTCCTGGCGAGACCCAGATTGAGCTGGACCGCCGCATGATCAACGACGCCATCAAACGCACCAAAGAGCGTTTGGACAAGGTCAAAAAGCAACGCAGCACCCAACGCCGCCAGCGCAACCGGCGCGATGCTTTCACCATTTCTCTGGTGGGCTATACCAACGCGGGGAAATCGACGCTGTTCAATGCCTTGGTCAAAGCCCGTGCCTATGCGGCTGACCAGCTGTTTGCCACACTCGACACCACTACACGCCAGTTGTATTTGGGCAATGCCGATGGCACGGGCCGTTCGGTGTCGCTCTCAGACACGGTGGGCTTTATCCGTGACCTACCGCACGGTTTAATTGATGCCTTCCAAGCAACCTTGCAAGAGGCGGCCGATGCCACGCTGCTGATGCACGTGGTGGATGCGTCTAACCCCAATTACCCCGAGCAAATGGACGAGGTGCAAAAGGTCTTGGCTGAGATTGGTGCCGCCGATGTGCCGCAGGTCTTGGTGTTCAACAAGCTCGATGCCATGAGCCCCGAGAGCCGCCCCGTGCAGTTGCAAGACCACTACACGGTCGATGGTCAAAGCGTGCCGCGCTTTTTTGTCAGCGCCCAAACAGGTGAGGGCTTGGCCGCTTTGCGTGAGTTTTTGGCACAAGAAGCACTGGCAACGATGCCTGAAGACCATCCAAATACGCAGGGATTGGAATGAGGCCTGAATCCTTAGGCACAATCGAAGACTTCAGAGAAAAAAACGATGCGTATGAATATGTTCAATCTCAACGATGGCCGCTGGGGCCGCGACAAAGACGGCAACCCCACGTTTGACCCCAACGGCGGTCAGCCCATCCCGCCTTCGAGCGACGAGAAAAAGCCGCAAGACGAACCCAAGCGTCCACCCGCAACGGGTGCAGGCGGCCCGCCTGACCTTGACGAACTGTGGCGCGACTTCAACGCCAAGCTTGGCGGTTTGTTTGGTAACAAAAACGGTGGCTCTGAACCACCCAGCAACAACGGTATGCCCAACGGTCCTGACTTCAAAGCCGCGCGCTTTGGCGTGGGTGTGATTGGCGCGGTGGTGCTGGCCATTTGGTTGAGCACGGGTTTCTTCATCGTGCAAGAAGGCCAGCAAGCGGTCATCACGCAGTTTGGCCGTTACCACTCCACCGTGGGTGCAGGTTTCAACTGGCGTTTGCCTTATCCGTTCCAACGCCACGAGCTGGTGTTTGTGACGCAAATTCGCTCGGTCGATGTGGGCCGTGACAACATCGTCAAAGCCACCGGCTTGCGTGAGTCGGCCATGCTGACCGAAGACGAGAACATCCTCGAAATCAAATTTGCCGTGCAATACCGTTTGACCGACGCGCGCGCTTATTTGTTTGAAACCAAGAACCCCACAGACACCGTGGTGCAAGCGGCCGAAACAGCGGTGCGCGAAGTGGTGGGCAAGATGAAGATGGACGCAGCCATGTCCGAAGAGCGTGACCAAATTGGCCCACGCATTCGCACCATCATGCAAGCCATCTTGGATCAATACAAAGTGGGTGTCGAAGTGGTGGGCATCAACTTGCAACAAGGTGGCGTGCGTCCCCCCGAGCAAGTACAAGCCGCGTTTGACGACGTACTCAAAGCCGGTCAAGAACGCGAACGCGCCAAGAACGAAGCCGAAGCCTATGCCAACGACGTAGTGCCACGTGCCGTGGGTGCCGCCTCGCGTTTGAAGCAAGAAGCCGATGGCTACAAAGCCCGCATCGTGGCGCAAGCCGAGGGTGATGCACAACGCTTCAAGTCGCTCGTGGGCGAATACCAAAAGGCGCCACAAGTCATGCGCGACCGTTTGTACATCGACGCCATGCAACAGATTTACAGCAACACCACCAAGGTGTTGGTGGACACCAAGCAAGGCTCGAATTTGTTGTATTTGCCTTTGGACAAAATCATCCAGCAAACCAATGCAGCCAATGGCGCAGCGCCTGCTGCAGCACCCGCTGACGCGGCGCACAACAATCCCGCCAACACACCTGCCAACCCAAGTGCGCCTGCGGCCGATGCCCGCGCTCGCGATGGCCGCTCACGCGACCGTGATGGCCGTTGATAGGGGACACGAACATGCAAACGAACAAAATCGGTTTTTATATTTCCTCGGCCTTTGTGGCTTTGGCGTTGTTCAGCTCCACCCTGTTTGTGGTGGACCAACGCCAGTTTGGCGTGGTGTATTCCTTTGGCCAAATCAAGAACGTCATCACTGAGCCTGGCTTGAACATTAAGCTGCCACCACCGTTCCAAAACGTGAGCTACATCGACAAGCGCTTGCTCACGCTAGATAACGCTGACACCGAGCCCATGCTCACCGCCGAAAAGCAACGTGTGGTGATTGATTGGTATGCCCGGTGGCGCATCACCGACCCATCGCAATACATCCGTAACGTGGGTCTGGACGAAAACGCAGGCGCGGTGCAACTCTCGCGTGTGGTGCGCAACGCTTTCCAAGAAGAAATCAACAAACGTACCGTGAAAGAACTGCTCTCGCTCAAACGCGAGGAGTTGCTGGCTGATGTGAAGCGCGAAGTCCTGACAGCCGTCAAAGGTGCCAAGCCTTGGGGTGTGGACGTGATTGACGTGCGCATCACCCGCGCCGACTATGTGGATGCCATCACCGAATCGGTGTACCGCCGCATGGAAGCTGAGCGCAAGCGCGTGGCCAATGAGTTGCGTTCTACCGGTGCTGCCGAAGGCGAAAAAATTCGCGCTGATGCCGACCGTCAACGCGAAGTGACGGTGGCCAATGCTTATCGCGAAGCACAAAAAATCAAAGGCGAGGGCGATGCCGAAGCTGCGCGTTTGTATGCCGATTCGTTTGGCCGCGATGCCAACTTCGCCCAGTTCTACCGCAGCTTAGAAGCCTACAAAACCACGTTCAGCAAAAAGAGCGACGTGATGGTGGTGGACCCATCGAGCGACTTCTTCAAAGCCCTGCGTGGCAGCGGTGGCGGCAACGCCCCTGCGCCTAAGAAGTAAAAGGCCCCGCGTATGAGCTTAGACGGCGATACGCTGTGGGTCGCGTTCGGGCTGATGCTGATTTTTGAAGGCATCATGCCCTTTGTGTCGCCCAATGGTTGGCGCGACAAAATGGCCCAACTCATGGTGCTGCAAGACGGCCAAATCCGTTTTTTTGGCTTGGTTTGCGTGTTGGCTGGCGTTTTGATGCTGTGGTGGCTCAGTTAAGGCTGAGAACCCCTGTAAAATCACGTTTTTAACAGCCTCCCTTTATTTCATGTCTGCTTGGGTTCTGCCGGATCACATCGCCGATGTTCTGCCTTCTGAGGCCCGGCACATTGAAGAGCTGCGTCGCCTCTACCTCGACACAGCCAGAGGCTACGGCTATGAGCTGGTCATGCCGCCGCTGCTCGAATACCTCGAATCATTGCTCTCAGGCACGGGCCGCGCACTCGATTTACAAACCTTCAAGCTGGTCGACCAACTCTCAGGTCGCACCCTAGGACTTCGTGCCGACACCACGCCGCAAGTCGCTCGCATTGACGCCCATTTGCTCAACCGTGCTGGCGTGACTCGCCTGTGCTACTGCGGCCCTGTGCTGCACACACGCCCAGACCGTCCGTTTGCCACTCGCGAGCCTTTGCAGTTTGGTGCTGAAATCTACGGCCATGCTGGCATTGAGGCCGACCTTGAAGTGCTGCATTTGTCCTTGGACACGCTGAAGGCTGTTTCAATCCAACAATTCACAGTCGACTTGAGCGACGCGCGCATCGTGCCTGCTTTGTTGAACGGCGTGAGCTTGACGGCTGACGCACGCGATGCCTTGCACAGCGCTTTGGCTGCCAAAGACACCTCAGGCGTTCAAGCCCTTTCTAAAGACTTGCCTGCCAACGTGCGCACTGCTTTGGTCGCTTTGGTAGGCATGTATGGCGACGCTTCCGTGTTGGTACAAGCCGAAAAAGCATTTGCTGCATGGCCTGTGGTCCTACAAGCCTTGGCTGAGTTGCGCCAAATTGCCGCTGACTTGAGCGGTGTGGCCGTGACATTTGACTTGGCCGATCTGCGCGGCTACGCCTACTACAGCGGCGTGCGCTTTGCCATTTTTGTGCCCGGTGCCAGCGACGCCTTGGTGCGCGGTGGCCGCTACGACGAAGTAGGTGCGGTGTTTGGCCGTAAGCGTCCTGCTGTCGGATTCAGTTTGGACCTGAAAGAGTTGGTCCGCGTGGTGCCTGAGCGCGCCCTCAAAGCCGCCATCCGTGCGCCTTGGGGCACCGCCAAAGGTTTGCGCGAAGCCATTGCCACCTTGCGTGCCAATGGCGAAACCGTGGTCTGCGTGTTGCCAGGCCACGAGAGTGAAGTCGATGAATTCAACTGCGATCGTGAACTGATCGAAGTGGCCGGCCAATGGGCTGTTCAAGCCATTCCCGCCGGTCAAGCCCTTTAATTTTTTTAAGTAATCGAGTAGATATGAGCACTACCCAAGGACAAACCGTGGCCGCCACCAAAGGCCGTAACGTCGTCGTGGTCGGCACCCAATGGGGTGACGAAGGCAAAGGCAAATTGGTCGATTGGTTGACCGAAACCGCCACTGGTGTGGTGCGCTTTCAAGGTGGCCACAACGCAGGCCACACCTTGGTCATCAACGGTGTGAAAACCGCTTTGCACTTGATTCCTAGCGGCATCATGCGTCCCGGCGTCAAGTGCTACATCGGCAACGGTGTGGTCTTGTCTGCGCCCAAGTTACTCGAAGAAATTGCGGGCTTGGAAAAGGCGGGCGTCGAAGTGCGCTCACGCTTGCGCATCAGCGAAGCTTGCCCACTCATCTTGCCTTACCACGCTGCCATCGACGTGGCCCGTGAAGCGGCCAAAGAGAAGGCGGGCAGTGCCAAGATTGGCACCACAGGCCGCGGCATTGGCCCCGCTTACGAAGACAAAATTGCACGCCGCGCCTTGCGCGTGCAAGACCTGAAGCACCCCGAGCGCTTCGCCACCAAGCTGCGCGAGAACCTTGTGCTGCACAACCATGTGTTGGTCGACATCTTGCACGCGCCCGCTGTGGATTACGACACCGTCTACAACGAAGCCATGGCCTACGCCAAAGAAATCTTACCCATGGTGGCCGACGTGTCGCGCGAGTTGAACGAAGCCAACAAGGCTGGTGCCAACCTGCTGTTTGAAGGTGCACAAGGCACCTTGCTCGACGTGGACCACGGCACCTATCCCTTCGTCACCTCTAGCAACTGCGTGGCCGGTAACGCCGCTGCAGGCGCTGGTGTGGGCCCAGGCATGCTGCACTACATCTTGGGGATCACCAAGGCCTACTGCACACGCGTGGGTGGCGGTCCATTCCCCACTGAACTCGATTGGGAAAAAGAAGGTACCCCTGGCTACCACATGGCCACCATTGGCGCAGAGAAGGGCACCACCACCGGTCGTTCACGTCGCTGCGGTTGGTTTGATGCCGCGTTGCTCAAGCGCAGCGCACAAGTCAACGGCCTCACAGGTTTGTGCATCACCAAGCTCGACGTGTTGGATGGCTTGAAAGAACTGCTGCTTTGCGTGGGTTACGAATTGGACGGCGAAAAAATCGACATCTTGCCCATGGGGGCTGACGAAATTGCACGTTGCAAACCCATCTACGAAACCATCCCCGGCTGGAGTGACAGCACCGTGGGCGTGACCGACTACGCCAAGCTGCCCAAGGCTGCTCAGCACTACCTTAACCGCATTGCCGAAACCACTGGCGTGCCCATCCACATGGTGTCGACCAGCCCAGACCGTGACCACACGATTTTGCTGACCCACCCCTACATCGCTTAATTTTTTAAAGGACCATACCCATGTTGACCGAAGACGGCAAACACCTGTACGTGTCGTACGACGAGTACCACAACCTCATCGAAAAACTCGCGCTCAAGATTCACCAATCGGGCTGGGAATTCGACACCATCCTGTGCTTGGCCCGCGGCGGCATGCGCCCCGGCGACATCTTGTCGCGCATCTTTGACAAGCCTTTGGCCATCATGTCCACCAGCTCGTACCGCGCTGACGCTGGCACGGTGCAAGGCCACTTGGACATTGCCCGCTTCATCACCACACCCAAAGGCGAAATCGCTGGCAAGGTGTTGTTGGTCGACGACTTGGCTGACACCGGTCACACCTTGAAGGCTGTGGTGGACCAACTCAAGAACAACTACAAGCCCATCACCGAATTGCGTACTGCCGTGATTTGGACCAAAGGCGTGTCTGCCTTCCAACCCGATTTCTCGGTGGACTACTTGCCCACCAACCCGTGGATTCACCAACCGTTCGAGCCGTATGACAACATGCGTCCAGCGGCGTTGATGGAGAAGTGGAAGGTTTAATCTTCCTCTTCGCTGGCTCCGTCAACCGACGTAGCCAGCACGCGCTATGGCTCATCAGTCGCTGCGCGCCAGAAAATCGCCATATCGCGCACTGACTCCGCCGTTTGACTGCGGAGTTTTTTTTGCCTGTCGTAATATGCGAGCATGTCACGCAGCACCGACCTCATTCACCACGCCTACCTTCCCCCCGCTGAATTTGAAGCGCCGCAAGTGGGCGTGTTCAAAGCCTCGACGGTCATCTTTCCGAATGTGGCGGCCATGCGCACCCGCGAGTGGATGGACAAGTCGGCTTACACCTATGGCTTGCACGGCACGCCCACCACGTTCACGCTCGAAGAGCGCTTGGCCACGCTAGAGGGTGGCACGCATTGCATCCTCACGCCCAGTGGTTTGGCAGCGATTGCGCATGTGGATTTCGCGTTGCTCAAAACGGGCGACGAGGTGTTGATTCCCGACAACGCGTATGCGCCCAACAAGTCATTGGCCGAGGGCGAGTTGGCGCAGTTTGGCATCACGCATCAGGTGTACGACGCGCTGGATGTGAACGACTTGGCCGCACGCATCACACCGCGCACACGCTTGGTGTGGCTCGAAGCAGCGGGTTCGGTGACGATGGAGTTTCCAGACCTGATTGCCTTGGTGAAGCTGTGCAAAGAGCGCGGTGTGCTGTGCGCGCTCGATAACACCTGGGGCGCGGGCTTGGCGTTCAATGCGTTTGACCTCACGCCAGGGCAGGGCGAGCTTGAGGTGGACCTGACCATTCACGCGCTCACCAAATACCCCAGTGGCGGTGGTGATGTGTTGATGGGCAGCATCGTCACGCGCAACGATGAATTGGCGCGTGTGTTAAAGCTCAGCCACATGCGTTTGGGCACCGGCGTGGGAGCGAACGATGCGGAGATGGTGTTGCGCTCATTGGCTTCTCTGCCGCTGCGCTACAAAGCGCAAGACACGGCAGCTCGCACACTGGCCGCATGGTGCACGTCTCAGCCTGCGTTCAGCCAAGTGCTGCATCCTGCACTGAGCAGCTCGCCGGGTCATGCGCATTGGCAGCGACTGTGTGTGACACAACATGAACCCGAGGGTTTGGCTGCGGGTATTTTCAGCGTGGTAATGGATGAGCGTTTCACATCCACACAAGTGGATGCGTTTTGCGATGCCTTGCAGCTCTTCAAAATTGGTTACAGCTGGGGCGGCCCCATGAGTTTGGTGATGCCATACAACATGGCCTCTAGCCGCGTACGCTCGGTGTCGCATAGGCAACGCGGGCGCGTGGTGCGTTTTTGCATTGGGTTAGAGAATGTGATCGATTTACAAAATGACATGGCGCGAGCTCTGAAAGTCGCCAACCTATAAAACCAAGCCCACCAGAGGGGGAGACACATGCAGCAATTGGTACCAGACGAGGCACATGACCGCATTGACATCCACCCGATCGGCTTCAGTGACCCGTTGCGTTGGCTTTGGCGGGGCTTGCGAGACATGGCCTCGCAGCCGCTGATTTCACTTTTTTACGGCATGTGCTTTTGGCTCATGGCGTTGATTTTGTTGGCCGTGTTCAAAAGCAACCCCGAGTACACCTTGTCGGCTGTGTCGGGATGTTTGCTGATTGGTCCCTTCTTGGCCATGGGGTTGTATGACGTGAGCATGCACATGGAGCGCGGTGAACCGCCGAGCATGGGCAGCTCGCTCACCTGTTGGGAGTCGCACATCCGTAGCATGAGTATGCTCATCATGGTGATGGTGGTGTTAGAGCTGCTGTGGGGGCGCGCGTCGTTGGTGGTGTTTGCGGTGTTCTTCAATAGTGCAGGCATGCCCACCACTGCGACGGTTTTAGAAGCGGTGTTCAACCCACAGAATTGGGAATTCGTGGCGGCCTACATCTGCGTGGGGGGCTTCTTTGCTGGGCTGGTGTTCGCCAGCATGATGGTGTCTATCCCCATGATTTTGGACCGCGACACCGATGCCATCACCGCCTGCATCACCAGCTTGCGTGTGTTTGTGGATCACACGGGCGTGTCTGTGTTTTGGGGCTTGCTCATCACCGTTTTGGTGGTGTTGGCCATGCTGCCGTCAGCGGCAGGTTTGCTGGTGGTGGGGCCTTGGCTAGGCTTTGCCAGTTGGCATGCGTATCGCGCTGCCGTGCGTGTGACGGCAGCACAAGCTGGTTAAAACTTCACGCGCCCACTTGTTGGCACAAGGCATGTGCCACCTTGCGCAGGCTATCTGCATGGCGGTTGTCGGCCACACACGTCGTGGCTTGTGCCCCTTGTGTGAAGTTGCGCACCATGGACGCGGCATAGGTGGGGTCGTAGTGCAACACCAACAGCTCACGCACCACGTGGTCGATGTGGCCTGTGTGAATTTGCTCTTTCCATGCATCGACCACAGCTTTGCCACGAATGGCCACCAAGGCATCTAAGCGGCGACAAAACAAGTCTTGGTCATCGACGAAGAAGTTGTAGTCTTCCATCAGCAAGGCCACTCGCTCATCGAGGCTGAGTTGCAGCTCAAAGCAGGGGCTGTCGCGCATGGCCAGCATCAACGATTCAGGGATGGACAGGTTGCCTACTTTGCGGCTTTCAGACTCCACAAACACAGGGCGCGCGGGATCAAAGCTGCGCAGGGCTTGCCACACCAACGTGTCAAAGCGTTTTTGGCTGGGTTGCGGCTGGCCGGGGATGTGGCCTAGCACCGAGCTGCGGTGGCAAGCGAGGTCTTCGAGGTCCAACACTTGCGCGCCCTCGGCAGCGAGTGCATAGAGCAAACGCGTTTTGCCCGAGCCTGTGGGGCCAGAGATGACTTTGAATTGCAGGGGGGCCACACGCTTAGGAATATCTTCCACGATGGCGGCACGAAACGCTTTGTAGCCACCTTCAATCAAGTTCACCTTAAAGCCAATTTGTCCCAGCACCAGCGACAGTGAACCGCTGCGTTTGCCACCCCGCCAGCAGTAAATCAGAGGCTGCCAGTTCTTAGGTAGCGCCAGCACTTCGCGTTGGATGTGGCGTGCAATGTTGGCAGCCACCATGGCCGCACCATGCTTTTGTGCCTCAAACGCATTGACCTGTTTGTACATGGTGCCCACGAAGATGCGTTCTTCGTTGTTGAGCGAGGGCCAGTTGACGGCACTGGGTAAGTGGTCGAGTGCGTACTCGTCTTCGCTGCGCGCGTCGATGATGGTGCTGAAGCCGCCGGGTGC